>Ga0184629_10000028_pt1 | contig 51124 bp, 39 predicted proteins | sample PLM4_32_b1_FD_133158 | JGI IMG/M metagenome (GOLD analysis project Ga0184629, IMG submission 133158) | Groundwater sediment microbial communities from an aquifer in East River, Colorado, USA - PLM4_32_b1 | ecosystem: Environmental > Terrestrial > Soil > Riparian zone | place: USA: East River...
AAGAAAATAAACTGGAAATTGAACAAATTAAAAATGATGTTGCAGAGTTACGGAACAATTTAACGAAGAAATCTAAAAGATGGGTAGTTAAACAACTATCTAAAGTTTGGGCTGAAATCACAAAACAAGGACCAAAGTTTATGAAAGAATTTTTAACTGAGACAAAAAAACTTGTAATTAAAGAAGGGGTTAAATTTATTTTTGAAAATGGCATAGACTTGATAACCTAATTATGTTTAGTATAATGAGTAGAAATTCACGTCTTTAGTAGCAAGCTAGTTTGAGAGTGTCCTAAGTTTTGCTAGGGCGCTAGCATACAAAAGTTGAAAATAAAACTTGGAAATAAACATTAATTACCCACTAGCAATGGAAGAAAAACAAAGAAAAAAGAAACTGCTCATTCGTAAAATAATCCAAATCGCGGTTGTTGTGATTTTGATAAGTGTAGTACAATATTATTTTGTTCAGGATAAATTGATAGGGAAAGAACTTACCGCATTGGTAACCAAATACAATACCGCTTGTCCTATAATGATAAGCAATGATATTCGTATGGAAAGTGTAAATATATTGCCTAATAATATGGTTCAATATGATTTTACTTTGGTAAATGTCCAAAAAGAAAGCATTGATGTTGCCGCTTTAAAAAAATCTGTAGAAAAAGAGATATTGGTGAGTTCCAAAACGAATCCGAGCTTGGATGCTTTTAGAGACAATGATTCTACAGTGATTTATCTGTATATGGACAGCAACCGAAAAGAGCTTTTTAAAATCACATTGACGCCAGAAATGTATTAATAAATTGGTGATTAGAAGAGACTATTTCTATTGTTCTCTATGATTCATAAAATTAAAACAGAAAAGAATATTATTTTAAAAAAAAACTAATTCTAAAAAAGATGAGCAACAATAAAACATGGCACGAAAAACATAAAGAGGAATTAAGCTTTGGTAGTCGTTTAGCAGATTCGGTGGCTAGCGGAATGGGATCTTGGAAATTTATTATTGTTCAAACCATTTTAGTCTTATTATGGATGGGATTAAATCTTGTTGCGTACACGTATCATTGGGATGTTTATCCTTTTATATTACTTAATCTTGTTTTTTCAACACAGGCCGCTTATGCCGCTCCAATTATCATGATGGCGCAAAATAGGCAAAACGACAGAGACAGAGTTCAAGCACAATCGGATTACCAAACCAATAAAGATGCAAAGTTGGAAATAGAAGCTTTGGCTATTAAGTTGAACAGAATTGAAATCGACAAATTAGATAAAATAATTACTATGTTGGAAGAGATGGAAAATAATTCGAAGAAATAGATAAATGTGAAAATCCCGTATAATAGAGTATTGGATATTACAAAAAAAGCAACTCTTAAACCGAGTTGCTTTTTTTGTAATAGTAAGAATCTTATTTTCTAAACTGATTGCGAGTAATAACCGAATTGATTTTGGTTTTCAAATCTTCGCCAGTGTCATAAACCATTTGTTCGCTGGAAGGGAAAGGAACTATTTTCTTGTCGAAATAGGTGTAATAATTATCATCGGCAGCGCGGCGGTCTCCTTTGTATGTGGAGTAAATGTTTTCGAAAACAAACTCGCTTGTTATGGGAAATGATTCAATTGATTGATTGGTTTTGTTGTCAACGTAATCTACTTTGGCAGTGATTTGGCACGATTTAAATTGTCGAACTTCATAAATTCTAACCGTTGCATTCACCAGATTGTCAATCATAACCGGTTTTCCTTGTCTGTCCAAAACGACTCTTCCGTTGGCATCGACTTGTTTTTTCTGCCCGTCAACAACTTGTCGTTCCTTTATGAATTCTCTTTCTTTTATTTGCTCAGGCGATATAACAATGGATCTAAAATTGATCAGCATTCCGTAGTCATAGGAAATATCTTTTTGTTTTGCGCTATGGTAAACCGTCCATTTATCATTCAATTTATAGCTTTTGAAATCCAATAATTCGTTTTGAAGCTGTACTGGAATTACCATGTTGGTTTCGTTTTGGGTATATACGATCACAAAATCGGTTCCTTTGAATTGGGCTTCGTTCATGATTTTCGCAACATCTTTGTAATTGGGATTTATTTTGTCCAAATAGGCCAAATCATCGTAAACTCTGCGGTAATTCATCTTGTTTTTCGTCAGCATTAAGGCTTTTGCATTAGTGTACAAATAATTGGATAGATTATTTTTACTGCTGATGATTCCGTCATTATAGTTATCAAAAGGGAAAATGGCATTTCGACCTTCTTTGATTAATTTTAGCGGAAGCAAAGGCCTGATTTTCTCTTGACGATCATTTAGCGATAAATAGGTATTGTATATTTTCTCTAGATTATTGGGATTATTCTCTTTGGTCAAAAAACTAATGCTGTTCAAATCTCGTTCTTTAGCTTTGGCGAAAGCCTCTTCCAATAAATAAATATAGTTTTGTTTTCCTTTTTTGTCTTTATTGGTACGCAAATTGGAAACAGCAATATCTATCGCGGCATCATAATTTCCGGAAGCAAGGTTGTTTTGGGTTTGTTTTACGCCACAAGAAGTAAGCAGTATAAAAAAAGCAGTTATAAAAGTAATTTTTTTCATTTTATGGGGGTAATGAATTAGGTCAATTGTAGGCTTAAAATATTTTTGCAAATTTATACCATTTAAGGCTAGAATTTACTGCAATAAAACATTCTTTTTTCCTTTCTTATTCAAAATAAAAATAAACCGTAGCCCTGCTATGCTTGATTTTTCTTTTTTTAATAAAGAAAAAAATCTATCTTTTATTTTACAATAAATTCTAGCCTTAAATGGTATTACTATTCCTTTAATGGATTCTGCTTAAAATTTTTCAAAAAAAAACCGACAACTATAAAATTGTCGGTTTGTTATAAAAGCAGTATTTTATTATTGTCTTACAAAGGGAGGAAGCAATTTGCTGGAAGCTTCTCCGAAACCAATTCGAACGTGTCCGTTTTGGCTGTAACCCTTAATAATTACGGTATCGCCATCATTTATAAATTTACGTTCGGTACCGTCGTTTAGTTTAATTGGGTTTTTTCCGCCCCAAGTCAATTCCAGCATCGAGCCATAACTATCTGGAGTAGGACCGGAAATAGTTCCGGAACCCATCATGTCGCCTGAGTTTACACGACAACCATTGGATGTGTGGTGCGCTAGTTGTTGGCTCATGGTCCAATACATATATTTAAAATTGGTTCTGGAAACAACTGTTGGTTGAGCGTTTTCAGGAGCAATTGCCACTTCAAGATTAATATCGTAAGAGTGTTTCCCTTTTTGTTGTAAATAAGGGAAAGGTGTTGGTTCTTGTTTAGGTCCTTTGGTTCTAAAAGGCTCTAAAGCATCCATAGTGACGATCCAAGGAGAAATTGTTGAACCAAAGTTTTTGGCCAAAAATGGTCCTAGTGGTACATATTCCCATTTTTGAATATCACGGGCACTCCAGTCATTTAATAAAACCATTCCGAAAATATAATCTTCGGTTTCGCTAATAGGAATGGTTTCTCCCATAATATTGCAATCGGTGGTGATAAAAGCGGTCTCCAATTCAAAATCGACTAATCTTGAAGGACCAAAAACAGGCGTAGTTTCTCCATTTGGAAGTGTTTGTCCCATAGGTCTGTGAACCGGAATTCCAGATGGGATAATAGTGGAACTGCGTCCGTGATAGCCTACCGGGATATGAAGCCAGTTTGGTAATAAGGCATTTTCTGGGTCACGAAACATTTTACCTACGTTTGTGGCGTGTTCTTTACTGGAATAAAAATCGGTATAATCACCAATTAATACAGGAAGTTGCATTTCTACATCCTCCATTCTAAAAATCACAATGTCTCTATGTTTGGTATTATCCCTTAATTCGGGATTAATTTCATCAAAAATATCAGCAATTCTATTTCGAACCAATCGCCATGTTTTTTGGCCATCCGAAATAAAATCATTCAAAGTATCTTGCATGAACATATCATCGGTCAATTCAATTCCCTCAAAGTAATTTAATTGCTGTAATGCGCCTAAATCGATTGCAAAATCGCCAATTCGAGTACCTACCGTGACAATGTTTTCTTTGGTAAGAAAAACTCCAAATGGAATATTTTGAATAGGGAAGTCACTGTCTGGCAGTACTTCTAACCATGATTTTCTACTGGTATCGTTAGCTGTTATTGGCATGATAATGTTAATTATTTGTTGAAAATTACTTGTCAAATATATTATAATCTAACAGTTAAACAAACGTTTTTTTGTATTTTTGCGTCAAATTAACGAAAATCAAAGAAATGCAACGCGACGAACAAATTTTTGACCTCATTCTTGAAGAACAAGACAGACAAATACACGGACTAGAACTTATAGCTTCTGAAAACTTTGTAAGTGACGAAGTTATGGAAGCAGCTGGATCTGTTTTAACTAATAAGTATGCCGAGGGTTACCCAGGCAAAAGATACTACGGCGGATGCGAAGTAGTAGATATTGTTGAACAAATTGCTATAGACAGAGCCAAAGAATTATTTGGTGCTGAATACGCAAATGTGCAGCCACATTCGGGTTCACAGGCTAATACAGCTGTTTTGTCGGCTTGCTTGCAACCGGGTGATAAAATTTTAGGTTTCGACCTTTCTCATGGTGGTCACTTGACGCATGGCTCGCCTGTAAACTTTTCAGGAAAATTATACAATCCTACTTTTTATGGTGTTGAACAAGAAACTGGAATGTTAAACTATGATAAAATTCAAGAAATTGCCACAAAAGAGCAACCAAAATTAATAATCGCTGGAGCTTCGGCATATTCCCGTGATATGGATTTTGAGCGTTTCAGAGTAATTGCTGATAGCGTCGGAGCAATCCTTATGGCAGATATTGCGCATCCGGCAGGTTTAATCGCCAAAGGATTAATGAACGACCCAATACCTCATTGTCATATTGTTACCACAACCACTCATAAGACTTTGAGAGGGCCAAGAGGTGGAATGATTATGATGGGTAAAGATTTTGAGAACCCTTGGGGATTGAAAACGCCAAAAGGAGAAATCAGAATGATGTCCCATGTTTTGGATATGTCTGTTTTCCCTGGAAATCAAGGTGGACCATTAATGCACATTATTGCCGCAAAAGCAGTAGCGTTTGGAGAAGCATTATCTGATGAGTTCTTTACCTATGCAATGCAAGTGCAAAAAAATGCTAAAGCCATGGCAGCAGCATTCGTAAGTAGAGGGTACAACATTATTTCTGGAGGAACAGATAATCACATGATGTTGATTGACCTCAGAAATAAAAACATTTCTGGGAAAGATGCCGAAAATGCCTTGGTAAAAGCAGAAATCACCGTAAATAAAAACATGGTTCCATTTGACGATAAATCACCATTTGTAACTTCAGGTATCCGTATCGGAACTTCGGCAATCACCACTCGTGGTCTTGTTGAAGAAGACATGGAAACGATTGTTGCCATGATTGATAAGGTTTTAATGAACCATACCAATGAAGACATCATCGAAGAAGTAGCCAATGAAGTAAACGAAATGATGAGCGAAAGAGCTATTTTCGTATACTAAATTTTTGTTTAAAAGTTTAAAGAGTTTAAAGTTTAAGGTTTTGTATTGTGCAAAAGTTGGAACTTTAAACTCTTTTCGTTTTCAAGAAAACGGTAAACTTTAAACAAATTTTTAAACCTTAAACTAATTTTAAAATGTCTGTATTAAGATTAAAATTGCCAACCGACCCAAGATGGGTAAATATTGTGGAAAAAAACATCGAAGAAATTCTGACGGATCACGCTTGGTGCGAACAAAAAGCAGCTACCAACGCGATTACCATTATCACCAATAATTCGGAACATCAAGATTTAGTTAAGGATTTATTGGCTTTGGCCAAAGAAGAAATCGACCATTTTGAGCAAGTACATAACATCATCATCAAGCGTGGATTGAAATTGGGACGCGAGCGCAAAGACGACTACGTAAATGAATTGTACCTGTACATGAAAAAAAGCGGAGACGGAAGCCGAGTTTCCGGATTGGTGGAGCGTTTGTTGTTTTCGGCGATGATTGAAGCCAGAAGCTGTGAACGTTTCAAAGTGCTTTCGGAGAATTTCAAAGATGAGGAACTAGCCAAATTCTACCGCGATTTAATGGAAAGCGAAGCAGGTCATTACACCACTTTTATAACCTACGCTAGAAAATATGGAGTGGGAATTGATGTGGAAAAACGCTGGAGAGAATGGCTGGAATTTGAAGAATCAATTATTGCTAATTACGGGAAAAGTGAGACAATCCACGGGTAGTTTTTGAGTTTTCAGTCTCAGTTTTCAGAAGAGAGTCCAATATCGTTTTCTATATTCTAATTTCTAAATTTCAATGATTACAATAGTTCCTGCTACGGCAAACGATTACAAGATAATTCAAGAAATCGCGTTTCAAACTTGGCCAATTGCCTATGGAGAAATCCTTTCGAAAGCGCAATTGGATTATATGCTGAAAGCTTTTTATAATGAAGAAGCCTTAATGGATAGTGTTGCCAATAAGGGACATTATTTTGTATTGGCCAAAGAAGGCGAGGAGACTTTAGGTTTCGCTTCCTATGAGTATAATTACAATCAAAAACCGCAAACTAAAATTCATAAAATTTATATTTTACCAGAAACCCAAGGCAAAGGAATTGGAAAAAAGCTTATTGATTTTATTGAAAAGGATGCGAAAGAAAACGATTCGGCGATACTTTCCTTGAACGTAAACCGATTCAATAAAGCATTGCATTTCTATCAAAAAATAGGTTTCCAAATCACGGCTGAAATTGATATAGAATTGGAACACGGCTACCTGATGGAAGATTATGTGATGGAGAAACCTATTCTATAAATTTTTGAAGTAGTAATAGAAATTTTAAATAACTATTTATATACTAAGACCGAAGCAAATATGTTTCGGTTTTTTTTATGTCTTTTTGTGATCAATGAGGTTGTTAAAACCTTGAAATTTTTATCTAATTTTTAAATTTATTTTGTTATAACGTTTTGATTTATAGAAAATTGAGTAAATTTATAGCCCTTTTTACAACAACATGTTTTTGAGAACTTTTGAATATGGAAAGTTCTAATTATTGCCATAATTCTGTAATAAACTTGTTGAAAAATGAATAAAATAAAAGATTTTTAATAGCGCAAGATAGAAATGAACACTTAAAAATTAGAAAACATGGAAACATCACACATTTACCCAGGGGCATATCCATTGAATGCATACATAACAATCAAAGGATGCAGTGACGCCATTGAATTTTACAAAAAAGCATTCGGGGCAACAGAACGAGGCCGGCTATTGACACCAAACGGATTGGTTGGTCACGCAGAAATTTTGATTGAAGGTTCATTGCTTATGATGGCAGATGAAAACTTGGATTGGGGAAACAAAAGTCCGCAAACTATTGGTGGAAACCCGATGACTTTTGGATTATATGTAAAAGATGCCGATAAAGTATTTCAGAAAGCCGTTGATGCTGGCGCAACAGTCCTAATGCCTATCGAAGATATGTTCTATGGGGATCGAGTGGGGCAGGTAATGGATCCATTTGGATATAAATGGATGATTACGACCCACAAAGAAGACATGAGTTTTGAGGAAATGCAAAGACGTTTTGATAAAATGTTTACAGAAGAAAATCAAATGAAAGAAAAAGCATAAAATGGATAGAATAATGGTTGATTGTTATGGCGATAACCATTATTTCTTTTTAAAACTTGAAAAATGCAACCGCAAAAAGCCTCGTTTATTCCTAATATTTAGGACATTAAACGAGGTTTTTTTTTTATAAAAATGCATCCAAAAAAAGTAGATTACAATGCTACAATTTTCCAAAACCAATAAATAAATCGGTCAAAAGATATTTGGCATAACATCCTGTTTTACGGAAAAAAGCGGTAAATTTAATACATTATTTGTTGCAGCATATTTCTTAAAACTATTAGGATGAGGCTTATAAAAACATCTTTTGCTTTACTATTTTTCTTAGGGATTTCCTGTTCGGAAAAAAGAGAGGAATTAAAACCGGTTGTGGGCAACATTACCGAAAGTGTCTATGCATCGGGTGTTATTAAAGCAGAAGATCAATATACCGTTTATTCTACCGTGATTGGAATTTTGCGAAAAGTAAATGTTCTTCCCCATCAATCCATCCGTCAAGGGCAACTGCTGTTTGTTTTGGATAGTGACAAAGCCCAATTAAATACCGCAAATGCACAGCTCGTCTATGAATTAAGCCAAGAAAATAGCCGTTATATTCGGGATAAAATAACAGAAATGGAAATGAAAGTGAAGCTGACCAAAGACAAACTTTCCTTTGATCAATCGATCTACAATAAAAATAAGAAGTTGAAAGACTCGGGGTATATTTCAGAAGTGGATTATGAAAACTTGGAATTGGCCTATAAAAATTCGAAGTTCAATTACGAATCTGCCATAAAACAATTGACGGAACTCAACGCACAATTGAAAAATGAAGAAAGCAGGAACAGCATCAACCTTAAAATCAATCAAAAAGAGGTCAGTGATTTTAATATAAGAAGCGCTTTTTCTGGAGAATTATACGATGTTTTGGAAAAAGAAGGAACCCTGGTTACCCCTCAAACGCCTTTGGCCATTATTGGGAAAACGAACTCTTTTTTGCTGGAACTGGAAGTCGATGAAAATGATATGGTTCGTGTGGCTCTTGGCCAAAAAGCGCTGGTAACAATGGACAGTTATAAAGGTCAGGTTTTTGAAGCGACGGTTGGTAAAATTTATCCTATAATGGACGAACGTTCCAGAACATTCAAAATTGAAGCTCATTTTGCAAAACCACCCCAAAAACTATATCCCCATCTTACCGCCGAAGCCAACATTATAATTAGAACCAAAAAAAATGCGATTATCATTCCCAAAAGTTATTTGATTGATGACGAATATGTTTTGGTTAACAAAGACGAAAAACGGTCAGTAAAAGTTGGTTTGAGCGATTATCAAAAAGTGGAAATTTTGGAAGGACTAAAAGCCGAAGAAACCATTTATAAACCAGAGCAATGAATTTTAAACTCCTCCTAAATATTGCCCTGCATTTACTCGGAGCCAGGCTAAAACAAACGATAGTTGCGGCAGTTGGTGTTACTTTTGGTGTTGCCATGTTTATTTCTTTGGTGAGTTTTATGACGGGAATGAACAATTTATTGGATGGATTAACGAGCGAGAGAACACCCCATGTTCTTTTGTATAATGAAATAAAACCTTCTGAAAATCAACCGATTTCATTATCGGATGACTATAAAAAGGACAGCAATTTTGTTCATTCGATAAAACCAAAAGACCGAGGAAAATCTATTTATAACAGTAAAACTATCATTCGGGTTTTGAAAGAAGATCCACGCGTTATTGATGTGGCACCAAAAGTGACAGCGTCCGTTTTATTTAATTCCGGAACCATTGAAATTTCGGGAACGGTTAATGGAATTGATGTCGTTTCGGAAGAAAAACTCTTCAAGGTTAGCGATAATATTATTGAGGGGAAGGTCAGTGATTTAGCCCAAAATAACAGCATCATCATCGGAAAAGGACTTGCAGATAAAATGTTGCTAAAAAAAGGTGATGTTATTAAAATTACCACTACCCAGGGCAATTTGGCTTCTTTGAAAATCGTTGGTATTTCGGAATTGGGCATTGCTTATATTGATAATTCCACCAGTTATACCTCATTGGCCACAGCCCAAAAATTATTGGGAGAACCGGCCAATTATATCACGGACATTCAGATAAAATTGTATGATAAAACTACTGCAGTCGCTGTCGCAAAAGAATTTAAGAATCGTTTTAATGTGGACACCATAGATTACGAAACCGCCAATGCCCAGTTTTCAACCGGAAAAAAAATTAGGGGCATCATCTCTTATTCGGTTGGAGTGGTGTTACTGATTGTGGCGGGTTTTGGTATTTATAATATTCTAAACATGATGATTTATGAAAAAATGGACAGCATCGCGATTCTAAAAGCCACTGGTTTTTCGGGAAGCGACGTGAAGTGGATTTTCATTTCACTTTCTATAATCATTGGGCTTGCGGGTGCATTGGGCGGATTGCTGTTTGGTTTTCTGTTTTCCTTAATTATTGATGGTCTTCCATTCAAAACACCTGCCTTACCAACCATAAAAACCTATCCCATCAATTACAGTATCATTCATTATGGCATTGGATTTTTCTTTGCGCTATTCACAACCACCATTGCTGGAATGTTGCCTGCTTTAAAAGCCAGTAAAGTAGATCCGGTAGAAATTATTAGAGGAAAATAATATGGACACTAATAAAGTTATAGAAACCATTGGCTTGACCAAATATTTTTATGATCCTGTAAAATTTCAGGTGCTTAAAAATATTGATTTAAGCATCAATCATGGCGAATTTGTTTCCATTGTGGGGAAATCGGGTTGTGGAAAGTCGACTTTGTTGTATCTGCTTTCCACGATGGATACCGATTATGAAGGGCAATTATTTATTCATAACGAATTGATTACAGGAGAATCTGATAAAAAACTGGCTAAAATTCGGAATGAAAACATTGGATTTGTATTCCAGTTTCATTATTTACTGACCGAATATAATGTGCTAAAAAATATTATGCTTCCCGGTTTGAAATTGGGAAAATATTCCGAAAAGGAACTGGAATTTCGGGCAATGGAAGATTTAAAAACCTTGGGAATGGTGGATCATGCCCTAAAAATGCCCAATCAACTGAGCGGCGGAGAGAAACAAAGGGTGGCAATTGCCCGAGCGTTAATAAACGATCCTTTGATTATTATGGGAGACGAACCTACGGGAAATTTAGACAAGAAAAACAGCGACCTGATTTTTGATATTTTCAATAAATTAATTCAAGAACGCAATCAAACCTTGCTGATTGTAACCCACGATACCGATTTTGCCAGTAGAACCAATAAAACCATTACGATGGAAGATGGACGGATTGTTTCTTAAAAAATTGGTGTTAAACTATTTTTAAAATTGGTTTTTCCTAAAATGCTTAATTCTGAAACAAACAGCATTTTGAACTTACATTCCTTATTAAACAGATAATAAAATAAAAACGCCGTGAAAAGGTCTACCATATAAGGCATATAAGGACATATAAGTTTTTACTTTTCACATCATAGCTTAAATGATCTTATATGCCTTATATGGTTAAAATTAAATGTTGTTTGTTTTAGAATATAGCCGTTTAAAGCAATAATCGAAATCCAAAAACAGGAAGTTCTCCTTGCATAAAATCCAAATCTTTGGATCTTTTGAAACCCAGATTTTCATACATTTTCCAGGCAGTTTCCATTGCTTTTGTAGAATGAATAATTACTTGACGATGATTTTTGTCTTTGGCTTTCTCAATGCAATCCAAGACCAAAAGTTTCCCAATTCCCTGACCTCTAGTTGAAGGATCTACAGCCAATAATCGAAATCCTGAAGCATTTTGTTCTTTGGTGGCCGTTCCTCCAGAGCCGTAATACTGCATATCGCTAAAATAAACGACCGCGCCTGCAATTTTGTTCTCACAAATAGCTACTAAGAGTTGGGTTTCGGGTTTAGTAGTTAATTCCCCAATATTGGCGAGCATCTTATAATAATTGGGTTGCTCGGATTCTTTAGGAAACCCTTCCAATTGCGAATAGACTTGAACCAGTAATTTTCCGATGGTTTCAAATTCGCTTGGGTTTGCGTTTCGAATGGTGTAGGTTTGGTTGGTCATAATCTGTTTGTTCTTTATCCAAATTGTTAAATACGAAATACTCGTCTGTAAGAACGTAAATATATCAAAATAATCATCGAATCACCAAATCATGTTTAGAAAGCAACCCTTTTTACTTTATAAATAAACAACTTTTACTTTATAAATAAACAACCATTTTCCTTTGCTGATTTTTCAATCTAAATGTTAAAAATTAAAATATAAACACTTGAAATTCTTAACTTTACGTATAATTGAATGGTATTGAATAATCATTGGTAACTTAAAAATGAAATACTATGGAATCACAAATTGCAATTTACGATACGCACGAAAAAGCGGTCAATGCCATCAAGGTATTAAGTCAGGAGGATTTTCCTATGGATAATGTTTCGTTGTTGGGCAAGGCAGAAGTAATAGAAGATCACATTCATATCAAATCTCTGGATACCATTAAAAAAACTCCGGCATTGGTTGGTATGGGGGCGGGGACGTTGATTGGGTTACTCTCCGGTATTGGTGTTTTTGCGATTCCCGGTTTCGGTTTTTTATACGGAGCTGGTGCACTTATAGGAATCATTGCGGGACTTGACTTGGGGTTAGTTACCGGTGGTTTTATTTCACTTTTGGCCTTTACCGGAATAAAAGAAGAAGAAGTGATTAAATGTCAGGAACATCTGAAAGAAGGGAAATTTGCGGTAATAGTAAATGGTTCTAGTGAAGAAATTAAAAAAGCCAAGCACATTTTGCATACTGAAGGGAATCACCTTGAGCTTATTAGTTAAAGACTATACTGCAAATTGTTTGTTTTGACTTAGTTCCTCTAGCCATTGAAATTGTTGACTGCTAGTAGTTTTTTTTCAAAAGAATTACTTTACGATGATTTCATGTCTATAAAGCAGTCCTTTTAAACCTTCTAATGCAAAAACTGCTTTCTTCAATTTGGTGGTTTTTGGGTCAATGGTATAATTATAACTGGTCTTGAAATTCGCTTTATTGGCTATGGCTTTGGCAAATTCGGCACGGTATAAATCACAATTTTCAAAAATGACTTCGGTTAAATCGGTAGCCATAAAATCTACGGCAATCAAACTACAATTGATAAAGGGAGTTCCTTTTATTTTTAGAGTATAAAATTTAGAGAAATCCAGTATACAATTGTTAAAACGGACTTCAAAAATGAGTTTGTTGCACATGGAAAAATTGACATCCTTGATTTTACATTGGTTAAACGTTACGGTTCTCAAAGCAACATGATTGATTTTGGCTTCGTTAAAAATACAATCATTAAAGACACAATCGATAAAAGTAACATCCATAAAGTTACAAGCTGAAAAAGTACAATGATTAAACGTACAACATTCAAATTCCTTAAAATTGACTTCATCTACGCTGTAAGTATGGTTGTTGTATTCGATATCTAAGAAATATTCGGGCATTTATAGATTTTAAGTTTGAGGAGTTGTAGTTATAGATTTCGGCAAAGAAACGAATTTCTAATGCTTAAACAGACTAGAGTAGTAGCAAAATTCCATAACAAAAGAAATACTAAATCAGTTGGGATGGTTTTTCTAAAAAAGGATTGAATTTTTTTTCAAAATAAATCATTTGGTTGAAATGTAATAGGTTGATTGTTAGGTGTTTTTAGTATTTTTATTAAAAATTTAGAATCATGATAGCAACAAAAGGATTTGCAGTACAGAATGCTAAGTCGGACTTGGCACCATGGAATTTTGAACGGCGGGAAGTAGGACCGCATGATGTACAATTCGATATTCAATTTTGTGGTGTTTGCCATAGCGACCTACACCAAATTAGAGATGATTGGGGCGGAAGTATTTTTCCGATGGTTCCCGGGCATGAAATCGTTGGTAAAGTTATAAAAGTGGGTAGCCATGTCAAAAAGTTCAAAGTAGGTGATCTCGCCGGAACGGGTTGTCTGGTTGATTCCTGTAGAACTTGTGATAACTGCAAGGAAGGTTTGGAGCAATTTTGTTTAAACGGATTCTCGGCCACCTATAATGGAGTGGAGCAGGACCACAAAACGCCAACATACGGAGGCTATTCGAATACTATTGTGGTTCACGAAGATTTTGTCCTGCATATCTCCGACAAACTGAATTTGGCTGCCGTAGCCCCTTTGCTTTGTGCCGGAATTACAACCTATTCTCCACTGAAATTTTTAGGAGTAGGGAAAGGACACAAACTGGCAGTATTAGGTCTTGGAGGATTGGGACACATGGCGGTTAAATTTGGAGTCGCTTTTGGTGCCGAAGTAACTGTTCTCAGTACTTCGCCCGAGAAAGAAGCCGATGCCAAAAAACTCGGAGCGCATAAATTTGTAGTGACTACTGATCCTGAACAAATTAAAAGTGTGATTGGCTCATTCGATTTTATTCTCGACACCGTTTCCGCACCGCATGATTTGAATCTATATATTTCATTGCTAAAAACAAAAGGAACGCATGTTTGCATTGGTGTTCCTCCAAAACCGTATGAAGTTCATACTTTCAGCCTAATTATGGGTCGAAAAAGTATCGCGGGTTCGCTTATTGGCGGATTACCGGAAACACAGGAAATGCTTGACTATTGTGCGGAACACGGCATTGTTTCCGATATTGAAATGATCGATGTAAAAGATATAAATGAGGCTTACGAGCGAATGGTGAATGGAGATGTCCGTTACCGATTTGTAATTGATATGGCGACATTATAGGAGATTTATAAAAAAGCAAAACCCCTAAACATTTTAAAGTGTTTAGGTTTTTTTTTATGGTAATAAGGAAATTTAAGACGATTCGAATTTTTAGGAGCAGATCCTTTTGTAATCAACAACAGCAGTCCCGATGTTCACTGTATCTTTTTGTAAGGCTAAAAAAATAGCCTAATAAAAAGGATGCCTCCCGAAGCTTCAGGACCATCGGGGCTAGACGACAAATTTAGTTATAGGGTCAACTTTTCAAAAGGAAAAGCAATGATACTCAGAGGAAATTGTTGTTGAATTGTTTTATTCTCACTCTTTGAAGTATTTAATAGTTCTTGTCCAAACTGCGTAAATATCACTGACTTTACGCATGTAAAAAGCCTGGGAATCCTTTACATCCAATAACAAAGTCCTTATATCAATTACTTTTTCTAATCAGAAAAGATTTTTTTATACTATTTGCAGCAATAAATATGCTTATCATCATTAGGACTGCTCCAACTAAAAAAGGGGCGCCAGCAAATTGAATTGGCGCAGTTGGGCGTGTAAACCAAGTAAATACATTAGTCATTAATAGTGGGCCAATTATAGAAGTCACACTCATTAAACTTGTTAAAGATCCCTGTAATTCCCCTTGCTCATTTTGAGGTACATTTTTGGAGATAATTGATCGGAGTGATGGTCCTGTAATGCCACCCAAACAGTAAGGAATTAAAAAAACAAACATCATCCAACTTTGAGATGCAAATGCAAATAATAAAAGAGCTAGTGTATATAGAATCAATCCAGCAAGAATACATTTTTCATTGCCTATTTTAGGATTAATAATCCGAATCAAACCTCCTTGAACTATGACAACCATTATGCCGGCCACTGTTAATGAAAGACCAATAAAAGCATTACTCCAACCAAATTTTTCAATATTGAAAAAAGTCCAAGTACTCATTACGGCATGATCGGCGGTGTAAAGTAATATAAAGGTAATAATTAACCCGCCCGAAAAACTTTTGTGTTTTTTTAATTGAAGTAAAGAACCTAATGGATTGGCTCTTTTCCATTCAAACGGACGTCTGTTTTCTACTGATAAAGATTCTGGTAAAACAAAATAACCATATAGTACATTGAGAAACGTCAAAATTGCAGCGGCAATAAACGGAACTCTTGGACCAAATTCACTTAATGTCCCACCAAGTACCGGACCTATTATATACCCTAATCCAAAAGCAGCTCCGATCATACCAAAATGTTTTGCTCTATTTTCATCTGTACTTATATCAGCAATATAAGCAGTAGCAGTTGTAAAACTTGCTCCAAACATTCCGGCAATAATCCGACCCAGAAATAGCCACCATATAGTTGGTGCCAGCCAAAGGAAAATATAATCAATTCCAAAACCTAATAATGACAATAACAAAACAGGTCTTCGTCCATATTTATCACTCAAATTACCAACTATTGGGGCGCAAATAAATTGCATAAATGCGTAAGCAAAAAGCAACAACCCACTCCATTGTGAAGCTTGACTAATATTTCCATCAATAAGTTGCTCAATTAATCTGGGTAATACAGGACCAACTATACTTAGACCGATAACATCCAGTAGTAATGTGATGAAAATAAAACTTAGTGCCGCCTTTTTGGGTGAAGTCATAGATTTCTGGTTATTGTCAATTTATTATGATGTGAAAATAATGTTTTTTTGAGAACTTGCGACCAAAAAGGATGCAATTAAATAAGAGTCATGCTACTACCTTTTTGATTATGCATTTCGGTTTCAAATTCTTCTATCGCTTTATATCCTAAACTAGCATGTATTCTTCGTCTGTAATACCAGATTTCTATCCGTAGGAAAACAGAAAGTTCTGCTTCCGGTCTAAGGCTGTAATTGTGAATATATACCCATTCTACTTTTAAGTTTTTAAAGAAACTTTCTACAACAGTCATATTCCAGGTTGGGTATTTTGTGATAAAAAAGTATATTTAAATCGATAAAGTTTTTAGGAGCAGAACATTTGGTAATCAACATCAGCAGTCCCGCTGTTCACTATATCTTTTTATAAGGCTAAGAAAAATAGCCTTATAAAAAGGATGCCGTTTCCATCGGGGCTAGGCGATAAATTTAGTTATAGCATCAACTTTTCAAAAAGGAAAGGAATTATTAGGTTGCTTTTTATTTTAAAGGATATTTATCAGGATTTTGTGAAGTATGAAAAACTGCGTTTAGAAAAACGATTTTTGAGGGTTCATCAGTAATAAAAAAGGCTATGTGCGGGAACTTCTTAAAAGGCGAAAAATTACAATTAGTATCGTGAAACTGGTAAAAAGGATTTATTTGTAAGGTATCCTAGAGTAAAGCTCCTCAGCCTTTTGATTTAGGTTTTTTTGCTATAACTACCGCGACTAGGCATTATTTTGTGTAAACCCAAAAATACTGGACATTATTTCTGTTTTATAGCCAATGTTAGGAGTCTTTGTTTTGGTTTTAAACTTTGATAATAAAAACATTAAAAATTAAAAACCTTTGATAAACAAGGGTTTTAGAGTGTTTTATTTTGTTATTTTTTGTTGAAATTAGGGTGCTTATTTTCCGATGCAGAAATTAGCATTCCTTATTTTAATAGGGTTCTCTACTTTAGTGGTACAATTATGGTACATTTTTAAGCAAAATATCGCAAAATAAAACAAAGTATCCTTGTTGAGATAACAAAACTCATGGGAGTTGTTTAATACAAAAATAATACAAATTTTGAATATACAAGGTATTGAAAGACTATGATATACGAATATGATTGCTGATTGTGCTTTTGGAATGTTTAAAACTAAAAAAGGTCAAAAAAACTAAGTGTTAAATTTAGAGTTTTGACCTTTTTTCAATATCGTTTTTCATTTATATATAGGTTTTTATCCTACCTGACTTAATCCATTCCATTAATTCATGCCTGTAAAAATAAATACGTTTCCCTTTCTTATTAACGGGGATTTCCTTCCTACATACTTTACTATAGATTGTAGCTACCAATAAATTTAGAAGTTTTGATGCTTCTTCAACATTCAGAAGTTCATCTTTATTTTCTTCTGTAATAGAAATTCTCAAAATAAGCTTTTCCAAGTGCTCTAGTTTATCATGAAGTTTGTTCATCATGATAGGTATTTGATCAAAAGTAAATGGTTTCATAATATGTTTATATTAAATCTTATCTAAAGATATACTTTAGTAATATTGTTTAAAATTAAATGTCGTCAAATGGAATACTTTGGCTTTTAATTTCTAATGATTTTAGGATGCCCTAAAGGTAACATCTCCAAAAGTTTATAGCAGTAATAATTTCTCAACTAACTACTATTATATAATTTTGTAACGCAAGAAGTAACCAGCTTCTTAATATTGTACTATGAGCAATACATTTTCTGATAGCAGCCAAATTGAAATAGTATCTACTTTCTCTGAACTTGTACATATTGACTTCAAGGAAGAAATTAATACACTATGCTGGTATAGAAATTTGGATGGCGATTTTAACGAGATTGTAACTCACTTATCCTTAAAAAAAAATATAACCGAAGTTTATCCTGAAGATCTAATCGCACTCCAACTCTCAGAAAAGGGTAATAGAGCACGGAAAATAATCTTAAATGATTTACAATTATTAACTGATTATGGAGCTTCGCCCTCTCTTAATTTACTGAAGTGTTATGAACGTGATGATGAATTTGATTTCATATCGACAGATGTGTATTCTTTTCATGTTGATCGTTCGCTCATTGCAACAGATACTTTTTTATGTACCTATCACGGAGCGGCAAGTGATATTATTTCTAATTCGCATGCAGAGCAAAAAATTTTAATTCCGGAAATCCGAGCCAAGCTAAAAGAGCTATATAATGGATCATCGGAAGAATTCGAAGACTTTTTGAAGGAAAATTATTTTGATTTGCATATCAGGCACATCAGGATGTAGAACCTATTAATTTAGGGTTAGGGCATCTTTGGCGACTGGCCGTAGATCATCCAAAACAACAAGTACTGCCTTGTATTCATAGAGCACCAATAGAAAATGAAGGGGAATATCGGTTGTTGTTGATTTGCTAAGAAAATTGTTGAAGAATTCAAAAATCAAATTAAATATAAAAATATAGCTTAAATAAATGTATAATTTTTGTTTGCATATCTAAGTTGTTTTTAACATATTTATAAGTATAAATAACTTGACTATAAAAATAGTATGGCAAAAGGCAAAAAGGTTACTGCAATAAGAAAAGTTGCCACCTCAAAACAAACAGGAGGTGGAGGTTTTGTTTTTGAAGATAAGGTATCAGCGTGGTTTATATCTCATCTTTTATCTGACAGAAGCCCTTTCACTCATGAAATAGGCAAGATTAAAAAAATTGAATACCAAACAAGACCAGAGGGCTGGTTATTTGACGATTTGTTACTAACTGTGCAGGATAGTAATACAGTTACACACCGCATTGCTATATCAAGTAAAAGCAATATACAAATAAATACCACTGGACCGAATAATGAACTGTTACGGGATATCTGGAATCAATATTTGAATATCAATTCAACTGTTTTTAATAAAGATTCCGATTATTTGTGTATAGCAAATTCACAATTACCACAAACCATTTCTAAGGATTTAAACAACTTGATTAGGTATTCTCAAAGCCAGGATGTAGCAACACTTCATCAAAGAATCAATCAAGAAGACCAGGCCTTTTCCCAAAGCCTCAAAAAAATATACAAAGGATTTTGTTGCCCTTCTGACATTGCAACTGCTCATAATGTAGACGAAAGCGAAACGGTAAAGATGATTAGCAGGCTTTTATTACTTGAATTTGATTTTGAGAATGCCATTTCCAATAATGAAAACCAGATCATTTCCATATGCACCGACTGTTTAACTGCTCCTGATAGCACCCTTGAACAGCAATTGTATAAAAACTTGGGCTCGTTCAGAGGTGAAATGGCACCAACATCAGGATTTTTAGACTATCAAAAATTAATAGATAAACTTAAAAATCATTTTCAATTAAAAGGCTACACCAACCATAATAATGACTGGAATAAAATTATTGCCAAAAGTAAATCAAGAATTGACTCAATTCAAGACAAAATAGGAAATAAGGTCACATTGCCTAACTCAACTGAATTGGATAAAATTGAAAATTTGCTAAAAGACAACCAGACTGTTTTTATTTTGGGTAAATCAGGTTATGGTAAATCTGTTCTGGCAAAAAAATATATTCAGCAAAAGCTTTTACCAAATGACAAGTATGTTTGGATAGATTCCCAATCGCTACAACAGGGAAACCTGGAAAACTTTTTTGGACTTCAACATGATTTGCCCGATTTATTCACTAAGGTTCAACAAACCGGATATTTGTTTATTGATGGCATAGATAGGTTTTTTAAAGATGATGAATTGAGTTTACTGTTTCCTATCCTATCTGTAGCTGGTGATCCATTCTCTTCATGGAAAATTATTTTTACATGCCAGACCGATGATTTTAATGATGTTTTGGAAAGGCTTTACAGAATAAACATAACCTTGAGTTCCATTCCTTTTAGGGTTGATAACGATGTTTACAACAATATATCCGAATTAACGTCCCATTTTCCAAAATTGTCTGAATTGTTTAAGCATGTGCATTTACGACCGATCCTGAACAATTTAAAATACCTGGATTTATTGGCCTATAATTTTACTCTAAATGCGACTATTTCAGAATCTGATTTTATTGGAGAATCTACTATAATAGATTGGATATGGAAGGAAGAGATAGAATCTAAAGGTGCAGCAAGCTCCAGGTTTGTAAAAGAATTTTCCGAAAAGCAGGCTGAAAGCCTTAACATAGGGATTCCGATTTCAGATTTTGGCATTGCAGAATCTGTTCCTGTGGACGTTCTAAAACAAAGTAAAGTTTTTTCCGAGAATGAAGATAAATTATTCCTGACGCATGATTTGTTTGGAGATTGGGCAAGATATAAACTGATACGGGGTAACAATACCAATATAAATGGCTATCTGCAGACAAAGGAACTTTTATCGCCATTGTGGTGCAAAGCGATTCGACTTTATGGTATTTACCTGCTGGATAAAAAAAGTGATGCTTCAGAATGGATTAAATTATTTAAAACATTAAGTATCATCGATGCAAAAGAAAAGATAATCCAGGATTTACTTCTTGAGTCTATTATTTTTTCTGCGTCTACCTATTCCCATTTAATGGCGCTTTGGGATTTTTTCCAACTCAATAATGGCGAACTGATAAAAAGATTTTTGGAACTGTTTTTACTAAAAGCTACACTGCCCAATCAGAATGTATTAAAAATAGCAAAAGAGCTGGGCGGTTATACCGTAGCACAAGCATCAACCTATAACAGGACACCAAACCATCTTTATTGGGGTGAGGTTTTAAAATTCATCTCTTTCTACAAATCTGAAGTCTTAACTCTTGCTGGACGGGAAACTGCAGAAATTACTAAAATATGGCTCGAATACACACCCACGGTTTTCCCCTATAGAGAGGAATGTGCTGAAATAGCTGTGGAAAACGCCAAAAGGATGTTTGATTTTAAATTCAATAATAACGGTTATGTGAGAGGCGATGCGGATGAACTAATTTATAAAGTTTTGCTTTTGGCCGTTAACGAATTCCCGACAGAGGTTATTGATCTCTCCATAAAATTATGCAAACGTATTAAAGTTGAAAGACAAGAAAAGAAGCAAGAGTATACAAGCCATGACGAGCCGCATTCTATTTTTAGAGACTTCAAGATAAGAGATAAGATTCAATGGACTGATGGCCCTTATGAAAGTCCGGACAGTGCATTTGAAAAAATTTGCATTGAAGAAAGCGCACTAAACCCTGTAATAAATGCTTACCCCGAAACAGCGAAAGAGATTTTACTGGCCTTATTTATAGAAGCTCCAAAAGAAGTTTCTTTTGGGTATGACCATAACTACGATTTGGATATCAATGAGCCACATGGATGGTTTCCACCGTTTTACACGAGAGGACCTTTTGTATATTTTTTAAAGAATCAACCAAAAATTGGAATAAATTTTATTGTAACGCTTGTTAATTTCGCTACACAGCAATGGACAAACAAGTTTACCCATGAGCAAACAGAAATTCCAAAGGTCAATATAAAAATTAATGCTACAGACCATGAGTATATTGGTGACTCTCGAGTTTATTTTTGGTTTAGGGACTCGACAGGTGCACCGCACAGTATTGTCAGTGCGTTAATGGCTTTGGAAAAATTCCTTATCGACCAAATTGATGCACAACAGCCAATCTCAGATTACATCGACTTACTATTAGAAAAGGGAAATTCACTGGCTTACCTGGGCATCTTAATTTCGATTGGAAAATATCATCCGGCCTTATTTCTTAAAGAATTGAAACCCTTATTACAGGAATTTGCCCTTTATGAATTGGAGAAATCCCTTCACTATGGAGGGCACGGTGTTGAAGGGCATCAAATGATCGGAGCATATATTTTGGGTGAGACTACATGGAATCTGGCGAAGGAATGGCATGAAATGCCACATCGAAAAACCTCTATTCAAAGCATTTCACTTCCTTTATATATGACTAACAAGGATTTGAGGGATTACTATATTCCAATAGTTGAGTCGTGGAAAATTTTACTTGACCAAATTGAGTCAGCAGGATCAACCAACGTTTATTTAAATAATTTGATAAACTATTATAATATTACTAATTATGTAGTTTTAGAGCATGAAGGACAGCATTATTTGCAATACCAGGAGCCCGAAGAGTTAACACTAAAATATAGAGAGGCACGGGAAGATATATCGGAAAGTAACGATATGTTCACATTTCCGTTCCAATGTTTCCAGGAACTTGAGGAGGAAAAAAAGCATTCCTTGGAGGAATGCGACCAACTATGGGTAAAAGTCCAGGATTTTTCCAAATTAGATGATGAAGATCCTTTTTCACAAATGTATGGTAAGCACCAATCTGTTTTGGGAGGTTGCGCTATTCTAGTTTCGAATAAAGATTGGATCGATGCACACCCTGAAACCTTAAAGTGGATTCTGGATTACATGGACGATGTCCTGACTAAATTTTCGGTAAACAAGCATGGTATCATGCAGGCTGATTTAGGGCATTCCTGGCAGGCATTTACCGCCAGGATTTTAGCCTTACTTTGGGTAAATGATTCGGCTAACAAAGTTTTTAGAAAACTACTTGGAATTTTAATCCTTAAATCATCGTATACTACTTTAGAGCTTTTGTTCACATCAATATCGAAACAGCTCAAATGGAGTAGTGAAGACTTTATACAGATTCAAAACCTCGCAATCTTATGGAGCCTGGCCTTGCATAAAGACAATAGAAAAGATTATTCACAGGCAACTACCGGCAAAATTGGAAAAGAATTTAAAGGATTTAATCTAAATAAACATGCAGAGGCTATTTTAGATGATTTTGTCAATGGCAAAACAAGGAGAGCTTTACTGGACTGGTCAAAACTAAGACTTATTTTACCTAAAAGAAAAAGGAGGAACTATGGATTTGAAGCAGATGCCGGAATCGGGAATGAACCCGGCATTGATATGGAAATGATTAAGCATGTTTTTGGCTCACTTCCGAGGCTTAACAGAGTTGATAATGAAGAACGAGAATACGTGCTGTTATTTTGGAAACAGATTGTCGGTCAAATCATTTTCGAATTGGGAGAAGTCACCACTGATTTGCAGGAAAGAAGGGATTCACCGAGTGGATTTCATTTTTGGGCTATGGATCGTATAGCTGAAGATCTATCTGAAATTAAACTGGAAGACAGTTTGCAACCTGAAACTTATTGGAAACCCATTTTTGACTATGGTTATTCTGCCGGAAGCTGGATAGATTATTTTTGCATGCGTTTTTTCACGTTCAACATTGCAAAAAAAGAAAACCATAATGCTTTTTTTGAAGAATGGCTTAAGATGATTGGTAACGCATATTCCAGCGATACGTGGAGGATCAAAGGAAGATATGACAGGAAAGAAATATGGGAAGCATTGATGGGGTTAACGGATGTCATTCTCATCTATTGGAAAAATGACGATTATTTGGATTTCTTTGAAAGGGTAGCTCCGGAAAATATCAAATGGGCACAAAAGCACTTTGGCAATCAAGATATTGTTGGGAACATAATCTATATCCTAAAAACTAAACCAGGCCTTACCGTTATAAAAGACGGACTTCAAATAATAAACAGCTACCTGAATTTAAGAAAGGCCGCAGATCAAGTAGAAACGCCTAAAGGTTTGGTACGAGTAGATTTTAAATATGAAGATTCATTAGCTACAACAGCAAGTTTTCTTTGGGAAGACCACAAAGAAATGATAAATAGTAATGATACTATTTTAAAGAATTTTAAAGAAATAGTAACATTCCTTGTTGCAAGGCAGAATGCTATTGGACTTGAGTTACAAGACAGGTTGTTGTCATAAGTTATTTACTTATGGATGGTTGCAGAAAACGATTAAATAAAATGTTCAATATTTGATAATAACTGGAAAACCAAACAGAAAAAATTCTTGAGAAGATGAAAGAGGACCTTGTAAGTGAAATTTACAAAATCATTAATGAGAATCTGGAATGGTATGAAAGTTTTTAACTTACTCGTACTTTCGACGGCGGCTGGACCGGCGGGTATAACGATTATGGTATAGCAGGGAACCATTAATGCCCATAGTGACCTTTAATGAATGTAAGAAAAAGTGCAGTGATCTAACTGCTGACAGGATGCCAATAAAAAAAGTACGGTTTGTTATTTTTGAACGACTTGGACAGGCAATTGATATGTTAGGAGCGGGAGGGCTTGGCACTGTGGCTGGCACAGTGCTTGCGGCAGCTGATAATTTTTTATTGGATAAAATTTTAAATAGAGAGTGGAAGCCCAATCAGTTTATAGACAAAACCTTGAAACCAAAGTTAAAACCATAACCTGATTAAATAATCCGATATACATGTTGGTTAACTGGCAATTCAAAATTTTAAGTATAATTGATTATAGAGTATAAGTATAATAAACAGGAAACTTTCACAATGGAAAGGGCGATACAACTAAAGGTGAGAAAAGATTTAGATTCTCATTTTTTAAATATCCACTATATAATTTGTTGATTTTATGTTTATCAATTTTGTTTATTTAATTTTAGAGAAAAAACAAAATGGCACTATTAAAAGTACATAATAAAAATGTTTTGCTTACCAATTATTCTTATTCTGAGAAATATTGGCCAAAATTGTCTAAACTAATTGAAGATAAAATAGGCCTGTCAGAGATAAAGGATACAGTTGTCGTAGATGAGGTTTTAAAAATGGCATTCCAATTCTTATGTCAAAATTTTGAAGAATTAATAAAAAAGACACTTAATGCGTCATTTTATATATTTATAAACTGCATTCACGAGGAGTCTCTTGATCTTTATCAGTTACAATTAAAGAAAATTCCATTGGAAATTGACGAAAGTGCTTTTGCGGCGAGCCGTCGAATATTGAAAATAATTATAGAGCAGGGATGTAAAAATAATTTAAAAGGCACACCTAACTTTTACAATGAGATAGCTGCTAACCTTGAAAAATATGTAGAAATAGGAGAGGAACTACTTTATTTAGGTGAGAAAGCTTATGAACTTAGTGAGACAATTGCGAAAAATAAGCTATTTCCTGGGTCAACAGGTGTACAAGTTGAAGGTGGTGAATTTATTATGAATACATATCAACCTTATCCAGAATTGCATAGATTTATTTCGCACGATATTCCAAAACATGATGACCAAGTTGCAGTGTCATTAAGTATTAATGAATTCAAGAATTTATTAGAAGAAAAGTACGGTGTAAAATATGATGTTTTATTTGGTTTTACCAAAGATCAAATAAGTGAAACTAAATATAGGTTTGGCTTAGTCTTTTTAGATAATCTAATTGATACTTTGAATGTTAATTTAGGCTATGATAAAAATTTTCTAAAAATATTTTATGATGGTTTGACTTTATCTAGTGAAAATGCACTTTCAGTTGAAGACTGTATAATTAGGAATCAGGATATAAATAGATTTATGTATCGACCAATAGTAAAATTTGTGATTAACAATAAACATTACTATTTAACACCATATAACAAGTGGATAGAATCTATGATTACTCTTACTACAAATGCATTACCTTTCGGTGTTTATCCTGAAGAGTGGAAAAAATATGCAGATATAAAAGATTTCGTTCAAAAAATGGATAATATGCATGATAAAATTTTAGAAAATCCTATTAAACATTTACTAGATAAACACAAAAAGTTTTATGACACAAGTGTTGAATCTTTTAAAAACATTAAAGGACAGCATGTTAATATTGCAAGTACCGTAGGAGATATTGATGTCTTATTTCTTGATTCAAGTAATAAAATAATATATGTTTGTGAGTTAAAACATAATCGATCAAGATTTGATTATAATAATTGGAGAAGGGATTACTCGAATTTTAAGCCTAAATATGAAAAGCAGTTAGATAGAAAAGTAGATTGGGCAGAAAAAAATAAAATTATCATTCAAGAACATTTTCGTGAAATTTATGGTGAAGTTTTCTCGGAAAATCTTCAAGAATATTCACTTAAGGGAATATTTATTATAAATGCTCCAACAATTTATATGTATGATGGTAAGTATCGTGCTTTTACAATTAAAGATATATCACTATTATTGAAAGGAGAATTTATTGATGTTAAATTTGAGTTTACTCGGGAATCAACAGGAGAGAAGTTTTTAATTGCTCACCCATATTTTGAAAACATTCGTAAAAATTTTCCAGATAATTAATTTATAAATTTGCTAGAAATGTGCATAAAATTATTATAATTTATTATCGCTCCTGTCTTTTTGTCAGCGTGTATCAAGCAATCGTGTTAAATTAAACTTCGGAATGGTTTGTGATAATTTTAAGAAAAATCTTATGTATTAGCTAGATTTTATCAATACAAACCTTAACCGACAATACAAACCATGGAAATTACATTTATAGATGCAGGGTGTGGCGATGCCGTCCATATTCGTTTTTTAGGCAACGATAAAAAAATACATAATATACTTATTGATGGGGGCACAGAAAAAGGCTCTGTATATCCGGAAGGTTTACGTAAAACGCTTGAAAAAATCGTAAGTAGTCATGATGAATATATTGACTTATGGATTTTATCACATATAGATGATGATCACATCGGAGGTATTTTAAGACTTCTAAAAGATGATGAATTATTAGCGAAACTAGGTCTCTCCAGAACTAAATTCTGGTTTAATTATTCTATATGGGATTACGATACGGGCATCCGTGATAACATAAGAAAAAGTACACGACAAGGTATCACACTAAGGGATTACTTAATTGAAAATTCTATTCTCAATGAGTCGATAACAACCGACTCGGGGACGATTGATTTATGGGGTGCTAAAGCGACCATATTATCCCCGGATAAAAAAAATGTAGATGAGCTTCTGGAAAAATGGAAGAAAGAAGAACGTCGTTTGAAGACATCGGATACTTCATCAAAAAAGGCGGCGGGAAAAAATGATTATGAGATACGCATCGAAGATTTTGATACTTCTAAAGAACATAATACACACTCCGAAGAAAATGCTTCAAGTATTTCATTTTTATTTGAATATGAAGATGCTTCTATATTATTCACTGCCGACAGCGAGCCCGAAACTCTAATTACAAGTCTTAAAAGACTAAACGATGGAAAGCCTGTGCAACTGGATTATATACAACTACCGCATCATGGGAGCAAGTTCAATATCAGAAACGAGCTGCTGAGACTTGTGAAATGTTCAAATTATATCATTTCGGCAGATGGATTCAATAATGCCAACCTTCCAAACAAGGAAACACTGGTAAAGGTATTAGACGCAAATCCAGATCAGGAAATTCAATTTTTTATTACGCAGAAAAATTCCCTAACCAACAGTATTTTTGATGTTGATCACAGAAGCAAAATCAATTTGAATTTTCCCAAGGACGATCAACGAAATTTATTCTTTGACATATGATTTCTACCATCCACGATTACATCATCCGAATTTCTACTCCTGAGGGGTACGGTGGCGGATTTATATTCAGTCCAACTTCGGGTTCGTCAGAAGCCTATATCCTTACGGCTCGTCACTGTCTGACGGACAAGGCAGACATTCCTGTAAGAAAGGAAAATATAGATGTTCAATTTCTTAAAAATGGTGAGTGGCAAAGTTATGCTTTGAACGGAGCTGATGTGATCCTGCTTGGTAAAAATTTTGATACGGAGGATATTGGACTTATTATCGTTCCGGCATCTATTATTCCATCATCTATCGATCTGGAATACGCTCCATCACTTTGCGACCACCCGGCAAATTCTATATGTCCTGAAATAACCGGTATTCCAAAAGCTGTTCTGAACAATCGTAAAAGAACCTTATACAGGATGAATGTCGTAAGTGATCGTGATTACGATAACGAAATTCAAATTGAGGTTACTGATCCGATGACCGGTCATTATAATTCCGATAATTTACTAGAAGGGTACTCGGGGAGCCCAATAATTTTAAAAACCGAAACCGCTGATTATGTATGCGGGATCTTTCGCTCTTATGAAACTACCACCAGACGTGTTTTAGGTATTGATTTACAACTTGTTAATACCATTTTGGTAAACAGCGGGTATGTGCCATTACCGTTGCCAAGTGTCGAAACCGATCAAGGTATCTTGAATGCCATAAAGAGACTTAATGACAATTCCGAAAGAGTACTTGCGCGAATCCGAGACAAAGTCGGGACCATCAATCTTGAGCGTAGAGAGTTGACAAGTGACCTAATAAAAACCATAATTAATTCGAAATTTACGATTGTTTCTGGCAAACCTGGAGTTGGTAAATCTGCAATTGTAAAAAAGGCACTTCACCAATTGGGAGAGGATTGCAGCATTATTGCTTTACAAGGCGAACAGCTCGACAAAAATAGCCTTATTGAAATATTTCGGCAACATCCGTTTGAGTTTGTTCCAGAACTTGAATCTGTACTAAGTTCAAACTACTTTACCATGGATAAAATTTTATTGATCGATAGTATCGAGAAATTACTAGAAACAAAGAATGCAGATACTATATTAGATTTCTTTGGACTAATTGCGAAAAGAGACGATGTTAAAATCGTTATGACCTGTAGAAGCTATGCTGTTGAATCATTAAAAATACGTTTTCTCAGGCAGTTTCCAATATTCGGTGATTTCAAAATACCTGTTCTCAGCGTTGAGGAGCTTACCGAAATTGAAGCCATATATCCGAAATTGAAACCACTACTCGCAAAGCAATCCCTGGCCAAAGTGTTGGAAGTTCCTTTTAATTTAGATTTGGCCGCCGACCTAGCCAAAGGAACAGGTATGGAGGATGTCGACTCTGAAATGGCATTCAGGAAAATAATGTGGGACTATGTTATCGAAAATGGAATTTCTGAAATCGAGGCATCCATAAAAAGATTGCGCGGTGAAGTATTTATGTCGATAGCTATGACGCGATCGTCGGGAATGAGTACTTATGCCTTCATCGATACGCAACATGATGCTATCATCGAGCAATTGTATCATGACGGTATCATCTACAAGGAACCAACTGCAGGAAAGAGCTATGCAGCATCACATGATATTTTTGAAGATTGGGCTTTGGAGCGTCATATTGAAGAAAATTTCCAAAGATATGCTATCACAGATGGGCGTTATGATAATTTTTACACAGAGCTCGGCACAACTCCAGCGATAAGACGAGCGTTCAGGATTTGGTTTTCGGAGAAAATACAAATTGTCAATCCTCAAGCTAACGAGTTATTGAAATCGACCCTTTCGGAAAAGGAAGTAGAAAACTATTGGAAGGATGAAATTCTGGTATCCATCATGCAATCTCCATATAGCGAGACATTTCTTGAAGAAAATAAAGCTTTCCTTTTCCAAGATAATTTCAAGTATTTTGAGCGAGCTATATTTGTCTTGAAAGTGGCTTGTCAAAAACTCGATCTTACTAATCTAAATTATTGTAAGCCTGAAAGGAAGACAGCATTTTATCATAATGTCAACCTGGTACCTTTTGGGGATGGTTGGCGCAACATGATTGATTTTGTGAATGACAATATTTCTTCTCTTGAAAGCCAATTTCCTGCAATTATCAATATGATACTTGAATGGAAGAAAGGAATCAAAGACGATGTTCTGCCGCCAGAAGCGAAAGAAGTGGGCATGATTTTACTTGCTTATTTTAAATCATTCGAAACCAAAGGTAAGGATTATGGACATTATTCACGCTCTGATTCATATATTGGCGACTGCATCCGTCTACTGTTCAGGCTTTCAAAAGTGGTTTTTGAAGAACTGAGGATGCTGATCGATAAAGCTTTCAGAACCAAACTTGCCATTAGAAATTACCCCTTGGAAAATCTTTATGGAGCAATTATAAATTTTGTCATTTCGGGAGATGAAAGCAAAATAGTATGCCATCAATATCCAGAACTTGTTATTGAAATCCTAGAAGAAAAATGGTTCTACTATACTCCTCCAGCAGAAGAGATTAAAAAAGAACAGGAAGAATTTCCTCATATTTATACAGGGCGCCGTGAAAACAGGGAAAACTCTTTTGGAATAAAGTCAAAAAGTGAGTTGCGGTATTTCCCTGCGAGCCCATATCAGACACCAATATCCCATCTGTTTTTCATAAAACCTCTGGAGACACTGGATTTCATCGTGAAATTTTTAAACCATTGTACGCAAGCATATCTTAAATCTGATTATGATACAAAGTCAACATATCTGTTAAAGCCTAACAACAGAACAGAATTTGAATTGCATTTCGCAGATGGTACAGTTAATAAGCAACACGCAAGTGCCACGTTATGGATCATGTTTCGTGGTACTTATATCGCGGTGCCGGATCTTATCGAGTCTGTGTTAATGGCATTAGAACAATTCCTACTTTCGCTAGCTAGTATCAGGAAAAAAACTGTCGGTACGGAAAAAGATGATCCTTATTTACTCGTTTGGGATGCTGCTTTTGAAAAGCTTCTAAAAGAGAGCAACAACGTAATGGGATCAGCAGTATTGATGAGTGTAGCTATGGCACATCCTGAATTGGGGGCGACTAAAGTATTACCGCTTTTGCGTTACAAAGAAATATACGATTGGGATATTTTACGATTCGTAAAAGAATCATCGGCCTTTAGCCCTCTAGGAACCATGCGGAATGCTCGGGAGCACCAAATACTATTGCATAAATTCCAGAAGTTGGATCACCGAAAAATTATGATTCGTGACTTCGTTAGAAATCTTTGTCTTGGAAAATTAGCTCCAGAAATTTACAACATATTGGATGCCCTGTATAATGACGCTAAAGGAGATGAACAATGGAAGCTTCAAGTTAGCTACATGGATTACAGAAACTATCGATTGACGACAAAAGTACCTGAAGGGTATTTGGCGGAAGCCACCGTTGATGAAAGTCTTCAACATATTGTTGACGAGCAAAAAAAAGATGCCGAAGAATCATCTATAGTTTCGACAGCCGCGAACTGGAGTTTTAAAAAATTTCAGAATAATCCTGTGGAAGATGACAGCTACAAAAAGTGGCAGGATGTATTTAAAGTTATGATTGATGCTGAGGAAAACACCAAGATTAATGTCATAGAAAAGAATACAGGATTAACAGCAGGAATTGGTATCCGGGATTATTTCAAAAGTCTAAACGAAATCGAAACAAATTGGTGTATTGATAAAATTTGCGCTATAATTGAATATGATCTCCAAGGATCAAATGAAAGACTAGGTTTCAGAGAATTTACTCATACTCCTATGGAGACTGAAATTGTGTACTCTGTTCTCCCACTACTTATGCATTTGTCAGAAGGAGAACTTAAAGCAAAGTTAAAGAGATACATTTTCATTGCCCTAATTTCTGATCGCGGAAATCTGGAAAAAAAGACTCTGTTTAAGTTCATTCATATTTACCTATGGAAAAATGATCCTAACTTCATGATGAATTGTATTGCAGGGATATATCATTATTCATCATTCAGTTCGTTGCTTCAACGTACAAGAAACTATAAAATATCGTCTTTATCTCTTAAAAAAAACCGACTCGTAACATTTGTAAATAAAGTCGTAAAGTTCTTTACAGGTAGTAAGGAACAACCAGAAACAAAGGCAGATGAGGAAAAATTATCTCGAAATCAGAAGATTATCGAGGTTCGAAGAAAATATGATAATCTAATCAAATCCATCAGTGAAAATGAGCTGTCATTCGATATCATCGAGTTCGATGACAATAATATTGATATGGTATTTGAAATACATAAACTCATTCCTTATGACACAGACAGTTTAAAACTGCAAAATTTCTGTATTTCGCTTTTGAATTATATCTTAGACAATGTAAACAAGAAAGAAGGAGATTTCGGAGTAGTTTATGACCGATTTAATTATCAATCACTTCAAGAATTCGGAGAGTTTTCCGCTAAATATATGCTTCATCAAAGGCCGGTCGTAGCCGAAACCTTTTTTGAGACGTTGACTAATGCAACTTTTGAAATCAGCAAGGGACGAAAAATCAAAAGTAAAATCCACGACTTCATATCACAAAGACTGGAAGACTTACATCTTGCGTTCTTGGCCGACGAATCGAAATCGGGAAGTTACTGGAACTTATTTGAAAAATTTATTGCTGAATGTACAAAAAACAAATCCTTTGCTTTCGACAAGCAGTTACTTTTCAATCATTACATGTTTGATTCTTTTGGATTCAATTGGGTGCCTTTGTGTGGTAAGAAGCAGCTATTCACGGATTTTATAGGTGCTGGCGCCAACCTGAATTATAGTATCAAGTTCATATCAGGGATTGGGTTTACAGAAATGATGCCAGATGCACTTGAACTGCTTGCCTCTCGTACCACTGTAGATTGGATTGAGCATGAGAATTCGTTTTATTTTGATAAGCTAATAATTCAAGCCTACCACGACAGTTATTACAGAAAGAGATTTCAAAACAATGTAAAGCTTCGAAATGCTTTTATTGAAATCTTAGATTCTCTGATTAACAAAAATGCTTCGTCATCTGCTTATATCATTCGGGAAGATTTCATCTTTTCGAAATCACTACAGTAAAAGAGAAATAATTTACATAATCCCGAGAAAGAAACCTTGGAAGGAAAAAACTAGAGACTATTAAGAAAGTGTTCGTTATTGTTTTCGTCAGGTTTTCGCAAGGGGGGCTTTTGGGTTGATCAAAAAACAAAAAAACTTTAGTTTTGGTTTTTCTTCGTGGAGAAAGTGAAGTCGTTTCCCGATAACACATAATATAGTTGAGGTGAGGGGAGTCGTGCCATTGCTACTTTTGCTGAAGCTATTTGTCCTTCTAATTGCTCCATCACAACATTGAGATAGGCAGAGCTTCTTTTGGGTTTAAAAGCATATGCCTGAGCGATATTACTTCAAAAAACCTTCAATATCCTTTTTAGCAACATAAGTAAACTTTCCCAGCGAAAATTTACTTATGTTGTTGCGTTTTATAATATTGTATAAAGCCCCACTTGAAATATTAAATTTCTTTTGTATTTCGGTGATAGTATAGCAGTCTTTAATTTCAGCCTCTTTTCTTTGTTCTGTTGGTCTTAAAACTACTTCAAAGCCAATTTGTGGCTTTTCAAATAAAGCATTGATATCACACCGTCGGATTAAGGTTTTTCTTTCTGAAAAGTTATAGGCATTTATTCTTTTGGCATTGATCAAACGATAGATAGTTTTAACTGAAAAACCTAGAAGCAATGCAAGTTGTTTTACATTTAAAAATTCTTTGTATTTAAGATCAATAAGTGGTTGATTTTTTATTTTGATTGTTTGAAGGTTTGAGTTTTCAATTTTCTGATTTCTTAACCTTCGCTTATAATCTTTGCTTGCACATTTTAATGAGCAATATTTTGTTGTGGTTTTCTTTGCAAGGAACTCAAAACCACAAAATCCACATATTCTATATACCGAAATATTTGAACTCATTTCCAATTTTATTAGTTGGAATTATAGTGTACAGTAGTTAATTAAGAACGTAATGAAGTTAGTTATAAGAATATCTAATCACTACATTTTGATCTGGAGAAAAATTATTGCTAGTATATTTTTTCTGACTATATTTTTAATTACTCCAGTAAATATAAGGCTTTCAATTCCAATAATTATGTTCTTTTGGGTCATTAAATAGTTTAAAAATTTGCTAATTTCTGTAAAAGAAAGTAACACGCCAGTGTTTACAACAGTTCACAGATTTTAGATAAAAGCGTGGTACATTTTTGAACCAAATTGAAGGTTGTTTTTTAGATTTTTATTTATAAAATTGGATATAAATACATACTGGGTTAAATTAAAGATAGTGGATTAGAAAAAATTATTTAAGATCTTGCAGATAACAATTAAAATCTAAAAGATCTTTTTCTACGCCACAATAAATCTTTGTATTATATAACTTATCTAATCCTAATTCTATAATTTCAAATTTTCGTTTTTTATCAGTAAAAAATATATCAGATGCGGATAGGCCATTGCTTATTCGCATAATATCAATGTGATCACTTACGTTTTCCTGTTTATGCTTAACGGTCAGATATGCTCCTAATGAAAATCGTATATTCAATGTTGCGATTCTGTTAAAGCCATTTATTTTAAGTTCATTTAAAAACTGTTTAAAATTATTTTCTTTAAAAGAATGTCGATGATATAATTGAAACAATAACTGATCAATCCAATTCGGACATTCATGAGTTCCATAATTATCTGGTCTTATATAGATCTGTTTTTCCTTAATGCAAAACTCCAGTCTTTCGATAAAATTTTCAACCTCGTTATTTTTTATTACTTCAATAAATTTATTTTCAATTTTCTTTTCAATTTTTCCATTTGTAATTTTTCTAATTGCATTTTGAGATAGAACGTGATAATTAATACTTTCATTGAAAACTTTATTAACGTCATTAATTTGTGAATAGCAATCATTGAAGCTTTGGAAAGGACTAGTTTCAAGATAAGTATTAATAGTATGTCTGTTCCCTCTTATTAAGGAAGATATTAATTGTGAAGTTAGAAATATTTCATTTTTAAATACATAGTTGTCGGACAATTTTCGAAAATACTCATCATGAATAACAGCATTATTAATTTCTTTTTTTGCGGTTTCAAGGACATGCTGATGTGATAAAGGGCAATAAAGAAGATTTTTAGAATAATTTATTTCAAGCATGCTTCTGATTTCTTTCCATGTATCATTAGGGTGGTCAACGAGATTGCTCACAACGAATTGATCGAGATATATGCAAGTTTTATTCCGTGGATCAATTTTTTTCATATCAGATTAAAATTATTAGTATGATTGTTGAGTTATTTTATGTACATTAACATAACTCAAAGTAAATAAATAATTTAGAAATAAACTTACAAAAATAATTAAGATATAATTACAACCTTTTTTCATTACTTTTGCGATATGGCAACAGCGGAACAATTGAAATCATTATTGCAGTCTCATTATAAAAATGATAATGAGAGGTTCACTTCTATAGCACTTCAGGTAGCTGCTCATGAGGCCAGGCAAGGTCACATGTCTATTGCAAAAGATATAAAAGATTTAGTTGACAGATCAAAAACTGATGGTTTTAAAGTAATCAGGATAAATCCTGATTTAAGTGATTTAGTTCTTGTTTATTACCCTGAAAACAGATTAAACGAGCTTATTCTTTCTAATGATATTTCAAATAAATTAAATCGAATAATACGAGAGTATAAGCAGCGTGATAAAATTTTAAAACATGGTCTTCACAATCGAAGAAAAGTTTTATTGTCCGGGCTTCCAGGTACTGGAAAAACAGCTACTGCATCTGCTATATCAGCCGAATTAAAATTACCCTTATATGTTGTTATGATGGATAAGTTAATGACAAAATATATGGGTGAGACTGCATCCAAGCTTAGGCAGATTTTTGATATGATGATTTCGAACAGAGGGGTTTATTTATTTGATGAATTTGATGCAATTGGAGCAGAGAGAGGAAGAGATAATGAAGTGGGCGAAATGCGAAGAGTATTAAATTCATTTCTACAGTTTATAGAACAAGACTCATCAGAGAGCATCATTTTTGGGGCTACCAATAATATAAAAATACTTGACTCTGCGCTTTTTAGGCGTTTTGATGATATCATAACTTACACTTTACCCACTAAAGCTGAAATTGAAGAACTAATTAAGCTTAAGCTTAATAAATTCCTTGGTGACTTTGCTCTTAAGACTGCTGTTGACGCGGCGAACGGATTATCTCATGCAGAAATTACAAATGCTTGTAATGATGCAATGAAAGAAATAATACTTACCGATAAAAATTTAGTAACACAAAAATTATTAGTTCAAATGATGAAGGATAGAAAAATCAGTTATAATTTTTAATAATTTATGAGTGAAAATTCTAAACCCCATCTTTTTGTAAAAAATGTCCATTCTTCAGAAAATTATACAGCTCCGCCCGGCAACAGAGGAGGAAATACAGTTTTACCACCACGAGATAGGGATACTCATGGTGGGGCACTACTTCGTTCTTTAAGTGAAATATGGGAATTATATACTGATGACGTAATCTTAAGAAAGGAGAAAGGCCTTCCGGTAAAAGACGGCGAATATGTGACTTTTAAGAGTGCTGAAAAGGACAGTCTGAAGATAGAGTCTTTAGATTCCAGTGGGGCTGTTCTGCTAAATTTAAGCATCAACAAAGATACAAAGCAGCAAACCGCAACTATTTATATTCCAGAAGATCAGAAAGGAAAGTTGGTACAAAAAGTTGAAAATTATATAAAACTTAATACTAATGGAAAGCCTGCAAATCAAGCTCTGATTGAGAAAATAGAATTAATAAGCAGAACTTCTGTTGAGAATCTATGGAGCAGTTCTCTGGAGAGCATGCCCAAAGACACTCCACTATGGTGTGAGCTATGGCTAGTTTCTGAAGATGTTGATTTAGAACATGTAATTCCGAAATTAAAGGAAATCTGTATTCTTTTTGGCATTGAGATTCTTGATGGAATTTTAAATTTTCCTCAACGCTCAATCATAGTTGTAAAAGCAAATTATGCCCAACTCAATGAGCTTATTGCCTCAGTTGGTCTTATAGCAGAAATTCGCAAAACTGAAGAATTGAACAGTTTTTGGATTGGACAAAGCAGGACTGAAAATAATGATTGGATAGATGATACTTTACGACTGGTAAATTTCACGAAAACCAACAATTTTATTACCATATTAGATACAGGTGTCAATAACGGCCCTAGGCTTATTGGACCAATTTTAGACGATGTAAATCGACTTACTGTTGATCCTAACTGGGGGATTAATGACAGTTTGGGACATGGAACAAATATGGCGGGGGTAGCTGTTTACGGTAACCTAAATTCAATCCTTGAGAATAAGTTTCAAATATCAATTCACCATCAATTAGAATCTATAAAGATTTTGCATCCGGATTACCCAAGTGCTTACAATAAATTTCCATTAATAACTCTTGATGCCGTTAATCGGGCCATTTTAAATAACCCGGAAAATAAGAGAATATTTTGCATGGCTGTTACAACTGATTTTCAAGTGGATTTTGGAAAACCTTCAGCTTACTCGGCAGTTTTAGACAGTATTATATTTGGAGATGACCCAGATGATAAAAAACTATTTGTTGTTAGTGCGGGCAATGTAAGGGAAGAGTACAATTGGAAAAATTATCCAACCAGTAATTTAAATCTTTCTGTAGAGAGCCCTGCACAATCCTGGAATGCAATAAGTGTTGGAGCTTATACAGAAAAGGTACTTCCTGATGTAAATACGGTAGCTCAAAAATTTCAATTGTCACCTCACAGTACAACATCATCTTCATGGGACTCAAATTGGCCGATCAAACCAGAGGTAGTTTTTGAAGGAGGAAATTTGATACGCCTTGAGAGTGGAGATGTAGAAGGTCATGACGATCTAGAGGTTTTAACGGTTTCACGAAGTTCAGTGAGAAATTACTTTACAACAATGAATGCGACAAGTTCTGCAACAGCTTTTGCTGCTAATTTTTTAGCTAAAATTAGAGATGTATATCCAGAGGCTTGGGAAGAAACTTTGAGAGCCTTGATGATTCATTCTTCATCATGGACGCAGGAAATGATTACTCAGTTTAATATTGATGTCAATAGAGTTGGCGACGTTTTAAGACTTCTTAAAATTGTCGGTTACGGTGTTCCTAATTTTGCAAAAGCTATTGAATGTAAATCAAATTATCTGACTTTTATTTCGGAGCAGACCATACAGCCCTACAAATTAGATGGAACTGTAAAAACGAATCAAATTCATTATTATGAATTTCCATGGCCAAGGGAAATTCTTGAAGAATTGGGAACTGCGGATGTTACTTTGAGAGTGACTTTGTCCTACTTTATTGAACCTAATCCAGGTGATAGGGGTTATACAACCAAATATGCTTATCAATCAACGGCTTTGAAATTTTCTTTAATAAATCCGGGAGAAGATTTTGGTAACTTTAAGTTGAGAACAAATAAAATAGAACAGGACGATTTAAAAGATCTTTTGGGATTAGAAAAATTAGATTCTGGGGAATATGATAAAACTACAGGTACAAATAGATGGGCACTTGGAGCCGATACTGTTTTTAAAGGTTCAATACACAGTAATTATTGGAAAGGATCTGCTGCTGAGATCGCGGCTTGTAATAAATTAGCAGTTTTTCCCCTTGCATCAGGCTGGTGGAAAGAATTAAAAAAGCATGAAAAATATGATTCATCACTGCGTTATTCATTGATAGTATCAATTGAAACTCCAGAGAATACAGCTGACATTTATACGGAAATAGCAAATCAGATAACTGTGGGGACTCCTATAGTGATTCCCATATAGGTAAGTATTTAATAAATTGGATTTTAATGGTTCTGTCGCATTTGGGAATAATTTTATCCTTAAAATTTTAAACCCATTAAAAAATGAATACTAAAGGTCATTGTTATACAAAATGTATCATTCTTCAGGCAGTGTATTTTAAATTAAGATTTACACTTAGTTACCGTGATGTTGAGGAAATAATGAAAATTAGAGGAGTGCTTGTGGATCATACTACGATTCAGCGCTGGGTTTATAAGTTTATACCTTTGCTTGAGTCAGAGATGAAGAAGAGAAAAGGCAGAGTGGGGGCGAGCTGGAGATTAGATGAGACCTATATCAAAATAAAAGGCATTTGGTGTTATTTATATAGAGCAGTAGATAAATTAGGCAATACAGTAGACTTTCTTTTGACCAGAAAAAGACAGAGAATGAGCGCTCAGTCATTTCTAATTAAAGCAATTAGTATAACTGCCGGCCAAGAGTAATAAACATCGATAAAAGCGGTTCTAATACTGCCGCTATCAAAGTCTATAATAAGCGTTCGTTCTCAAAGATTAAAATCCGGCAGTGTAAATATCTCAACAATATTGTAGAACAGGATCATCGTTTTATCAAGTGGCGCATACAAAACGGATTAGGTTTTAAAAGTTTTGAATCGGCCAGACGAACATTGAGCGGAATTGAAGTTGTACATATGCTAAGAAAGAATCAGATGGTTAGACCAGGGATATCTATGTTTAAATCATTCTGTAAATTGGCGGACTAACTTTAAAATTACTTAAAGTCTTATATTTGATTCTGACAGATGCGACAGAACCGGAGAAATTAACTTTGAATAAATAAACTGGTTGGATGACTTTAAAGCCTTTTTAAATATGATTATGAATGACTTGAGAGCATATCAATCAGGTTGTTTGACTCTTCGATAATCCATTGGTTTTTGTCAATAAGGTTATTAATTAAATTTCTTTGATCTGGATTATATGCCATCTCATTTAACCCTGCAAGAGTATTGTTTTGCCAAAAGCTTTTGTGTTCTGTAATTTCAATACTCCTGGGATCACCGTTGGGATATAGCAGCTTTATTTCCGGAATCTTTTCTAACACTGCCTCGAAAATTTTTAATCCGTCATAATCCCAGTCGCATGAGTAGTAGATTGGTAAATCTCTTGTATTAACGTAATCAAGTTTTGCAATATTCTTGCCCCCGGCATACCACAATTCAACATTATTAGCCCTCGGAACTGCAGGTCGCTTTAAAAAGTCAAGGTTTTCACAGAGAACTATTTTGTTTGGTTCATTACATTGCAACACATAGAGATACTGCTGATCCTTATCGTTTGCCAGTTCTTCAATCTTTAAAAGTTGCTTTACGGCATTGACTAATGAAATTTTCTCTTCAAGATATTTCTCATTCTTAAAGAACATAAGGGAAACACCTCTCACACTTTCTTGATTTGCGATAATTTGTTCCCTTACTGCGTATAGTTCACCACTATCCATTTGCTCCCTGATACTCATCAGTATTCGTATGTCCTTTTCTTCGAATCTAGTCTGTGATTTAAGGAGTGCATTTTCCATAAGGAATGCGTTGAATCTGTTGAATTCATTAAGGTATTTATGCTCATATAATTTTTCAAAACCGTTGCCTTTTAAAATATCGTTTTTATATGCTTTGAGTTCTTTAGTATTTTTAAGCAAATGCAAGACAAAAGGGTCTTTAAGCAATGATTCTTTTTTTGAGGTTTTCCCTTCGATATAAATTTCATTTAAGGATTTTAATACTATCCAATTCATTTTTTTTGCGATTTAATATATTCTAGCAGGGGAGTGGATGTCCTATTGGTTTTTACATAACTGCTGGGAATCGGAAAATTGATGTCAGTATCAATTTTGCCAGGAATTAGGTGGTGTATAATCCAGCCGTCTTCTGATTCGGAACCATAAGGCTTTGGGGTCATTGTTATTATTTGATATCCATGCTCTTTTGCCAGGTCGGGGAATGTTCCAAAGTTTGTGGCATCAAGATTAGCAGTCTCTTCAAGGATAATGAATTTTATTCCCTTTTTGCTGTCCGACTGCACTTTTGAAAGTCTTCCTATGCCAAGGAGTACTAAGGCGGCATAAGTTTCTCCTGTACTACCTGGTGTTTCTTTGTCTCCTGCCTCATTTTCTAATTTAGTATTCAATTCGAAATAAGTTCTAGGATCAAGAAGGTCCGAAAATTTAATCCCGCGTTTGAAACCTGTTGCTTTCTTGAAAAAGTCTTCGACAAAGCTCTCTACAGATATATCTGAAAAGGCTATTTCACCGGATTTATAAGCTGAGGCAGATTCGTCCTGAAGTTTATAGATCCAATCAATGGTAAAGTCTTTTCGAGCTTCAAATTGAATTTGGAAATAATATTTATTACTGATGACTTTTCCTTTAAAAAATTCATTCAATCCATTGATGACAGATCGGTAATGGCTGAACTTTTTACTTGTCTGTGAAAATATTTCCAGCATAGTCTCAAATATCGCCTCTACTATACCTAGGCGTGAGCCATTCAGTTCCCTTAATATTTCTGTGATGTTGTCAATGTGTTTGATTCTTGATCCCAACAGTGCCTGTTCCAAAATGTGAAAATTATATTTTAACAGGTTTACCTGGTCATTGACTTCAGTATTTTTTTCGTTGGACGTATCTTCAAATTTGGCGACAATCAGTATGTATTCTTGGTTGTATCTTTCTCGTACGACCTGATACTTTTGAACCAACTCTTCAGAAGATGTTGTGCGTATTGAACCCTGATCATAGTTTTTCGGATCTTCTTCAGGATAAAGCTTTCTAAAATCCTCTAGCTTTTGGTCATATTTTTCAGTAAATTTAATTGCATCAATCTCATCTGAAGAACATTTTGACTCCATTGATGGGATGAGTTCATCCTTCAGCGTTTTGATCCTTGTATCTTCAGTAGCAATCTGTGAACTGATCTTTATAAGATTTTTGTTCTTGGCTGTAAGATCCTTTTCATAAAACTCAACAGATTTCGAAGTGTCAATTCTGCTTGTGAGCCCGAGTTCTTTTTGTTTGTCTTTGCAACTCTGAATTTCTTGAACAATCTTTTCAAATCTCTCATCCAGCTTTGAAATTAGGTAAGCCGTCGTCTCGTAATTCTCGTATGCCGTAAAATCCTTCAACCGCTGGTCTAGCTGATAATCGAGGTTGATTTTTTCATGCTGAAAACTACTGCCTCTTTCAAAATCATCCAGTGTTTTTTGTTCTGCCTGCAGGGCAGACTTTGCTGCAGTAATTGTGGATTCCATGTCCTTTAAAGCCTGATCCAACTTGTCGGGATCGTTAAATAGCGGAACTTGTTGTAGTGGTGGTATAAATCGGTTTATTTGTCCCATCCTGAGCCAGTATCCCCCGGAAGCCTGATCCGGGATTATATTTTCTTCGGAAAATGCACTTAAACTCTCGGTGTACATTGTCCCGTCAGAAGGACTTGAAGGTTTGCCCCAATGGGTATCGATCAGGCTGAACAGTGTTGCTTCCTGACCAGAGGAAAGACTTTGTTTCTTTTCAATAACCTGCGAAAGTATTGAGCCGTCCTCACGCAATTTTATCAAAGAAAGAATTGTTTCATTAGCAGCAAACTCTTTTTGGAGTTCGGTCCTACGTTTCGACAGCACTGACCTTTGTTGCTCAACCTTTGCTAGCATATCAGGCACAGATCCATACTGAATAAAAATATCCTTAAATTCTTTAATCCTTTTGATTAGATCCTGTGTTTGATAATCATCTGGGTTAGTATCATTTTTTTCAAATGTACTCACTACAGGGGCATCACAATCTTCAATACTTTTTTTCTCCTGTCGCAGTTTTTCTATCTCTTTGGTGTATTCTTCATATTTTCTAAGTGCGTTAACTTCATTCCTTAGGAGTGAAACTGAAGTTTCCTTGGTTGATAAAATGGATGAGAGTCTTGGTTCACGGGCTTTGAGGTTGTCTAAATCTTTTTTAAATCCTTCCAGTGAGCTACGGCTTGCATTGTATTTAGCTGTCGAACTGCTTCTGTTTTTTTTAAATTGATATATTTCGGATTTTATTGAAATCAGGTGTGCGATTCTTTTTTCGTCCTCGATTGTTTTCAAATGAGTAAGTGCAACCTGCTTGTTTTCGAGCTCTTCTATTTCTTTTTCCAAAGACTTATATTCCTGTATTTGCCTTTCAAGCTCTTTTTTATGTGAGATGAACAATTCCTGATAGTCCTTTTCGGTATCCTCAAAGATAAAGTCCTTAAGGCTTTTAGAATTCTTAAGATTCAATGATTTCGCCCTTGAAAAAGACTGTATAATTTTGGCAAATGATTTAAGGTTACTCCTGATGCTAAGATTGATGGAAAGTATATCTTTTTTATATAAAAAGGAATAGTAGCGACTCTTATCGTCATTAGTTGTGAAGTATTGGAGGCAGAGTGTGTGCTCATCCCTAAAATGTCGCGTAAGATCTGCAAGACCAAGGAACTGGCCCTGGTTAATGAATTTGTTGTGAAACGGCAACTGTGATGCAGGAAAGGTTAGTTCTTCAATATTTTTATCAAGATCCAGATCTTTTAATATGACGAAGGGTTTTAGCCTTTTACTCCTCTTATTAGGAATGCACACCCCTATAGTTATAAAGGCATTTTCAGACACCTCAATGTTCATAAAGGCATATCCTTCGCTGGTATCTTTAGGTAATGTATAGGCGCTCCTTCCATCTTTGTCCATACTGTCAGTTCCAAATTCAATCAGGCTGTCGTCATGGATAAATATAAGCTGGATAAGATCGGCCAGGATAGATTTGCCTATCCCATTGTTTCCGGTAAAATCTGTCCTTTGCTCATGTAGTAAGTAATCCTGGTTGTAGTGTTTTACAATTCCTACAGTTGAAAGCGAATATATTTTTGGATTATTCATGATTATGATTGATTAAGGTAGCTTACAACAAAATCATCAAAATGCTGTAACTCTTTTTCATAAAGTTTCGCAAAGCGGCTAATGCTTTCCCGGATCACAAAATGTATTTCATGTTCAGAAGATGAAATTTTTGAAACCCAGCCTAAAGCTTCAAACTCACGCACGCATTTTAAGAATCTCTTCCTAACGTTTTCCCATTCGGCATCGCTGTAAAATTCCCTGATTTCATCAAAGAAGACTTTCTTAAAGCTATCACTATATTCTGATTCCATAACGTGATGTTCAATATCCTGCCATGTTACGATTTTCTGCAGTTCAAAATATTTATCGTAATACATTTTAAGCAACATGATACCGGTGATGATGTTCATAGGGGAAAGCTCCCGATGCCTGTCCTGGCGCGATAATTTTCCTTTTCCATCTAGGATGTCGAGATAATAGAAAGTCTCGTTGTTATGCCTGTCTCTGATCAGTTCAAGTCCATATAGGGAATTGTAATAGTTGCGCAGTTCCCTTTCCTTGTCCTGAAGGAGGGAAAATAGGTAGTACGATTCTTTCTGTATGTGTGTCCCTCTGAGAAGCTCAATATTTAGGTCGGCAAAATAATTTTGTGCCGCTTCCTCAGATAAGAATGTAAAATCTATCTCTTTACTATATCCGTCTGCCATGAGTATATCTTTTTATCCTTGGAATTCTTTAATAAGTTTTGGTCGATGGTAACCTTGTATTGTTTTGAGTGGTGGGCGAAGAGCAATAATTCGTAGCTGACATTAAGAGCTATTTCCACGTCCTTATCCTGTTCCAGAATGTGATAAAATTTCTCTGTAAAATCCATCTGTTTATCCAGAGCGAGTAATTCCTTATAATAGCTCACGAGTTCCATAATTCTTTCCTGGCGTGCAATATCCTTTTCGATTTTGGCATTCTCAGACTCTTGGTATTCCTTGTCAATCAATGTAGTGGTGACCATAACCTTTTTAGGAAAAAATTCTTCCATATGGTTAACCATTGTTATCTTAAATGACTCATAAGGAATTGACTTGCGGGGAAAGCAAGCTGACAGCTCAGGGCCGTCCCTGGTAAATCGGGATTCTGTTAACACAAAATGTAGCATTCTTTTAATATTAAGCTTATAACTACTTTGGTAGTGAAAGTTATGCTGTAGGTCATTGAGCTTATTACTGGCAAATACAATCTTTTCTCTTAACTGTCCAATTTTTCCGCCTACCACCATAAAAAAAGTATTGACTTCCCATTGTATCTTTTGAGCACTTTCGTAGTCTTTGGAAACTTTCTTGTACAAAGCCGCATCTGCTTTTGGCTCAGTACTGCTGCTTGTATCTAAAATGGCATAAAAATGGTCGACTACTAGCTGGAGTTCTCTTTCTAAGCGGTTCCCTAATCTTAAAGTATCCCTGATTTCTTCCGTTTTTTCATTTAAACCGGTGAAAATTTCTGCAAATTCTGATACAATCTGTACTATATCTATATTTTCCTGTTGCAGGATCTGTCCGAGCTCCTTGACGGACTGGCTAACTACATCTTTAAGTGCTTCCAGGTGATCGATGATATTCTGTCTGCTGATATTGTTAAAGCCCTGCTCGAACCAACGTTCAAGTTCCACTATATCCTGTATTTCGGTTGCCTGAAAGGTTGTATATTTTTCGAAGCTCTTTCTTAATGGAAACGTCCTGTAAGGATTATTGAGCTTATGGTCGACTATTGCAATGAACTTTAATGCATATTCTGTTAGCTTGTAGCCATTTTTCTGATCGGCTGGCCTTTCTATAAAATTATTCAGAAAATTTTTCAGTAAAGTTTCTGAACGCGGTATACCACCTGGAGACCAATCAGCCACCTCCTTAACGACCTGCCTGAAGTCTCCGTAGTTAAATGGCTCTTCAATTTCTCTGTCTTTTATTTTTTGGTGCAGGAGAAAAATAACCATTCCATCCTCTTTGCTTGGTAGAAGAAGTTCATAGGACTGATAAATATTTTGAAGCTGATTATTCATTCTTTGGTCAAAAACGATTACTACTGGGCAAAATATACTAAGGCAAAAACGTTAAATTTTTACTGTGTTTTTTGCCAGTTAATTATTATAAATTTAGCATTATTTTTGTAAGCAAGTTATGAAAATTAATCATTGTTGACAATTCTTTATAAATAGCTGACTAATTTGCTGAAAAACTATTTTTAATCAGCATTAGATTATGAAATTTCTGTTGGTATTTAAATTAATTAGGAGGCAGATTATTCCTATTTATAATCATACTATCTTGTGATATATCAATAATTTCTATTTTGTTGTATGCCGAAGATATCTGATTATTTCAATATCTGGTCAGTTGTCTGATATTGCTCTTTTAAAAAGTCTGTTTGAAAATTAACAAAATGGTAAGAAAGTGCTGGAGGCTCGATTGGATTCAAACCACAATAAGTGTTGTTTTCTATATAAGTTTACTTCAAAAAAAATTCAATGTTCTTTTTACCAACATAAGTAAACTTTCCCTGGGAAAATTTACTTATGTTGTTGCGTTTTATAAGATTGTATAAAGCTCCACTTGAAATATTAAATTTCTTTTGTATTTCTGTGATAGTATAACAGTCCATAATTTTAGTTTGTGTTTTTTGTTCTATTGGTCGTAATACTACTTCAAATCCAATTTGTGGCTTTTCAAATAAAGCATTAATATCACACCGCCTAATTAAAGTTTTTCTTTCTGAAAAGTTATAGGCATTTATTCTTTTGGTATTGATCAAACGATAGACAGTTTTAACTGAAAAACCTAGTAGTAAAGCAAGTTGCCTTACATTTAAAAATTCTTTGTCTTTAAGATCAATAAGAGGCTGATTTTTTATTTTGATTGTTTGAAGGTTTGAGCTTTCAATTTTCTGATTTCTTAACCTTTGCTTATAATCTTTGCTTGCACATTTTAATGAGCAATATTTTGTTGTGGTTTTCTTTGCAAGGAACTCAGAACCACAAAATCCACATATTCTATATACCGAAATATTCGAGCTCATTTCGAATTTTATTAGTTGAAATTATAGGGTTGATGCGTAATTGGTTAATAATTAGTTAAATATAAAGCTTTTAATTCCTTTAATTATGTTTTTGACGTAATTAAAATAGCCCAAAAATTTGCTAATTTCTGTAAAAGAAAGTAACAAACCAGTGTTTACAACAGCTCACAGATTGTAGATTAAAGCGTGGTACATTTTTGAACCAAATAAAACAAAACAAAACCAAGTAAAATGGTTAATTTACCTATAAATTTGATGATTTTTAATGATTTTAAGCAGATTTAGGAGGATTTAAGTCTCGTTATTTGCCCCAAAAAGACACAAAATTCAATTTTTGTGTTTTTAGGTACAATTATGGTACAAAAAGTGGATTTTTAAGAAAAAAATGTAGGGTTTTTGGTTTTAATTTTAACATGAAATTAAGTAAATATGTTAAAATTATGTTAATTATTTCCCGATGCAGAAATTCGCAAAAATATTCCCTAGAAGTTCGTCATTCGTAACTTGTCCGGTAATCATCCCAAATTGATATAGCGCTTCTTTGATATCAAGTGCCATCAAGTCGCTGGAGAGGTTTGTTTGTAAACCGTATTTTACTTTTTGGATTTCGTCTAATGCTTTGAGCAGCGAATCGTAATGTCTGGTGTTGGTCACAATGGTTTCGTTATTGCGCAAAGCACCAGTGTTTACAAACGAAAGCAATTGGTTTTTAAGATCTTCAACTCCCAATTTCTCTTTCGCCGAAATCAGTAGAATTTCCGGAATCTCCGCTTTAATGTTTTGTATTTCAGTTTCAGTCAGTTTATCGGCTTTGTTGCCAATAATAACTAACGGTTTCAGCGGAAATTGATTTTTTATTTTTTCTAATTCTACTTTAAGTTTGAGACCCGAAACTTTAAACTCGGAACTATCAAAAAGAAAAACCACAACTTGTGCTTGCTCTATTTTTTCGAACGTTTTACGAATCCCGATACTTTCCACGACATCCTCGGTTTCTCTAATTCCGGCGGTATCGATGAATCGAAAACCAATTCCACCAATTACCAGTTCATCTTCGATAGTGTCTCTCGTAGTCCCTGCAATTTCCGAAACGATGGCTCGTTCTTCATTCAATAAAGCATTCAAAAGAGTTGATTTCCCAACATTGGGTTCTCCCACAATCGCTACCGGAATTCCGTTTTTGATGACATTCCCCACAGCAAATGAGTCGATTAATCGTTTGAGAACAAATTCGATTCGGTTCAACAACTCATGAAATTGGGTTCTGTCGGCAAATTCCACATCTTCCTCGGCAAAGTCCAATTCGAGTTCGATCAAGGAGGCAAAATTCAACAGTTCTTCGCGCAGTTTTGCTATTTCGTTTGAGAAACCACCACGCATTTGTTGCATTGCAATTTGGTGCGAGGCTTCGTTATCCGATGAAATTAAGTCGGCAACAGCCTCGGCTTGGGAAAGATCCAGTTTGCCGTTTAGGAACGCTCTAAGGGTAAACTCACCCGCATTCGCCATACGGCAACCTTTTCGAAGCAATAACTGAATAATTTGTTGTTGGATATAAGTTGAACCATGACAGGAAATTTCGATGGTATTTTCGCCTGTATAGGAGTTTGGTCCTTTGAAAATAGAAACCAGTACTTCATCCAGCGTTTTTGTGTCATCCATAATATGACCCAAATGAAGTGTATGTGATTTTTGGTTTACTAAATCTTTGTTCTTTATAGACCGGAAAACAGAATTACCAATAGTAATAGCATCCTCGCCAGATATTCTAATTACGGCTATGGCACCCGCTCCAGAGGGAGTGGCCAGGGCTACTATGGAATCGTGTAGAATCATATCTAAATATTTATGCAAAAGTAAGCAAAACTTACTACCCTACAAGTCTTCAAAATCAAAGCATTTTGTTTTATTTTTTTATTAATTATAAATCAAAATGATAATTGTCATACTTTATTTTCATAAATTTTGTAACTTTATATAAATTATTGATATACAGTAAATTAAAAATGGATATGAAGAAGATATTGTTTCCTACTGATTTTTCAGACGTTTCAAAAAACGCCTTTATTTATGCTTTGAAGCTAGCCGATGCCATAGATGCCGAAATTATTACTTTGCATGTCTATCAATTGGATTCGCCTGCTTATTTGGACGTATCCATCTATTTGCAAGAGATTTATGAGTACGAAGAATTAAGTAATTTCGAGAATTACAAAGATGCAGTACCTGTTTTGCGAAGCATAGCCGAAGTCTACAATCTTTCGCATATCAAAATCAGCAATGTATTACTACAAGGCTATTTGGTAGACGAAGTAGTCAAACTTTCCGAAAAGGAAAACATAGATTTTATCGTTATGGGAACCAAAGGAGTAACCCATTTACGAGAAATGTTTTTGGGAACCATAGCGACCAAAATAATGAATGAATCCAAGACAATTATTCTTACTATTCCTGAAAAATGTCAGTATTCACCCATTGTAAAAATACTGTTCACCACAAAATATAACATAAAGGACATCGAAGCATTGCAAAAAGTGCAGAGTTTAGCCAAAGTATTTCATTCTCACATCGATTGTTTGAATGTAAAACCGGCACACACGGTTTATAAAGACGATTTTGTTGTCGATTTCAAAAACGTTTTCAAAGATCAAGACATCGCTTTTCATTCCATATTAAGCAACGATGTTGAAGGTGTAATTTTAAATTTCGTAGAACAAAACAATATAAATATGATTGCTATTCACGTGCGGCATAAAGGATTTTTTGAAAAACTCTTTGAAGTAAGTCTTTCTAAAAAACTAACATTTCATAGCAATATCCCAATTCTGTCCATTCCATAAACACCTTGTTTGTTAATGTAGTTGGGCGGGCTCATATCTTTGAAATGGAATTCACTGAACTCCGATTAAAATAAGTCTGGTGAAGTAATTCCTCCCGCACTGCCTGCAAAACAAGAACTGTTTTGTGTGAAATAAATAGATTTAAAGTTAGTTAAGTCTTATAATTAAATTAAGAAGCAATATATTTTTTCATAAATTAAACCTTAATTCAAATAGAAATGAAAAAGATTTTATTTCCCACCGATTTTTCTGAAGTAGCCAATAATGCTTTTATCCACGCATTAGAATTTGCCAAAGTAGTAAATGGCGAACTCGTTTTGCTGCATACTTTCGAATTGCCAATCGTAGACAATCAATTTGCTCCCGACAATTACTATGCGATTTTTGATTCTATGCAATTGGCACAATTTGATATGTTCAAAGAAGAAATTCCCAAACTTCGTGATCTTGCCAAAGAACACCATCTCGATCATATTAAATTAAGCCATAAACTTGTGGATGGAGACTTGATTTATGCTATTAAACAAGCAGTCGAAGATGAAAAAATAGATTTTGTAGTCATGGGAACCTCGGGTGCAACAGGATGGGAATCCTTTTTTGTAGGTTCCAATACGGGAAGTGTTGTAACTACAGTAGAAGTTCCTGTTTTAAGTGTTCCGTTGGAAGCCAAATACACTAAAGTAGAAACAATTGGTTTTACCACCCGTTTTAGAGAAAAAGACAAAGGTGCTCTTAAACAAGTTCTTAAAATTGCCAAAAAAACGCATGCAGTCGTAAAATGCTTGTATGTAAAAACAAGTAAATCAGATGTTTCAGAGGGAACAATCGATCAATGGAAAACTGAGTTCGAACACGAACCGGTTAAGTTTTCAGTGGTTATAAGCGACGATGTCAAAGAAACCATTTTAGATTTTGTATCCCATAAAAATATTGATATTTTGGCGATGATCACCCATAAACGAAATTTCTTTTCCGAATTACTCAATCCAAGTTTGACACAAAAATTATCCAATATTTCAATAGTGCCTGTCTTGGCGATGCACGAGGAATAGATTTCAGAATGCAGATTTGAGATTAAAGATTGTAGAATTTAGAATTTATTTTTTTTAATTTTCATTTTTTTGAATTGATATTGCCATTGAAATTACCATTGACTTTCCTTACATTTGTATATCATTAAATCAAAAGATGGAAATATACAAAAGCAATAGCAAAAACTATTCAGAGGAGTTAAAAGCGATCAATACAAAATACAATAGCATTAGTTTTCTTAGGCTCATCAGTATTTTACTTTTTTTAGGAAGCTTATTTTATTATATAAAAACCAGTGAAGCAGTATATATCGTTTTGGCGATTATACTATTTGCCGGTTTTGTTTTTTTGATGCGAATTCATTCCAAATTATCTTTTCAGAAAAAGATAAAAAATGCACTTGTGGCCATAAATGATAATGAAATATCCTATTTGGAGCGAAAGTCAATTCCTTTTGAAAACGGACAAGAATTCAATGATTTTCATCATCCTTATGCTTACGATTTGGATGTTTTCGGGGAATATTCGTTGTTCCAAAACCTAAACAGAACAGCCACTTTTATTGGTAAAAAAACTTTGGCCAAACAGTTATTAACACTTTTGTCTAATGAGGAAATACTAAAAAATCATAAAGCAGTAAAAGAATTAAAAGAGAAATTAAATTGGCGTCAGGAGTTTTTGGCTTTCGCCAAAGTTAGCCAGGATACTGAATCGACTTACAAATCATTGATACAATGGAGTGTTTTTGAAAGTACGCCACTGACAAAAATCAATGTATTTATTTCTTATTTCGGACCGGTACTTTTTGCCAGTACTTTGTTGGGGTATATTTTGACTTCAAAT
>Ga0184629_10000029_pt1 | contig 50129 bp, 33 predicted proteins | sample PLM4_32_b1_FD_133158 | JGI IMG/M metagenome (GOLD analysis project Ga0184629, IMG submission 133158) | Groundwater sediment microbial communities from an aquifer in East River, Colorado, USA - PLM4_32_b1 | ecosystem: Environmental > Terrestrial > Soil > Riparian zone | place: USA: East River...
ACGTCCACACCATATTCTCGAAGTTCCGTCGCCTGAGATGTCTGGGCGCACGCGACTCCTACAACGACCCCCTGCTCGTCTACGAGCGCTGTCGCGAGATCGGCTGCGACTATGTCGCCATCACCGACCACGACACCATCGACGGCGCCCTCGACCTCCTCTCCCGCCGCCCCGACCTCGAGCCGACCGTCATCATCGGAGAGGAGGTCGACACCTGCTTCCCTGAGACCGGACAGTGGGCCCACGTGAACGTCCTCGGCGTCAACGAGGCGATCCACGAGGATTTGCAGCGGGCGAGAGGGGACATACGCGATCTGGTCTCGTATCTGCGCTCGCGGAACCTGGTCCACTTCCTCAATCATCCGCTGCAGAGCTATCGCCTGCAGAAGCAGCCGATGCGGTTCGTGGAGGACGTCCTGGAGCTGTTCACTCACGTGGAAGTGCGGAACGCCGCGTTGCCGCCGGATCAGAACCGGGCGGCTGCCGGCATCCTCGAGCATGGGCGCCGGATGGGGCTTACCCGCTTCGGCGTCGGAGGCAGCGACGCGCACGGCATGCGGCCGCTCGGCGCCGCCGTGACGGTCGCGCCCGGCGATGACAGGCGGGCCTGGCTTGCCGCCGTGGCGGCGGGGAACTGTGCCGTCGCTGGGCGCGAGATCGGACCGGTGGAGCTGGTGGGGCAGGCGTACGCGATTGTCGGCCGCTACTATCGCCGCCTCGGAAGCAGTGAAGCCGCGCACCACGCGACACCGGTCAACTATCTGGCGGCCGCGGGCTTCGTGCCGATCTGTCTCGCGGGGGGACCGCTCCTGGTCTGTCTTCTCAGCTACCTCGGGACGAGCGGTCTCAGCAGGGTGGTCTCCCGAAGCCTGAAGCGCGCCGAACTCGGCGCCGCCATGGAGTCCTGCGCCGCCCCGGCGCCTCCGCAAGATCTCTAGCGTGGAGACCTCGTCGGCCGTGGCGAGCCCGCCCCACGCACCGGAACGCGGCTGGTCTTCGCGGCTCCTCGGCCCTCTTCATGTCACCGGGGCGTTCTGGTACCGCCTTCATGGCTGGATCATCCGGTCGATCCCGGCGCCGTTCCTCGGCGCCGTGGGAGTGGTCTTCGCCCTGTTCTTCTTCGTCGTGCTCCGGAGGATCGGCGCGGCTGTCGCGTCGAACCTCGAGGCGGTCCTCGGCCCCTGCGGGTGGCTGGAGCGCCAGCGTCGCATCTACCGGACCCTCTGGTCGTTTGGTTGGTGCCTGAATGAGCGGCTCGAATGGCTGACGACGGACCGTTCGTTCCATATCGAGGTGGAGGGGATCGAGGTCTGGAACGCGGCCGCGCGGCCGGGGCAGGGCATCGTGCTGATCACCGCGCACCTTGGGAACTATGACGTCGGCTCCATGGTTGCGGCCCAGACGGGGGACCGTCGCGTTCACCTTGTTCGCGAGCCCGAGGCCAACCCGACGGCGCAGGCGTCCTTTCAGGAAGTCCTGGCAGGGTTCACGCAGAGCCGTTACACGATGCACTTCCAGACCGACGACCCGCTGCAGGGCCTGGAGCTGTTCGACGCGCTCAGGCGCGGAGAGATCGTGGCGATGCAGGGGGACCGTCCCCGGACGGGCGCGCGCTCGATCGACGCGACGCTCTTCGGAAGGCCCTTCCCGCTGCCCCGGGGTCCCGCCGCACTGGCGCGGCTCGCGGAGGTCCCGCTGCTGCCGGTTTTCGTGCTGCGCGAGGGGCGGCGGCGCTACCGGGTCCTCTTCCGGCCGCCGATCCGAGCGCGGCGGACCGACGATCGTGCTGCGGATCTGGCGGCGACCATGCGGCAGGTGGCGGCCGAGGTCGAATGGGCGATCCGCCGCGCGCCCCACCAGTGGTTCTGCTTCAGGCGCCTGTGGCTGTGAGCCACGCGCCACCAGTTCCCGGCACGACCCCGACGCGGCGGGCTTCCCTTCAGCGGCCGGCCGCGACCTTCTCCGCCATCACCGTCTGCGGTAGCGGGATGGTGGGGCCGGGCGGGAACGCCTCGTTCAGGTAGGCGTCCGGATCGAACAGCCGCCGGCTCTGCCGCAGGACCTTCCAGAGGACCGGCAGGTCGCGCGGCTTCACCTGCCTCACGTACGACCAGAGGCTGCGTGCGCCGCGGGCATTGAGCGCGGTGCGTCGCCAGGTCTCCGCGAAGAGCTCGAAGAAGCGCTGCCGGCCGAGCTTCGGCTCCCAGAGGATGTGGTGCATGTCGTAGTGCGACCAGTCCAGATCGCGGATCCGCGAACGGACGTCGGTGAACATCTGGGTGCCGGGCAGCGGGGTGAGCACGGTGAAGCCGACGTGATCGAGCCGGTGCCTGGCGACGAACTCCCAGAGCCGCTCGAAGTCCTGCAGGTCCCACTCCGGATCGCAGATGAAGTTGCCGGTGATTCCGAAGCCCAGCCGGCGACAGACGGCGATCGCCTCCTCGATGGCGGCGACGCCGCAGTCCTTCTGCACGCTCGCCAGGCCGTCGTCGGTCGGCGACTCGAAGCCGAAGAAGATGTCGAAGTGCTTCGCGAGCGGCCGCCACTTCTCGAGCAGCTGCGGGTGCCTGGCGACCAGATCGGTGCGTGTCTGGACCAGCAGCCACTCCTTCCGCACGCCCCGCCGTTGCAGGGCCAGGGCGAGATCCTCGCTGTAGCCGGCGGGGTGCCAGAAGAGATCGTCGGCGAGGAAGACGTTGCCGCCGACGGAGGCGAGGTCTTCGGCAACGTTGCCGACCGCGCGGCAACGGAAGGTGCGATCGACGTGCTGCCAGATCGTGCAGAAGGTGCAGCGGTACGGGCAGCCGCGCGTCGTTTCAACCAGGTACACCGGACGGCGCTGAACGCAGAGGTAGCCCTGGTGGCCGGTCCGCAAGGCGGTGCGATCGGGCAGCGGGATCTCATCGAGGCTCACGCGCTCGGTGCTGCACGGGCCGTGGACGAACGCGCCGACGGACCCGTCGCGGCCGCGTTCGCGCGCGATGAGACCGGCGACCCGCGCGAGCGGCTGCCGCGCCGCGAGCGCCGCCAGCAGCTGCGGCACGACACGCTCGCCGTCCTCGACACAGATCGCGTCGACGAGCGGCGCCCCGCCTGCTTCAGGGTGCACCAGGTGTGGCGCGAGGAAGGGCTCGGGGAAGACCGCGGCCGAGTGGCCGCCAATCAGCGTGAAGACGCCCCGGCTCCAGGCCTTCACCCGGCGGGCAACGTCGAGCGCCTCGTTCGTGTCGAGCGTGTGCGCCGACGCGATGCCGACGACGTCTGGGCGCTCGCGCTCGAGGATCCGCTCGATCCCCCGCTGGCCACGCCCGTCCTTGACAAATCGCAGGTCGTAGATCGCGACCTCGTTCCGGTTGGCCGGATCGCGCCTTGCCGCCGCCGCGATGTACTCGAGCCCCAGAGGCTCGATCTTGAAGAACGGTCCCAGCCCGAAACGCTCGTTGGGCGCGACCGGACGCAGCAGGAGCAGCTTCATGGAAGGGGAGGCTATCACGAAGCCGGGGGAGCCCGCCCCCCGTGCCACCGTGCGCACGCCGACGCGAAGCGATCGCGCGGTATGATGCGTGGCCAAGCTGGGGCCGCCCTGCCCCTTCCCGGACTGGAAGGCAGGGTGACGCAGAGCGAGAGCGAACCTCATGTGCCCACATGGCCCATCCCGTCGAACCGGCCAGGTCCCGCCGTCTGGGTCGGCAACCACGCCCCTGAAGGACCCCGTGTGCGGCATGACCGTCACGGAGGCATCGCCGCACCGGCACGCGCATGGCGGCCGCACGACGTTCTTCTGTGGCGAGCATTGCAGGAGGAAGTTCGCCGCCGAGCCGCTGAAGTACCTGACCCCGGAGGCAGGCGTCGCACCGGCTCCCGCGCCGGCGGGGACGTGCTACGTCTGCCCCATGCACCCGGAGGTGCGGCAGGCGGCCCCTGGATCGTGCCCGAAATGCGGGATGGCGCTCGAGCCGGAACTGCCGAGCCTCGAGGAGGAGGAGAGCCCCGAGCTCGCGGACTTCCGGCGGCGCCTCTGGTGGACCCTGCCCCTCACGGTCGCCGTCACCTTCCTGGCGATGTTCGGACATGAGCTCGGGTGGTTCGACATGGCGATGCAGAGCTTCGTCGAGCTCGCCCTGTCCGCCCCGGTGATCCTCTGGGCCGGCTGGCCGTTCTTCGTGCGCGGTGCGCAGTCTATTGCGAACCGCAGCCCGAACATGTGGACGCTGATTGGGCTCGGAACCGGGTCGGCGTTCGTCTACAGCGTGGTGGCGACGGTCGTGCCCGGTGCGTTCCCCGACTCGTTCGTCTCGATGGGACGGGTGGCGGTCTACTTCGAGGCCGCGGTCGTGATCATCTCGCTCACCCTGATGGGGCAGCTGCTCGAGCTGAAGGCGCGCGCGCGGACCGCGGCCGCCATCCGGACGCTCCTCGGACTCGCGCCGAAGACCGCGCGCCGCCTCAACGCGGACGGCAGCGAGGAGGACGTCCCCCTCTCCCACGTCCACGTCGGCGACTCCTTGCGTGTCCGGCCCGGTGAGAAGGTGCCGGTGGACGGGGTGGTGATCGAGGGCCGGAGCGCGGTGGACGAGGCGATGCTGACCGGCGAGCCGCTGCCCGTGAGCAAGGGCCCGGGGGACAAGCTCATCGGCGCCACGGTCAATGCCAGCGGGGCGCTCGTCATGCGCTCCGAGCGCGTCGGCGCCCAGACGGTGCTCGCGCAGATCGTGCAGATGGTCGCGCAGGCGCAGCGGTCCAGGGCGCCGATGCAGCGCCTGGCGGACAGGGTCGCGGGCTGGTTCGTGCTGCTGGTGGTCGGCATTGCGCTCGCGAGCTTCTTCGTCTGGGGATTCCTCGGCCCCGAGCCTAGATGGGTCTACGGTCTGGTCAACGCGGTGGCGGTGCTCATCATCGCCTGTCCCTGTGCGCTCGGGCTGGCGACGCCGATGTCGATCATGGTGGCGACCGGCAAGGCGGCGACCCAGGGCGTGTTGTTTCGCGATGCCGCCGCCATCGAGCGCCTACGCGCCGTGGACATCCTGATCGTCGACAAGACTGGCACCCTCACCGAAGGGAGGCCCGTCTTCGAGCGCGCCGTGCCCGTCGAAGGGGAGCGGGAGAACGAGATCCTGCGGCTGGCGGCGAGCCTGGACCAGGGGAGCGAGCATCCGCTGGCCGAGGCGATCGTGCGTGCGGCTCGCGAACGCGGGCTCGCGCTCGACAAGCCGGAGACGTTCGAGTCGGACGCGGGGTCCGGCGTGCGCGGACGGGTGGCGGGTCGCGAGTTTGCGCTCGGCAACGCGGCGCTGATGCACCGGCTCGGGGTGGCGCTCGAGGGCCTCGCCTCCCAGGCCGAAGCGCTACGCGCCGAGGGGGCGAGCGTGATGCACCTGGCGGCCGACGGCCGCCTCCTGGGCCTGCTGGCGGTGGCCGACCCGATCAAGGCCAGCACACCGGAAGCGCTCGCGACCCTCAAGGCCGGAGGGCTGCGCGTGGTGATGGCGACGGGCGACGGGGTGACCACCGCTCGCGCCGTCGCCGGCCGGCTGGGGATCGATGAGGTGCACGGCGGCGTGAAGCCGGCGGACAAGCTCCTGCTGGTGGAGCGCTTGCAGCGGCAGGGGCACGTCGTTGCCATGGCCGGCGATGGGATCAACGATGCGCCTGCCCTGGCGAAGGCCGATGTGGGAATCGCCATGGGCACCGGCACCGACGTCGCGATGAACAGCGCTCAGGTCACCCTCGTCAAGGGGGATCTGCGAGGCATCGCACACGCGCGGGCGCTCTCCGAGGCGACGGTCGCCAACATGCGGCAGAACCTCGGATTCGCCTTCATCTACAACGCGCTCGGTGTGCCGCTGGCCGCCGGAGTGCTCTATCCGCTCACCGGCTGGCTGCTGTCTCCGATGATCGCCGCGCTGGCGATGAGCCTGAGCTCGGCATCCGTGATCACGAACGCCCTGCGCCTCCGCTTGCGACGGGACTGAATCACGGCACGCCGGCGTGCGGGGCCGGATCGGCCCCGCACGTCGCGTTCCGCGTCTACGACCCGAAGGAGCAGGTGAGGTCCCTGTCCACGGTCACGCTGCATGTCTTGGAAACCCCACAGGGTGCGCAGTCCCGACCCCAGCGGACGGCTTTTCCTGACGAGAGCGTGGTGGCGGTCAGCAGGTACGTCGTTCCGTGGGGGATCATCCCCTCGGAGCAGTCACCAGGACAGCTCAGGCCGGCCGGTGCCGATTTCACCGCTACCCACCCCTTGGAGCGCTTCAGCGTGAGCGTGTGGGTGGATACAGTGGCGACGTTGGCGTAAGTGACCGCGCAGGTCTTGTTCGCGTCGATGCTCAGCCGGCAGGTCGGGCCGGCGCCCAAGGGGCAACCGGAGCAAGCGCCCCCCCAGGCGGAGACCTGGCAGCCCGCCGTGGTAGCCGCCGTCAGAACGACATCCAATCCGTGCTTGTAGGTCCCGGTGCAGTCTCCTCCACCGGCGACGCATCCGGCAATCCGATCCAGGAGAAGCGCCTGATCGTCGTCAATACGGCTCCCGGTCTGAGTGCAGCCGTCGGTGACCCCGGTGATCGCGAGTCCGTGGGACTGGAGAGGGAAGGTGGCGACGCACCGTACGTCCGCGCTCATTGTCACCACGCCGTCGGCGCAGTCCGCGTCTCCGGACCAGGCGGCGAAGCTGCTGCCCGGCTCGGGGACGGCGGTCAACGCGATCTGGGTGGTCTGGTCGAACGCCGCGCTGCAAGTCCCGGGGCAGAGCACCCCCGCCGGACTGCTTAGCACCGTGCCGTCCCCGTCTCCCGAGAGGGCCGCGGTGAGGGTACGGAATGTCGATCCGCTGGCCTCCACGGCACCCACGTCCTTCACGGGACCACCGCCGGAGGGGACGCGCATGAACACCGGCCCCCGGTCGATCACGCCCACGCCGCGCGGCGTGTAGTCGTAGGTATAGTCAAAATCGGCCGACGTTGCGGGGGTATCCACGAAAGCTGGGTTCGCCACCGAGTTGTGCGCGCCCCACCCGGGATTCGCGAACAGGGCGAGGGCCTCGGCCCGCGTGTAGACAGTGGCGGGGTCGCAGGCGGACGTATCCCCATTTTGGACGTGGCAGTCCCAAACGGCGATGACGTCGCCGGTCTGCGGGGCCCAGAAGACGTTGTGGTCGATCAGAATCCGGTCGGAGTTGACGTCGATCACGTCGCAGGGGCCGTTCTGGCACGCCTGACCCCCTCCCGTATCGGAGACATTGAACGGGTAGCTGAAACCGCGGTTGATGACGTTGTTCCAGGCGACGAAGTACCCGACGGTCCCGGAGGCCGACCCGTTGTCGTTGCCGAGATCGATCTCGCTGGCAATCGTGTTGCTGTCCCACACCACCTTGCGGACGCTGCTGTTGAAGCTGAACGTGCTCATCCCCTCAGCTCCAGGCATGATCTGCGAGCGGCGCACGGTCAGATAGGTGCTGGAAGTGTTCGCGTCGAGGCGCCACGAGTGGTTCCGGCCGCGCAGGAGCTTCAGGCCATCCACCGCCAGGTGGGAGAACGCCCCCACGGTGGGCTGGATCTCGTCTTCGATGGTTAGGTTGTAGAAGACCGAGTCGTGCGAGCCCTCCACCGAGAACCCCTCGACAGTTCGCCAGTTGTACCAGGAGGCCGGGGCGGCAGGCTCCCCGTTCGAGGTGGTGTTGATGATCTCCCAGTCGTAGAGATGGAGACGGCTGTTCCCCGACCCGCCCGAGCCCGCGGCGAAGAAGTTGATCGCCTCGTGCCCGCCGCCGTGATAGGTCTGCCAGCGGTGGTCGGTGCCGTTGGCCAGCAGCATCCAGGCCACCGTGCCGTCGTTCCCGCCGCACACCTGCCCGCCGCAGTCGGCGTCGCTGGTGCACGCCACGACCGCCGCGGTGCCGGTGGGGGCGCCGCAGTCATAGGGATGCACGCCGTTCCCGCGAAACCGGATGTCCTCCACCCGGATCCCGTCCTGCTGGAAGCGAGCGAGCACGTTGCCGGAGGGCAGATCCGATCCCCACCCCGCCCACGAGTTCTTCAGCCCCGGCGTCGCCGCGCTGATCACGGCTTCCATATTGGGAGCGTCTGTGTGGATCCACATCCGTTCGGGGAACCTGAGCGTCGTGCTGATCGCGTAGCTCCCCTTGCCCGTCGCCAGGATCACCTCGTCCCCGGCGGCGCCGGAGTTGACCGCGGTGATGACGGAGCAGGGCGCGGAGGAGGAGCAGGTGGTCCCCGTCCCGGCGGGGGAGGCATATCGTCGCTGGCCGCTCAAGGCGAGGGTCTGGAAGGCCACGGTGCTCGACCAGCCGGACCATCCGAGGTCGGCGGAGTCATCGCCGGAGTAGCCACGCACGCGTGCCCGCAGGCAGTAGGTGGTGTTGGCAGCCAGTCGATCCTTGCCCGCGAGGGCGTTCTGGAACACCCCGCGGTTGGGATCGGTGGCATCCCCCACGTAGACGGCGTGGTACATCGAGGGGCCGTGACAGCCCGTGGAGGGAAACTGGATGCAGTCGGCGTCGTTCACCGTCGAGTAGACGAGTGTGGCTCCCGTGAAGTCGGACGCCTCGCACTGCCCCGACAGGAGGCCGGACGTGCAAGCCGTGCCGGTGCCCTGTGCGCAGGCGATCTGCACTTCGTAGTCCATCTGCACATCGCGCAGGTCGCCGCCGGACTCGTCGTATTCGGCCCAGTGTACCGAGGGGTTGAACGCGACCCCAGTCTCCCCCTGACCGGGCGAGGCGACGATCGGTGGCAACGGCGTCTGAGCGGACGCCAGGATGGGCACGAACAAAAGCAGCACGTGACTGGCACGAAGGACATTGGCGAGAAACCGCCGTGTCGGTTCGAAGCGCTTTCGCTCCTCCATTGGTTCCACCTCCGTTGCGCACGCGCACGGGGGGGGAACGCTCGCGGTTGGGACGGGCAGAGGCTCCAGCTATCGCCCGGACTGTCGCCGCGGAAGCCGCCCGCCGGCCGGGGGAGTGCCTCTACTCAGGGGATGGAGACGATCGCGTGCGCGACCTGCTCACCATCCTGTCCATCCGCTCACGCGCCCCCCGCGCATTCGGCGACGCCGCCGGCTAGAGCAGGATGGGTGCCAGTTCGAGGAACAGTCGTAACTGGTGCGACGCAAGGAGAGGCGCAATATGGGCAGGGAGCATCGTCGGTAATTCCATTACGCCATCGTACTGGGCGTACGGACGATCAGGATCTAAACGATAGGAGTCGTGAGTGAGACGTTGGGTTCGTTGCCGAGCTCGCCGAGGTCCTTTGTATAGTCGAGGTAAAGACTCCGTCGAACGGCTGCACGTGGCCGCCACTCGGCCCCACAGCAAGGAACTCCCCCATCTGCAAGGTGTCTATTCGATCCAGTGAGTCTCAGAGGACGTGGCGTCCGGCTCTGCCCGCGGGCGTGGGTCGACGGAGGAACTCCGATGTTCGAATCGCTGCCCGTGAGCAGACGGGAGAAGTTTTCAGCGAGCGCGCTCACCTCCTTTCCGGTGGCCGCCTCGCTGCACCTGCTGGTGATCGGCCTGCTCGTCGCTGCGTCGTGGTTGGCGATCCCGCGGACGGAGGATCCCCCCTGGCGGCCGATCCTCTACACCGTCGCCTTGGTTCCTCCTCCTCCGCCGCCCGCGGCTCCTCCCGCCGGGCCTGCGGTCGCCGCACCGACTCCCGAGTCTGCCGAGCGGGCTACCCCCGAGGAGCTCGTCCAGCCGCAGGAAGTCCCCCCGCTGCCGCCGGCAGCGCAGGACGCGGGCGTGTTGGAAGGGATCGAAGGAGGCGTGCCGGACGGGGTGCCCGGCGGTGTCCCTGGTGGGGTGCCAGGTGGAGTCCCGGGTGGAGTGCCCGGCGGGGTGCCAGGCGGGGTGCCCGGTAGCCTGCTCGACGGGGCGAGCGGCGACGGGCAGGACCAGGAGGTCCTCTGGACGCCGAGCATGACCCTGCCGGTGCCGATCCATCGCGTCGAACCGCGCTACCCGGAGATGGCCCGCCGCGCCCGGCGGGAGGGGAGCGTGGAGGTGGCGCTCTTGATCGCCACCGACGGCAGCGTCGAGGACGTCCAGGTCGTCCGCGGCGACCCGGCCTTTGACCGCGAGGCCATCGCGGCGGTCCGCCAGTGGAGGTTCCAGCCGACCCCCCTGAACGGACGGGCGGTGAAGCTCCTCTACCGCGTCCAGATCGACTTCCATCTCCGGTAAGGGGCCCCGCTCCGGGGGGGCCCACTCCGGGGGGCCCCACTCCGGGGGCCCCACTCCGAGCCCGCGGCACGCGGGCGAGGGAGCACGGCCCGGCGGGGCGTGCGTTCGTGGGGGCGGCCCGCGGGCGAGGGAGCACGGCCCGGCGGGCGGTGCGTTCGTGGGGATACCCCCGAAACCGCTTCTAGTAAGATGGGACCGGCCACCCGAGGCTGAGGAAGAGAATGCACTCCCGCGCCCCGCAGCAGCGGACCGTCTCGACGCAGTGACCCCTCAGTCGTGGAGCGTGCCCAGGCGGCCCCGATGACCGACGAGTCGCCAGCCTCCGCACGCGGCGGGGAGGCCCGCTGGTGGATCGGCGGTGCGCTGCTGTTGGCCTGCGCGCTCTCGCTGGCGCTCCGCTCGACCTTCCTGCGCGAGCCGTTCGAGCGGGATGAGGGGTTCTACTCGGCGATCGCGCTTCGCCTGCTGGACGGCGGAGTGCCCTACCGCGACGGCATCGATTCCAAGGGACCCGTCCTCTACTACCTCTACGCGCTGGCGATCGGCGTCCTGGGTCGGACAACCGAGGCCGTCCGGACCTTCGTGATGTTCTACAACCTGCTGACGCTGTGGGGGGTGTATCGCCTGGCGCGTGGGTTCTCGGGCCGCGGCGCCGCCCTGGTGGCGGGGTTCCTCTACGCGATCCTGTCGAGCGCCCCGATGACGCGCGCGTCGGGAGCGAATGCCGAGGTACTCCTCGTCCTCCCCCTGGTCTGGGCCGCGGTGTTCCTGCTGCAGTGGCTGCGCACGCGGGCGCGGGGCCCGCTGGCGAGCAGCGGGGCCTTGTTGGGAGTCGCGCTGCTGATCAAGTCGGTCGCGGCCCCCTTCGCGGCGCTCTGCGCCGGCGTCGTGATGTGGCAGGCTCGCCGCCGCGGGATGCTGCTGCGCGCGGGGCTGAGCTTTGCGGTGCCGGCGCTCGCGGTCGTGGGCGGGATGAGCCTGTATCTCGCGGCCCACGGCGCTTTCGGCGACTTCCTTTATTGGACCGTCCTGCATGGCTTCCGCTACGCTGCCAGCACGCTGGTGGCCGGGCCCACGCTCTCGTTCGTGGTGGGATACGTCGGAGCGGAGGTGGCTCCAATCGCCCTCCTGGCGCTGCCGGCGATCGCGATGCACCCTCTGCGCCGGCGCGATCCCGAGGGGTGCCTGGCCGGCGGCCTGCCGGCGGCCGCGATCGTGGCCGTGCTGCTACCCGGGAAGAACTTCGCGCACTACTTCATCCTGCTCATCCCCTTCTTCTGCGTCGCCACCGCCGGCGTCTTGGCCGATGCGTTCCGTGAAACACGCCGCCGCGCCGTCGGGGTGGGGCTGGCGACACTGGTAGGGCTGGCACTGGTCAACTTCGGCTTTCGCGAATGGCGGTTCTACACGCGGTTGTCGCCGGAGGAGGTTTCGATCGAGAAGTATGGCCCGATCTTCGTGCTCGCGCGGGAGGCCGGTCAGTACGTGCGGCAGCGCACCGGCGGCGGAGAGTACATCTTCCAGTGGGGGTTCGAGCCGGAGATCTACCTGGTGGCACAGCGCCGCGTCCCTACCCGCTATGTGTCGAGCACGCTCCTGCCCTTCGCTCCGGACCAGGATCTCGCGCTGTCCCAGTTGCGGGCTGATCTGACGGCCGCGCTCCCCGCGATGGTAGTGGTGTTTCCCGAGTGGGCGGACATGCCCGGCGAGGACGTGGTCCGGCAGTTTCTTGCCGACCACGGATACATCGAGGAGGTGCGGCAGCGTGATGTCGTCATCTACCGCCGGCCCGACCTTCCGCCTCCGGCCAGCGTCGGAGGATCCTGAGGCGGGCGCCCATGCGGTGGGGTCGGCGAGCGCGATGCGCGGACTAGCCGCCCGACCGCACGAGCTCCGCCGCTCGAATGGCCGGTGCCTGATCGCGGACCCAACCCGACAACGCGGTGCCCGCCGCGACCAGAGCGATCACCGTCGCGAGCAGGGCGATCGAGGAGCGGCGCCGGCGGATCCGCAGCGCATATCCGCTCGTCAGCGCGGCGAAGGGGTAGAGGATCATCAGCGCCGGTGCGCCGAAACGTGTCTCGACGGCAACGGTGCTGTGCAGTCCCAGGTGGCACGCCAGCGCCATCACGACGGCCCAGAGCAGCAGTCGCCGCCGTCCGGGTCGCCCCCGCATCCGGCGGACCGCAACACCGAGGCCTAGCGACCCCACCGCGACCACCGCGAGGTTTGCGATGCTGACCGCGGGGTAATACCAGGGGGTGAGGGTGGTGTTGTAGGGCAGGGGAAGATCCTGGTCGAGCACGTTGAAGATGTGGAGTGCGGCCGTCGCCAGCCCCGCCAGCGGGTGGACCGCGTACCAGCCGAGCGACGGCTCGGTCGCAGCATCCTGGTCCGCGAGCGGGTTCAGGTACGGAACCTCGGGCGCCTGCCCGGGAATGCAGGCGGTCGCGTACTTGAGCATCTGGACCCCATACGCATGCTGGAGCTTGCGCAGGTCGCCCGCCGGGAGCGGGCTGAGGACGTCGAAGAAGACGACGTTGTTGCGTACCTGCGGCAGCAGCGGGACGGCCGCGGCAAGGCTCAGAGGGACGGCCCAGGCGGCGGCACGGCGCCAGGAACCCGTGCGGCGTAAGAGGGTCACCAGGACGACCAGGGTCCAGGGGACGGACAGGAAGAGATTCGACGGCCGGATCATCACGACCAGACCGCAGAGGAAGCTGCCGGCGCCAAGCGCCAGCAAGGGGGTGTCTCCGAAGATCGAGCGGACGCTGCATGCGAACAGGAGCATGGTCAGGGTCAGCGAGACGCTCTCGGTGATCGCGTAGGCGGGGTAGATGAGCACGACTGGATTGAGCAGCAGCGAGCAGTACACGACGCGACGGTTCGTCGGCGAGGCGCTTGTGATGGCGAGCGCACGGCGCACCGCGTCCGCACCGAGAAGGTGCAGGAGAAGCTGCAGCTCGAAGACGAACCAGCGGCTCTCCACGCCGAGCAGTCGTGCGAGCCAGAGCATGCCTCCGAGGAGCGACGGATACCCGTAGGTGCGGAGGTCGGCGAAGCTGAAGGGCTTGAAGAGCCCCTGGCTCCAGATCTCCTCGGCGATTCGCCAGTAGTCCGCCGCGTCGTAGACGATCGGGAGAGAGAGGCCGTGGCGGTAGACGAGGTGCGCGAATACCACAGCCAGGACGAGCGCGCCGACCTCGATGAGTGACCACCGCGAGGAGCGGACGGGTGCTTGCGCGTCGGGGTGGAGTGAGTCCGCCATCAGCTCGTCGCCTGCCGCCCCCGTCTGCTGCCGAGGCGGGAATCGCGTGCGTCGCTGGACGCATTCTACCGGAAGGCGCTGGGACGCCATGGCGCCCTGACCGCTGGCGCTCGGCCGCGTCGGTCGCGGGCCCGGGCGATCACTCCGCCCAGGACGGGCATCCCTGGGCTCGAGGGGTTGCGGCCCATGGCTGGTTGCAGCAGACTGATCGCCGTCGACGCGTCCGCTACAACCCATCTCCAGGGGCCCTCGTGACACCGAACCACCGCAGCTCTCGGAGCTGGCCCCTCGTTGCGGCCCTGATGCTCCTGGCCGCCGCGCCATTCCTGCACACGCTCTGGTTCGGCTTCGTCTTCGACGACGACCACCTGATCGTCCAGAACACCTTCATCCGGGAGCCGTGGAGCCCCGTGCGGGCGTTCGCGCATCATTTCTGGTACGGCGGCCCATTCTTTTCGCTCTACTACCGGCCAATGGTCTCCGCCAGTCTCGCGCTGAACGGCCGCCTGAGCGGCTGGGATCCGGTGGGGTTCCATCTGGTGAACCTGCTGCTGCACGCATTGAACACCACGCTCGTATTGTCGCTGTGCCGCCGCCTGGGGCAGCCACTCGGCGCGGCCGCCCTGGCCGCCGCGCTCTTCGCGGTGCATCCGGTTGCGGCCTGGCCTGTCGCCTCGATCGTGGCGCGCGTCGATCTGCTGGCGGCGACGTTCGTCCTGCTGGCCTGGCGGGCCTTCGCGGGGCCGGGGACAACCGGTCGCCGCGCGTCGCGCCCGGCGATCCAGGCGGCCGCGGTGGGCGGCTGGTTCCTGCTGGCGCTGCTGGCGAAGGAGTCGGCGGTGGCGTTCCTGGTGGTACCCCTGCTCGCCCTGCGGCCGCACCGGGACGACGCGCCACGCCCCAGGCGGGCCGTCGTCGGCTCGTTCGTCGCCGTCCTTGCGGCCCTCGTGATCGCGGTCCTGATGCGAGTCGCGGCGGGTGTGCCGCTCACGCCGGGCCGCCACGGCGTCGATCCGGTGGTCAACCCGCTCTACTGGCTGCCGCAGCCGGCGCGGCTCTGGGCTGCGATCGAGCTGAGCGGCCGCTACCTCGGCTATCTCCTGCTGCCGATGCGCCTGGGCGATCCGCATCGCTACGTCGCGGGAGCGGCGGCCCCCACGGGACCGGACGGCGGCGCCATCCTCGCCGCCGCGTTCCTGGTGGCCTGCGGTGTGGCCTGCGTCACCCTCTGGATCAGGAGAGATCGTCTCGGTCTGTTCCTGGCGTTCACGCTGGCGAGTTTCCTGCCTGCCTCGAATCTCCTCGTGCTCATCAGCTCGCTCTACGCGCAGAACTTTCTCTACCTCCCGCTGATCGGCGTGAGCCTGGCCGTTGGCGAGGTCGCGAGGCGGATCACGCTGGCATCGCGCCGTCGCCTCGAGGGCCGGCGAGCTGCAGTCGTGGCGTTGCCGGCCGCGCTCGGCGCCCTGCTCCTGATGGGTTTCGCCGCCCACCGCGAGGCGGCGATCTGGCGCGACCCGGAGTCGCTTTTTCAGGCGTGGAGCGAGCGGTATCCGGGTTTCGCGCTTGCCTACGACGGGCTCGGACAGCACCGCCTGCGGCACGGGGACCCCGCGGGCGCCGTCGCGCCGCTGCGGCAGCTGGTAAAGCTGAACGACCAGTACGCGGACGGCCGCTTCAACCTGGCGGTGGCACTCCTGGAAAGCTCGCAGCAGCCGGACGATCTCGAGGAGGCGCTGCGAGAGGTCAGGGCTGCGCTGGCTCTGGCCCCGGAGTTCCCGCAGGCGCGCCTCGCCGAGAGCCGGATCCTCCGGACGCTGCAGCGGCCGGGCGAGGCGGAGACCGCGGCGCGCGAGGCCCTCCGCCTCGTGCCCGGCCTCCTGCCGGCCCGCCTCGAGCTGGCCGAGTCCTTGTTCGCCCAGGAGCGCTTTGCGGAGGCGGCGGTCGAGTTCGGTGCGCTCGCCGCCGCCTCCCCTCTCAGCGCGGAGGCGCGATCGCCGCTGGTGGTAGCACTCATCCGCGCCGGCAATATGCAGGAGGCGCGGCAGGAGGCCGAGCGCGCCCGCCGCGATTTTCCCGACGCAGCCTGGTTCGATTTCTGCCTCGCGCGCATCGAGGCTCTGGCCGGCAACGCGGAGCGGGTGCAGGAGCTGCTGGGCGCATCCGTTGCACGGGACCCTGCGACGGTCGAGTGGATCGGCCGGGTCCATGAATTCGACCGGCTGCGCGCCGACGGCGCGCTCGATCGCCTGGTCGGCGCCGAACCGGGGGCGGCGGCTGCGGGCTCTCTCCCCGCCTCCCATCCGGGTGGGTGAGGCCAGTATTGTGTCCGCCTGATTCTGGTAGATTACGGTCGCGTATCGCCTTGCACTTCATGAGCCTGGGTGCGGCCGGCGTCGAGCCGTTGCGAACAAGGGTCGATCCCCCGCGCGCGTCGCGGCGGGTCGCGGAGGTTGTGGACATGAGAAAGAAAGTCACCGTCGTCGGCGCCGGGCACGTGGGCGCCACCACCGCCCAGAGGCTGCTCGACCGACAGCTGGCGGACGTCGTGCTGATCGACATCCTGGAGGGGATCCCGCAGGGGAAGGGGCTCGACCTCCTGGAGGCGGGACCGGTCGAGGGGTATGACTGCGCCGCGCTCGGCACCAACGACTACGCCGACACCAAGGGCTCCGACGTCGTCGTGATCACGGCCGGTCTGGCTCGCAAGCCCGGGATGAGCCGCGACGACCTGCTCCTCAAGAACTTCCAGATCGTGAAGTCGGTCACCGAGCAAGTCGCCCGCCACTCGCCCGAGGCCATTCTGATCATCGTGTCGAACCCGCTCGACGCGATGGCCCACACGGCGCTCAAGGTCTCCGGGTTCCCTCCGCATCGCGTGCTCGGGATGGCGGGGGTCCTCGACGCGGCCCGCTTCCGCACCTTCATCGCCAAGGAGATGCGCGTCGCGGTGGACAACGTGCACGCCTTCGTGCTCGGTGGTCACGGCGACACGATGGTGCCGCTGCCGCGTTACTCGACGATCGCGGGCGTGCCCATCACGGAACTGCTGCCCAAGGAACGGATCGATGCGCTCGTCGATCGCACTCGCAACGGCGGCGCCGAGATCGTCCAGTACCTCAAGGAGGGGAGCGCCTACTACGCCCCTTCCGCCTCGGTGGTCGAGATGATCGACGCCATCTTCCACGATCGGCACAAGATCCTGCCGTGCGCCGCCTACCTCCAGGGGGAGTACGGCGTCCAGGGGCTCTACGTCGGCGTGCCCGTGAAGCTCGGTGCGCGCGGCATCGAGGAGGTGTTCTCGATCAAGCTGACCCCCGAGGAGCAGATCGGCTTCACCAAGTCCGTCGATTCGGTCCGGGAACTCGTCGCCAAGCTCCCGCTCTAAGGCAGATGAGCTGCCGACGCTATGGCGTGAACAGGATCAGCCCGCCCGACGCGGCGAGGATGCGCGGGGAGCGGCCAAGCGACGCGGAGAGGCGTTGGTACGTGGGGGGATCGGTCAGGATCGCCTCCCCCTCGCGATTGACGACGATCCGCGCCATCACCGCGAGATCGGTTTCGGGGGAGGCCAGCGGGCGATCGGCGTAGAAGTAGAGGGGCGAGACGTATTTCCAGGGCGGTAGCAGGTTGAAGTTGATGATGTGGGCGCCGGGAGGCACTGCCGCCCGCGCCGCCGGTGCGATGGCCTTGAGATCCCGATTGCGGTCCTCGCCCAGCGTCACCGGGGTCGCTATCACGATCAGGTGGGCGAGCAGCAGCAGCCCCGCGAGCCCCGCGGTGTAGCGCTCGCGCAGCCAGGGCCGCCGCGCCAGCAGTGCATCGATCCCGACGCCGGCCAGCACCGCCAGCGCGGGGTAGGCCGGCAGCACGTACCATGACTTCTTGGCCGCGGCGAGGGTCATCAGCGCGAGCGTCCCCGCGGCCCACACCACCGGCAGCCAGCGCCGCTCCCGCCTCCCATCCTCGCGCAGCACCTTCCAGCCACCGTAGAGCGCCAGGAAGATCCAGGGGAGGAAGTTCGAGAACAACCCCCCCAGGTAGTCGAGGTACGAGGTCCAGGTGACGGTCTCGCCCGGATCACCGTGCAGTGCGCGGTGCCACAGGATGTAGCCGAAGTGCTGCTGCAGGAACGCGTTGCCGTGGCGGACCGTCACCGCGGCGAACCAGGCTCCTGGCAGCGCCAGTCCCACGAGCAGGGCGAGCCAGGCGCCCGGGCGCAGGGCGCGCCGCCACGGCGGCCGCGTGATGATCACGTGCAGGAAGTAGATCGCGAACGGCAGGAGCCCGAGAAGACTCTTGTTGAGCACCGCGAGGCCGGCGAGGGCTCCGGCCGCCAGATCCCAGGCCATGGCGCGGTCGCGCTCCAGCCCTGCGACGAGCAGGACCAGAGCGCCGCCGACCAGCAGCGTCTGGACGGTATCGAGCATCGCGTGCCGCGAGTACTTGAGGAAATACGGCGTGGTCAGCAGCGCGGCGCCGGCGAAAAAACCAACCCAGTCGCCGAAGAAGCGCCGGCCGGCGTGATAGGTGAGGAGCACGCAGCCGACCCCGGCGAGCGCCGGCAGCAGGCGCGCGGTGAACTCCGAGACGCCGAACAGCCGGAAGATCGCCGCCATCCCCCACAGGCTCAGCGGCGTGTTGTCGAAGGCTGGCTTGTAGTCCCACGGCGGGACGAGCCACTGGCCGCTGAGCAGGATCTCCTTCGCCTTCTCCGCGTAGTAGGTGTCGTCGTAGGAGGCCAGGGAGGTCTCCCAGAGGCGCGTGAAGATCAACAGCACCGCGAACAGGAGCAGGAGGGCGCGGTGAAAGCGCGGGTCCGAGAGGATTGACGGGAGCGGGGAAGCGGAATCGGCCCCGGGAAACGGGATGACGCTGCCCTCTGCATCTCCGGCCATCGGAGCGGCATCCTATCAGATCCCCGGCGCCGCGCCGTTTCCAGGAAGGCGCGGCGCGCCCGCTCGGGATGCTATAATGCGCGCCGCTTCACAAGGTCCGATCTAGCCTACTGCCAGCTGTCATCGTCCTCGCGCCGCGACCGGGAGGTCCGGCCGGTCGTGTGCGTTGGAGCCGACGTGAAGATCCACGAGTATCAGGCCAAGAGCATGCTGCGGTCCTACGGTGTGCCGGTGCCGCGCGGGGAGGTCGCCTACACGCCGATCGAGGCGCGCAATGCCGCCAAACGCCTGGGCGGCAAGGTCGTCATCAAGGCGCAGATCCACGCGGGCGGCCGCGGCAAGGGGGGCGGGATCCAGGTGGCGCGCAACGCCTCCGAGGCGGAGCAGTTCGCCAAGCAGATCCTCGGCATGACCCTCGTCACCCCGCAGACCGGCCCCAAGGGGAAGCTGGTCCGGCGGGTGCTCATCGAGGAGGCGGTCGAAACCCAGCGCGAGTTCTACCTGGGGATCCTGGTCGATCGGACCGCCGGCAGGATCGTCGCCATCGCCTCGGCCGAAGGCGGGATGGCGATCGAGGAGGTCGCCGCGGCCACCCCGGAGAAGATCCTGCGCGAGGAGTTCGACCCGATCGCGGGATTCCAGCCGTATGTGGCGCGCAAGCTGGCGTTTGGCCTCGGGCTCGGCCCCGATCACCTGAAGGCCATGGTGCGGCTGATGAGCGGGCTCACCAAGGCATTCACGGCCAGCGATGCCTCGCTCGCCGAGATCAACCCGCTGGTGATCACCGCGGGGGGGGAGCTGGTCGCCCTCGATGCCAAGATGACCTTCGACGACAACGCCCTGTTCCGGCACCAGGACATTCGCGAGCTGCGGGATCAGGACGAGGAGGAACCGCTGGAGGTGGAGGCGTCGGGCTTTGGCCTCAACTACATCAAGCTCGAGGGGAACGTCGGTTGCATGGTGAACGGCGCCGGGCTGGCGATGGCGACGATGGACCTCATCCAGCTCGCCGGCGGCCGCCCCGCGAACTTCCTCGATGTCGGCGGCGGCGCCAGCGCCGAGCAGGTGTCGCACGCCTTCCAGATCCTGCTGCGCGACGCGTCGGTGAAGGCCGTCCTGATCAACATCTTCGGCGGCATCATGCGGTGTGACGTGGTGGCGACCGGCGTGGTGGAAGCGGTGCGGCGGATGGAGGTGACGGTGCCCGTGGTGGTGCGCCTGGAGGGGACGAACGTCGAGGAGGGGCGACGGATCCTCGAGCAGTCGGGCCTCAACTTCACCGTCGGGACCGGGATGCGCGATGCCGCGGCGAAGGTGGTCGCGCTGGCGCGAGGGGAGCGGCCGTGAGCGTGTTCGTCGGCAAGGAGACGCGGGTCCTGGTGCAGGGGATCACGGGGAACGAAGGGTCGTTTCACACTCGCCAGTGCCGCGACTACGGGACGAAGATCGTCGCGGGGGTCACCCCGGGGAAGGGCGGCCAGACGTTCGAGGACATCCCGATCTTCGATACCGTCGCGTCGGCGCGCCAGGCGACCGGCGCCGACGCCTCGCTCATCTTCGTGCCGCCGCCCGTCGCGGCGGATGCGATCCTCGAGGCGATCGACGCCGAGATGCCGTTCGTGGTCTGCATCACGGAGGGGATCCCGACCGCCGACATGCTGAAGGTCCGGTGGGCGCTCGAGCGGCGGCGGACGACGCGATTGCTGGGGCCCAACTGCCCGGGGATCATCTCGCCCGGGAAGTGCAAGCTCGGGATCATGCCCGGGCAGATCCACCGCCCGGGCGACGTGGGCGTCGTGTCGCGCAGCGGCACGCTCACCTACGAGGCGGTCGGGCAGCTGAGCGCGCGGGGCATCGGGCAGTCGACCTGCATCGGCATCGGCGGCGACCCGATCATCGGGACGTCGTTCATCGATGCGCTCGCGGCGTTCGGAGCCGATCCGGAGACCCGGGCCGTGGTGATGATCGGCGAGATCGGGGGGGACGACGAGGAGCGCGCGGCGGCGTATGTGCGCGACACGTTCCGCAAGCCGCTCGTGGCGTTCATCGCCGGGCGCACGGCCCCGCCCGGGAAGCGGATGGGACATGCCGGGGCGATCATCTCCGGCGGCAAGGGGACGGCGGAAGGTAAGATCGCCGCCCTCAAGGCGGCGGGGATCGTCGTCGCCGACAGCCCGGCCGAGATCGGGCAGGCGATGGAGCGGATCCTGCGCGGGTAGTTCGAAACGGCTCGTAGATCATCGAGGGGAGGGGGAGCCTGTGGTGCAGCGAACGTTGACGATCATCAAGCCGGATGCGGTCGAGCGCCGCGCGACCGGGAAGATCCTGGCGCGTCTGGAGGAGGACGGCTTCCGCGTCGTGGCGATTCGGTTGCTGCGCATGGACGAGCGCGAGGCGGGCGGCTTCTACGCGGTCCACCGCGAGCGGCCGTTCTACGGCGACCTGTGCCGCTTCATGTCGTCGGGAGCGATCGTGCCGATCGTGCTCGAGCGGGAGGACGCGATCGCGCACCTCCGCCGTGTGATGGGGGCGACCGACCCGGCGAAGGCGGAGGCCGGGACCATCCGGAAGCTCTTCGGCGCCAACATCGAGCGCAACGCGATTCACGGATCGGATGCTCCCGTAACGGCCGCATTCGAGATGGGCTACTTCTTCCCGGGCCTCGAGATCGCGGCGGCCGGATAGGTGCTCTGATGACCCCCGCACTGGCCTGGACGCTGGCTCTGGTCCTGCTGGCCGTCGTCGTGGGATTCACGGTGCCGGTCCTCGTGCAGCTTCGCCGCACCCTCGTGAGCGCCCAGAAAGTGCTCGACGAGTCCGGCGGGCGGCTCACCGTCGTCCTGGACGAGGCGGCCAGCGCGATCGCGCGCCTGAACCGGGTCTCCGAGGAGCTCGAGAAGGGGGCGACGAACGCCCGCACGCTGATGAACGCGGCGGGGGATCTCGGCGGCACGCTGGCGTCGCTTCGCCAGTCGATTCCGACCGCCGCCGCGTTGGGCAGCACCATCGGGCCGGTGCTTGCGTCGTTGGTGCAGTCTCTGTTGAGCCGCTGGATCGGCGTCCCCGAGGCCCCGGCGGCGGGGACGCCCGCCCCCGCCCCGGGCGCACCCGCGGAGCGATCCGCAAAGGTGGGACAATGAACGACGACCATCGCTGTAGCAGCCTGCACCTGCTGATAGCGTTTGTGGCCGGGGCCGCGGCTGGTGCCGCCGTGGCGCTGCTGACCACGCCGCGTACCGGCAAGGAGAATCGCGACAAGCTCGCGGAGTGGGCGCGCCGTGCCCGGGAGGAGGCGGCAACCGCCGCCCCCGAACTCCGCGCGCAGGCCGACCGGGTCGCGTATGCCGTGGGTCAGGCGGCCGAGCGGGCCTTCGGGGGCGATCCCCGCGACTGATCCGCCGCCGCGAAGGCGAGCGGGGTGGGGCGCACGGGAGGTGCGCATGGACTTCGATCTTGTCGTGCTGGGCGGCGGGACCGCCGGCAAGAACGCCGCGAGGGCTGCGCGCAAGCTCGGCGCGAGCGTCGCCATCGTGGACCCCGCAGGATTCGCCGGTACCTGCCTCGCCGCAGGGTGAATCCCGAAGAAGGTGCTGGTCAGCACCGTCGAGCTTTTCAGCCGGGCCAGGGGGGCGGCGCCGCTCGGGCTTCTCGGGACCGACGGTCTGCGGCTCGACTGGGCCGCGGTCATCGCGCGCAAGCGGGCCCTCGTCGAGAGCTGGTCGCAGGGATCGCGCGAGTCGCTGGAGAAGCTCGGCATCACCCCACTCTCGGGAGAGGCCCGCTTCACCGGTCCCCGTGAGGTCGAGGTCGCGGGACGTCGCCTCGACGCCGGGAAGTTCGTCATCGCCACCGGGTCGTCACCGGCACGGCTCGCGCTCGCGGGCGCGGAGTACCTCCTCACCAGCGACGATCTGCTCGATCTCGAAGCGCTCCCTGGGCGGATGGTCGTCCTCGGTGGGGGCGTCATCGGCATGGAGCTGGGCTTCTGCTTCGCCCGCGCCGGCACGCGCGTGATCGTCGTGCATCGCGGCGCGCGGGTGCTTCCGAGCCTCGATGGGACGATTCGCGAGCACCTCCTCGAGATCGGACGCGGCTTGGGCATCGAGTTCGTGACCGGCGCGGCACTGCGGGCAATCCGCGCCGACCGGACGGTGGAGGTGGAAGTGGCGGGCGCAGTCCGTACCTTCCCCGCCGACGTCGTGCTCGCCGCAACTGGCCGGCCGCCGAACACCGCGGCGCTCGGCCTCGATGCGGCGGGAGTGGCGACGGAGAAGGGGAGCGTCGTCGTCAACGAGCATCTGCGTTCCATCAGCAATCCGGACGTCCTCGCTGCCGGCGACGTCAGCGGAGGCAGGCAGCACTCCCCGGTGGCCTGGTACGAGGGCGCAATCGCCGGGCACAACGCGGTGCGCGGCGACGAGCGCCGGACGGACTACAGCGTCTTCCCGACCGCGATATTCACGATCCCGGCGGTTGGCCAGGTCGGCCTGACCGAAGCGCAGGCGAGGGACAAGGGGCTGGCGTTCACAGTCGCCACGCTGCCGTTCACCCACAACCCCGCGGCGAACGTCCGCGCCGAGGCCGAGGGGATCGTGAAGGTGATCTCCGAGGAGGGGACATCTCGCCTGCTCGGCGTCCACGTCCTCGGTCCGGGGGCCGAGGACCTGATCCAGATCGCGGCGGTCGCCATCCGTGGCGGACTGACCCGCAAGGATGTGGCAGGGATGCACTACATCTTCCCGACGCTGGGCGGAGCGATATTCGACGTGATGTGGGACTGATCAACCCCTGGCGATGAGCTGGATTGCGACCCCCGCGACAGCGCACCCCAGGACGACCGGCAACACCTCCCAGCGCCGGTACCTCATCCCCACGAACGCCACGACTGCGATCGCCGCTGCCCAGAGGTCGATACTGCGGAGCTCCGGTACCAGGAGATGCACCGGTCCGGCGGCGACCTCGTGCACCGTCGCGAAGAGGGCCCGCAGGCCGAAGGTGACGGCGAGGTTGAGCACCACGCCGACGATCGCCGCCGTGACGGCGGCCAGCGCCGCGCCGAGCGCACGGTTTCCTCGCAGCCGCTCGATGTACGGCGCCCCCAGGAAGATCCAAAGGAAGCAAGGGGCGAAGGTCGCCCAGGTCGTCACAGCCGCGCCCAGGATCCCCGCGACGACAGGGTCGAGATCACCGGGGTTGCGGTAGGCGCCCAGGAAGCCGACGAACTGCGTCACCAGGATCAGCGGCCCCGGCGTCGTCTCGGCGAGCCCCAGGCCGTCGAGCATCTGGCCGGGAAGCAGCCAGCCGTACCGTTCGACCGCTGCCTGCTGGATGTACGCGAGCACCGCGTACGCCCCGCCAAAGGTCACCATCGCCGCGCCGCTGAAGAAGGTTGCCTGCCGCGACAAGACGTCCTCCGGACCGCGCCACACCATGAGCAGCGCGAGGGGTCCCCACCAGGCCGCGAGCCCGACCGCGATCACGCCGGCGCTGCGTCGGAACGTCGGACGCGCGTGTTCGGGGGCGTCAGCGTCGTCTCCGTGGATCGCCGCTTCCCCGGAGGCCGCCGGTGCGTGCGCGGGCGGCCGAAAGACTCCCGGCGCGAGGCGCCCCCCGATCAGACCGACGAGCCCCGCACCCAGGACCAGTAGCGGGAAGGGCGCGCGCAGCAGGAATATCCCGGCAAAGGCGAGTGCCGCAATCGAGGCGAGCGCCGGGTGACGCAGCGCCCGGGACCCGAGGCGGATCACGGCGGCCGCGACGATGGCGACCACCGACGCGCGCAGGCCGAAGAAGATCGCCGCCACCCACGGGACCGACCCGTGAACGGCGTAAGCCCAGGAGAGCCCCAGCATCAGCAGAGCGCCGGGGAGGACGAATAGGCTCCCCGCGACGAGGCCGCCGAGCGTGCGGTGCAGCAGCCAGCCGACATAGACCGCGAGCTGCTGCGCCTCCGGGCCGGGGAGGAGCATGCAGTAGTTGAGCGCGTGCATGAAGCGCGCGTCGCTCAGCCACCGTCGCCGCTCGACCAGCTCCTGGTGCATCAGAGCGATCTGGCCGGCCGGTCCGCCGAAGTTGATGAAGCCGAGCTTCAACCAGAAACGCAGGGCGTTTCCGAAGGAGACGGGCGGGCCCGCGGCGCTCGCGCGGTTCAGAGCGGGGCGGCGGGGAGGTTGGCTCGCAGCCAGGTGTCCACCTCCTCGGGGTGATAGCCGAACGGCCCGGTCTCGCCCTTGTAGGCAATCGCGCCGTCCGCGGCGATGATGTAGAGGCGCTCCGGCCAGCCGGCGTAGATCTCGTCGGCGGCGTTATCCATGTCGTCCACGAAAAGCGGGATCGGGAACGACGAGCGCTTCACGAAGTCGTTCGCGATCGCGACCCGCTGCGGGAGCGTCACCGGCTGGCGATAGCAGACCCCTTCCGACTCATTCTCGTCCTGCTGCCACTCGTCCTCCGGGTGGGCTTCCTTGATGTAGATGGTGACGAAGTCCGCCCGGTCGCGGAACTCCTCGTGCAGCTTCGCTATCCGCTCGACCGAGCGGCGGAAGGGGGGTCAGGTGAACGAGCCGAAGACGATGACGAGCGGCCGGCCGGTGAACTGCTCGAGCAGGCGGACCTTCGAGGTCCCGTCGAGCACCGCGAGCGTCACATCGGGAGCGCGGTCGCCCACCTTGAGCGACCCCTCCCGCCGCTGGTCGTAGCGCAGGATGCCGATGAGATCGCGCGGGCCGATCATCACGAACGCGGCGGCAATCAGCCCCACGACGACGAGACCCAACCCAGCGCCAATCCTCCAGAGCCAGCGTCTCATCTGCATGCCCTTCCCGCGTCTCCCTACCCTAGAAATGCAGCTCGAGGCTGAGCTGCCAGCGGCGGCCGAAGCGCCGCGAGAACTCACCTCCCGGCACGGTGGCCCGGTCGATCCGGGCGATGGTGAGGTCATCCGTGTCGAAGACGTTGAACGCCTCGACTCCCATCCCGAGGTCGATCTGGTCGATCTCGAACCACTTCCGGTAGGACAGGTCGAGGTCCCAGATCCCCTCGTTGCGTTCGCTGTTGCGCTCCCCCGTCACATACGCGGTACGCACCTGCGGATTCCCGAACGAATCGAACGACAGCGTCTCCTCGACGATCGAGAACGGGAGTCCCGACGACCAGCGCAGTATGCCGCCGACCGTCTGGTGGCGCGGCAGGTAGCCGACGGCGCTCACGGTCACGACGTGGGTCTGGTCGTAGGCGAGCACTGAGAACTCCCGGCCGGCGAGGGCAGGGTCGTCCCCGGCTGTGGACAGGAAGTCCTCCGCGTCCCCCTCGACCTTGGAGTATACGTAGGAGGCGATCATCTCCCAGTTGTGGGCCATCCGGTGCGTGGCCTGAAGTTGGTACGAGCGGGCGGTCGAGCTGTCCCGGTTGGTCACGAGGAATACGCGGTTGAAGAAGGGGTTCAGGGCGAACAGGTCCGGGAAGCCGTCGGGTACGACTGCGATGCCGCCGGAGCCGCTCGACAGGAACGCTCCGAAGTCGTCGTCAAGAACACCGTCGCCGTCCGCATCCTGGGTGTAGTGGTTCACATCGACGTCCTGCAGCAGGTCGTGGGCCTCGCGATGGATGTAGGCGAGCGCGAACGACCAGTCGGCAACCGGCGCCCACTCCACGCCAGCGGTCCATTCGTCCGTGTACGGCGTCTCGAGCTCGCGGTCGAGGACGGTCGTCGAGAAGAGCTGGTTGTCGACCGGCACCGCGGACGCCCCCTGCCCGATGTCACCGGCGTCGAAGACGCTGAAGCGGCCGTCGGGACCGGTCTCGACGATCATCTCCTCGAGGTGCAAGGTGCCGTAGTAGCGCCCCCAGGTGCCGAAGAACTGCCATTGGTTCTTGCTCCACGGATCCCAGGAGATGCTGGCGCGTGGGGAGAGGAGCCCTTGGTCGATCGAGATCTCCTCCGGCGCGCGGCCGGTGCCGGCAAGCCCGCGCGACGGGTCGAGGGCCCCGAGGCTGCTGAACGGCTCCCCGGTCTCGTCGAGCTGGTGCCGATGGAACTGGGCGATGAGGAAATACGTGTCGTCCGAGCTCCGGTCGCACGCGGGGTTCAGGTAGGCGCCGTCGGAGATCCCATCCGGCGCCTGTAGCAGGACGTCGTCCGGGTCGTTCGGGTCCACTACCCCGTCGAAGTCGCCATCATAGTAGGTGAAGAAGTCGTCGTTGGTCCCGTTCGGCATCCCGTCGCCAAAAACCGCACCGTCGAGGTCGTAGGCGGAGCAGTGCTGGTTGTCCAGCCCGTCTCCGTTGATGTCGTAGATCGGCTGGGGGAGGGCGAAGGCGCTCGCGAGGGTCGCCGATCCAGTCGGCAGGCCGCGTCCGATCTCGTAGAAGCGCAGGTAGTCGGCCGCCTCGGCGGCAGGATCGACGGGCGTGAACCCATCGGCGGTCGACTCCTCGCGGTCGTAGCGGAGGCCCAGGCGGACCACGAGGTTCGGGATCGGCTTGAAGGCATCCTCGAGGTAGATCCCCGCGAACTCCTGCTCCGCCTCGACCGTCTGGGCCGCGGGGTAGAAGTCGAGAAATGCGACGGTGCCGATTAGTCCACCAAACGGGGAGCCCGAGATCGCGTCGAGCCGGAGCGAGCTGTCGGTGCGGCGGTTCTCGTATCGCTCGCGGCCGGCGTTGAACCCACCGCGGATGTTGTGGGTCCAGTTCCCGGCCTCGAAGGAGGTGGTCAGGTCGGCGCGCAGCGCGGTGCGCTGCCGATCGTCATCCTGGTCGGAGTAGTACGGTCCCGATGTCGTCCCCTGGATCAGATCAACTGTGTAGAGATCCTCACGGAACGGATCGCAGCGACCCATGCTATCGAGGGGACAGGGAGCGGGCTCGGTCGCCGGGCCAATCTCGACCCCGGTGTCGAGGTGTGCCAGGTCCATCTCCAGCATCCAGGAAGGGGAGAGGTTGAACGTCCAACCGATCGCCGCCGCCATCCCCCCCTGTTCCAGGTTGACCGCGGAGCTCGGATCGGTGAGCGGATCGAGGCCGAGCCCCTCGACACGGAGCGGATCGACGCCGTAGACGAAACTCGCCCGATGCGAGGGACTGATCTGCCAGGTGAGCTTGGCGAGCCCGTTCCATCCCTCGATCGTCGCATCCTGCTCGCCGCCTCGCGCATCGACCGTATCGTGCGTCGAGAGGTACTCGATACCGACGAAATACCACAGGTGGTCCCCCAGGATGGGGCCGCCCGCGCTCGCGAACGGATGCCACGAGGTGAAATCATCCTCGTCGTCGGAGACCGGTTGGCTGGTGATGTCGTCCGGGTTCTTCGTGTTGCCGTCGAGGAGCCCTGAGCGATAGAACACCTTGACGCTCCCCGCGAACGAGTTGCTCTCGGAAGGGGTGCGTAGCTCGATGAACCCTCCCTGGCCTCGCCCGAACGAGACCGGCGCGCCAGAGGAGGTCACGGTGAGCCCACCGATTGCCTCGAGGTCGAGGCTCCGCCCGAACGTGCCGGTCAGCGGATCCGTGGTGTCGGCGTCGTCCTGGAGTGTCCGCACCTCATTGGCGCGGGCGCCGTTGATGTGCGGGTTGCCGTCGCCATCGGGGTCGGTCACGCCCGGGGCGAGGGTCAGCACGTCCTGGTAGGTCCGGCCGAGGAGAGGAAGGGCGTCCAGGAGCTCCTTGCTGAACACCGTCCTGGTCGGGGCATCCGTTATCTCGTCGGTGCCATAGCATCGCGTTGCTACCCCCGCGTTCCTTGGGTCGTTGGGGGTGAGGGTCAGGTCGACCGTGGTGGTCTTGCCCGCCTCCAGGCTGATCGGCGAGGCGATGGTGCTCCCATGGTCGCGGCACGCCGCCATGACGGCGTAGTCCTCTGCGGGCGCTAGCGACTCGAACTCGTACCCGCCCTGCGAGTCGGTCTGAGTCGTGACGACCTCGCCGCGCCGCGACTCCCGGCCGACGGTGACGGTCGCCTGCGGCAGCGGATTTCCCTCCTGGTCGCGGATGTGACCGGTGAGCCGCGCTTGCTCCGGTTCCGCCGCCGCCGCGCCGGAGACGCCTGCGGTGGCAAGAAAGACGAGCGCCGCGATGCAGCGGGCCAAGCGCACGCCAATCGTCATGGGTGTCTCCCCTGTCCTTGGCAGGCGCCAAATCCTACCTCGGGCGTCCGGCAATGACAATGACGTCTCTCCAGGAGTGTGCGCACCCCTCCCGTCCCTACGCGTTCCACCCCGACACCTCCAGGCGCAGCGATCCCTCGATCCCCGGCGCCGTCTTGCTCTTGAACGGGATGCGGATGACGACCTTCCCCTTCTTGAGAGCCGCCGGATCCAGATCCTCGACCGCCCCCGCGAGGTTCTCACTCTGGGTGAAGTAGCCGACCTTCCACTTCCCCTTGCCATCGGCGGGGCGCTCGATCTCGATCGTGAACGACTCCCGGTAGAGGTAGCGTCCCTCGAAGTGGCCGTCGATCCAGAAGCGGCGGTCGATCTCGTAGTCCGGCACGTGTACCCCGAACGTGAGGCTGTAGGCGAGCGACCGGCGGGTCGGATCGACGCGCGCCCGATCGGCCAGGAAGACGGTGGAGAGGTAGACGCTGCGCGCGCCCGCTCCCCCCTTCGTCAGCTCGCGGTGGGTCCGGCAGGCGACCGAGTCCTCCTCGGCAGTCCGCCGCGTGAGGAACCAGCGCTTGCCGCGCGGCGCCGCCAGCACCTCGAACTGGTAGAGGGCCTCGACCGTCTGGTCGGCGATCTCGGGTGGCAGGGTGACCTGCTCGACGTCCGCCCAGAGGTCCACCCGCACGTCGCCGAACAGGAAGCGGGTGAGGTTCTGGTACGCCTCCTCGCTGTTCACGATTCCGAAGTACCCCGAGTGCGAGCGGTAGGTGTAGGCGGTCGCGCACGGCGTCTTCGTCTTCCCCTCCCGGTCGATCCCCCAGACCGAGGCGTTTTCGAGGCGTACGAGCCCGTCGCTCCCATGCCCCGCAAAGGCACGCGACAGCCCCATGGCGGCCTCGTAGTCGGCGCGGTTCGTCCCCACCATGCAGAAGACGCGCCCCACGGGGAACTGGTCGTCGACCAGCCAGTCGACGCGATTCGTCTCCTTGTAGATCGACTTCAGGTCGAGATAGTCCTTCATCCGCTTGTGGTTGAAGTTGTCGAGGTCGCTCGCCGTAAGCCACGCGGGGACGTTCATCCCGGCCAGCTCGATGCCGTTGTGAGGCGTGGCGTAGGTGAAGAACTTGTCGACGCACGCGCGCGCCGCCGCCTTGCCGCAGTCGGGGTTCTGGAGGAAGGCGCGGCAGACCAGACCGCCCATCGAGTGCGCCACCAGGTAGCAGCGAAACTCCGCCGGGGTCACGGCGTTGTCGGGGTTCGCGCACACCAGATCCCGCACCCGGAGGACGAGGTCGCTCAGCCCCTGCGCGAATGACTCGATCGACGGCGTCCTCCCGGTCCCGAGCAGGGTCGAGGCCTGCTCGTAGGAGCGGTAGATGACGATCGAGCGGATCGGGACCTTGTTCTCCGTCTCCCACCCCGGGTCGGAGATGTCCAGCCCATCGACGAACACGTCCGCGTACCCGAAATCGCTACCGAGGCGAACCACAGGCGATTCGAACACGTGTTTCTTCGCAGGCTGCTTCTTGTCGGGCGTGGCGCGGTAGACGGTGGAGCCGAGGTTGAAGCCGCAGAACGGGTCGGCCGTGGTGTCGTCGATCTCGCCGCGGCTCATCGCGTAGCCGCGGACGTAGATGATCGGGTGGAACGGGGCATGGGTCGGCGGCATGGAGGTCTCCTTTCCCCGGGGGCGAAGGGGCGGCGGCGATCATACACGCATGCCGGCGGCACCCGGACGTCGTGAGCCATGGCCGGGATCGCTTGCGCCGCCGCCCCCTTCGTGCTTGACTGGCGCCATGCCATGCGCCTTGGGACCCCCGGCGCGGGCTCCCTCCGCCGGTGCTCGGCGCTGGGCCGCCTGGCTCGTCGGGGCGGCGATCCTGGCGTGCGCTCCGGCGCTCGCCGCAGCGGATGCCCAGCCACCCGCCGCGGAACCGCAGCCGGAGAAACCCCTTCCCCCCATTCAGTACGCTTTCCAGTGGCTCACCATCGAAGGGGGCGCCCCCGGCATGGGGTTCACCGTCGACGACATCGTGATCGAGTGGGACGAGACGCATCCTGGGAACCAGGCCCTGGAGAGCTCCTGCGCCAATCTCCCTGCCCGCCCGCGCGAGCCTGGAACCTGCGTGGGAGGCTCGACCCCGGGCGCGTCCTGTGTCACCGGTGTCGTCGTCGGCTGCGCCGGGGGCGGCACCTGTGTCTCAGCGGTCGGACAGTGTGCCGTGATCAGCGCCAGCCGCATGCAGCTCTTCCAGTGCAACTCCAGCCTCCGTGTGACGGTTCAGGACCTCGGCGCCGATGCCAACTCCGCGCAGGTCGAGACCCTCGGCATCAACGTTCGCGCCGATCTCGAGCCGCTGGGGGAGGTGTTCCTCCTGACCGAGACCGGCGTGCACACAGGTATCTTCACGGGCGACGTGCCTGTCTCATCGCTGGCCGACGGGCCGGGGGTGATCTTCGTCGACCCGGAGACGGAGGGGACGATCATCGCCTCGTACCTCGACCCGGACTGCGACCTCGACGGTCCCAACCGGGAGGTGTCCGAGGTAGGCCAGCTCGGGGAGCACGAGTTCCTCGACGTGGACGGGGACGGTGCCCTGAACCTCGGCGCGAACGGCGTGGTCGACTCGCGCTCGTTCGGCGCGTTCGACGACGACAACTGCTTCGATCCGGCGACGGGGATCGACGTCGCCAACGCCGGCCAGGCCGATTCGGACACGTACTGCGCCGCGCCGGATGGGGCGAGCGACGGGACCTTCTGCGCGACCAGCGCCGACTGCACCGTGACGCCGGGGTTCACGCTCTGCCGCGGCGACCGGGTGGGGGACGCCTGCGACAACTGTCCAGACGACTACAATCCCGACCAGGAGGACCGCGACGGCGACGGCGTCGGCCGCGTCTGCGAGATCGAGGGGGAGGACCTCGACTTCGACGGTGACCCGGACCCGTTTGACAACTGCCCGACGATTTTCAACCCCGAGCAGTACGACTTCGGGGCGCCGGATTATCCCGGCATCGGCAACAACGGCATCGGCGATGCCTGTGACGGCGCCGACGATCGGGAGCCGTTCTACGGCATCGTGATCGACGCGGGTCCGGACCTGCGCCTGGACACCCCCGCCGGAGGGGACGACACGCGCGGGAGCTCCTCCGCATATGCGGAGGTCATCTACGCCGGAGAGAATGGAAAGGCGGAGAGCCTCGCGCAAGGGGACGATATCCAAGTGCTCCCATTCCTCGCCAGTGCAAGCTGCACTATCGGGACGTTCCTGCCGGTGGGCGACGGGGTCGAGGACGGGATCGACAACTGCCCAGGCACCTGCAATCCCACCCAGACCGATGCCGATCTCGACGGCGTGGGGGACCACTGCGATACCGTCGACGACTGGGACTTCGATCTGATCCCGGACGTTCTCGACAACTGCCCCCTCGCCTACAACCCGGCCGGCCTCATCGGGGCGCAGGTGGACCGCGACGGCGACGGTCTCGGGGATGAATGCGATCCCGACTCCGACGACGACAACCGCGATGGGGTCCCGGACGATCTGCTGCAGGTGTTCGTGCCGGTGCGCTGCGCCGATCGGCTCGGGTCGCTGGAGGTGATCGCGGTCACCGTCGCCGACGCCGGGAGCGGGGACGGAGATTCCATTGCCGACGCGGGGGAGTCGGTTTTCCTCGATCTCACGGTGAAGAACACCAGTGTCGACGCTGCCGGTCAGCCGCTGGCGCTGCACAACCTGATCCTCGGTCTGGTGCCGCAGGATGCGGCCGTGGCCTGCGTGGCGGATCCGACGGCGGCCTACGGCACGATCGCGAGCGGCGAGCAGCGAGCGAACCAGGTCTCCGACCGTTTCCGCGTCGTGATGTCCCAGGGTCCCGAGGCGCAGACTCCGACGCTGGATGCGATCCGCCGTACCAGGTTCGAGGTCGTCGCCTTCGCCGACGAGATCCAGGGATTGAGTCCCCCCCCGTCGTTCGTCCTCGAGATCGACCTCGATGCGCCGGGAGGCGTGTCGGGCGGCGGCCCGCTGAACGGGACGGGGGAGCTGACGGAAGGGTTCGAGGGGATCGCCGGGACCCCCGGGCTCGTGACGAGCTTCGATCGCGTGGGTGCGACGCTGGCGGATGTGATCGCGGTCATTCCGGCGACGAACTGCCGCGAGACGCCGCTTGGCCCCGCCGACTGCAGTCAGAACGTGAGCGCGAATGACTGGCACCTGCACCACCTCGCCTCCGAGCCGGCGAATGCTCCCGACGGTGGACGCGCCCACCTCGGGACTGCGGGGCTCCACCTCGCCCGCCACAGGCATCCGACCCAGGACTCGCAGACGTCCTATCGCTTCCGCCAGGTGTCGGCGTTCATGGCGCCGCCAGTGAACATCGGGGCGGTCGGTGAACGGCGGCTCGAGTTCTGGCACATCATCAATCTCGCGGACGACCACGCCATCAACTTCAAGTCAGGGGAAGCAGGGGATCTCGGCTACCTCGAGGTGCGGCTCGACTCCGATCCCGACTCGGGGGTTGACCAGTTCGGCCCGTGGCAGCGCCTCGAACCTGACCTGAACCCGTACGACCACGAGCGTGACTCCCTGTTCACGAGCTCGTGCAAGTTCGATCCGACCGACGATGTTTTCGACGCGTCGCAGGGCGGAGTGCCGAACGAGACGATCTGCGCGCCCCGGACCGGCTGGTCGCACGAGGGTGACAAGCTGGGAACGTCCTTGACCTGCCTCGACGGCAACCACAACGGCGTCCCGGACTGCGGCGACGCCACGACTCTCGGGCCGGATTACATCCAGCATGGCTCGGTGGGATCGGGCGTGTGGGTGCGAAGCGGCGTGGATCTAGAGCCGTACACCTTGCGCCGGATTCAGATCCGCTGGGTCTTTTCCTCGCTCGCCTTCGGCGACCCCTCGTTCCTGTCGTACCTGGAGACGCCCGGCTCGCCGGGGGCGTTCGACATCGACGAGAAGGACGATGGCTGGTACCTTGACGACGTGCGCCTGACGGGACTGGTCAACACCCAGATTGCCGTGGTTCCGGACGGCGGCGATGACCCGGTCTCCGGGACGAACGTGCTGTGCGGCCCGAACCTGCTTGCCAATACCCTCGCGGCGGGGGACGATCTCCAGGCGCTTGCCCTGGGCTCGCCGTGCGCGGCGGATACCGACGTCGTCATCCTGCCGGGACCGAACGGGGTTCTCAATTCGATCGGGAGCGACGTCTGCCCGTCGACCCCAGCGACCTACTGTGCCGCGGCGACCGCCAGGCTGAACGGCGGGGACGGCGCGACGTTCGCGACCGGTTACCCCGGCCAGCCGTTCGTGCTCGACGCGAGCGCGACAACGCTCGATGCCTGCGTGGCGGGCACGGCGCTCTACGAGTTCGCGCAGTGCGCCACGCTTGCGCTCGCCGATCCGTGCGCTCCGCCGGGCACGGCGGTGCCGCTGGAGGCGTTCTCGCCGGACGCGCGGCTCCCGGTCTTCCCGCGCGAGGACAGCCGCTACCGCGTGCGGGTGCGCTGCTCGAGCCAGCCGGAGGGAGCAGGTTGCTCCGACACCACTGATGCGGTCGTGAGGGTCTACCCTGGGGATGCCGCGGGGATGATCCAGCTCGGCGAGGCCGGGGTGACCTGCAGCGCCGGCGATTCGGGCAGCCCCGCCGCCTGCGATGCGACCGACGCGCTCGTCTTCACCTTCGCCAAGCCCGCGCAGGGGAGCGGGCTGAGCGGCTTCAGCCTGCTGCGGGCCGCGCGCGGTGGTCTGGCGACTCCGGTCGTGACAGGAGCGACTTGCGTGGTAGCGGCGTTCGGCGCGGCCGCGGCGACGGGGACGCTTCTCACCCAGGCGGAGGCTCCGTCGTTCGCACCCGCGAGCCGCACCGCCGCGTACTACGTGATCGCGCATCGCGCGACCACTCCCGGCGGCCCCGCCGCGGCCGGCTCGGCGCGGACGCTGCGCACCGGCGACGGCTGGAACGGTCCGACCTCCCCCCGCCTGGTGGACCCGGCCTGTCCGTAGCTAGCGCCTCTCCAGGAACTCCAGCACCGTCCGCGCCGCCCAGAAGCGCGGGCGGCCGCGCTGCCAGAAGCCGACGTGCCCGCCTTGCGGCTCAATGAGGAACCGCAGCATGGCGGGGTGCGTGCCCAGGTGCGGCTGGAACATCTCGGCGGGGACGAACGGGTCGTTCGCGGCGGAGAGGATAAGGGTCGGCACGTGGATGGAGGCGAGCCGCGGGGCGGAGCTGCCGGCGGCGTAGTACTCCTCGGGATTCGGGTACCCGGCATCGGGGGCGGTGAACAGGGCGTCGAAGCGCCGCACCGACCCGATCCGCAGCGGCGAAGCCTCCGGGCCCGCCAGCGGGCGCACCTGGCGCACCCGCCGGATCTGGCGGCAGAGCAGGCTCGTGTAGTGCCACTGGTAGATCCGGTTGCCGGGACGCTCGAGCGCCCGGCACGACGCGTCGAGATCGATGGGAGGGTTGACGGCCGCGATCGCCACGGCGCGGCAGCCGCTTCCCTCGGCCGCGGCATGGCTCAACAGCGTGTTCCCCCCGAGCGAGAAGCCGACCGCGGCGAACGGGCGCGGCATCCCGGCGCGGTCGAGGTCCTCCAGTGCGGCGCCGAGGTCGGCGTTCTGGCAGGCGTTGTAGAGCGTCGTGGCGAGGCTCTCGGTGCCGCCGCAGTTCCGCATGTTGATCCGCGCGACGGCCCAGCCGCGCGCCAGCGCCTCGGCCGCCGTTCGCACCACGTAGCGTGAGGCCGAAGAGCCTCCCATGCCGTGGATGAGCAGGAGCGTGCCGCGCGGCGGGGCGAGCGGCCGCGACACGTCGACGCGGATGGAGTTACCCGGCGCGACGGCGACGATGCGGGGTTCGACCGGGCGCGCGAAGGAAGGCGCAGGCCAGAGCGCCGGGACGACCGTCTGCAGGTGAGCGCCGGGCAGCAGCGGGTGCGGGCGGAAGCCGTCGACCTTCAAGAGTTCGCCAGCCAGACCGCCGCGCCGACGGCCGCCCCGCCACTCATGACCGCGAGCGCGATCTTCACCCAGCTCCAGGGCCGCTCCCCCTGCACCTCGCCCGTGCGGGCGTTCACCAGGAACCGGAAGACGCGATCGTGGAAGCGATAGGCGCTCATCCAGACCGGCAGCAGCAGGTGCTTGAACGTGAGGTCCGAGTGCCGGGTGGCGAGCGAGTGGATCCGCTGGTGGTCGCCGCCGATATCGGCGCGGACGTCGTCGCGGATTGACCCGTCCATGATCTCCTTGGCCCGCACCAGCCCCTCCGCCAGGCCGACCTGGTACTGCTCCGCGGCGAAGCCGCTCAGATAGTCGTCGCGGTAGGGCACCAGGGAGGCGAGATCCCAGGGCTCCAGCCGCTCGGCATGCTCCCGCGGCAGCGAGCGGCTGGCGAGCACCAGGACATCATCGAAGCGGCGCGACACCTGCCCCGCGGCGGCGCGCCAGCGCGTTCTGCGGACGCGTTGCATCCGCGTCACCGTCCGCCCCTTCACCCGCATGGTGACCGGCACGGTGACCCAGTAGTCGTCGCCGCGCTCCCCGGCGTAGTCGCTCACGGTGGCGCAGTCGTAGGTCCAGAACGGCACGTACATCCCGCTCAGCGCCCCTTCACTCCGCGCCAGGCGGCGCAGTGCGTTCGGGGCGAACCACAGTCCCTCGATCCAGCGGCGGAACTCTTGCCCCGCGGCCTCCTGGGTGATCTTGACCGGGAGCAGCGCCTTCGGCTTGAGCAACCGGGCGGTGCGCGCCGCCGCGACGTCATGAGTGCCGCAGTACGGACAGGAGAGGCTGACGAGCCTGGGGTCCGGCGTGACGCGGGCGCCGCAGGCGCGGCATTCGACGCCCCGGACCTCGGCGTGCTCCGCGTTCTCCTCGAGGCGCGCCAGCGCCGCCTCCAGGTCTTCCTCGACGATCGCCTCGGCCACCCGCGGGATCTGCGTCTCGTGGCCGCAGTGGGCGCAGCGCAACGACTCGGTCCCCGGCGCGAAGGCGAGCTGCGCCCCGCAGCCCGTGCACGGGAACTGCTCTCCCGGCGATGCGGCGGGCAGATCGCTCAGGCCGGGAGTTCCTCGGGTTGGACCATCGACAGCAGCCCCGGGCTCAGCAGGTACCGCTCCACCTGCTCCGGGCTCGCGGCGACGGGCAGGCCGTAATCCGGCGATTCCATCGCCGCGTTGACCCGTTCGATCAGGCGTCGCGTGATCGGGCCCGGACGTCCGTCGCCCACCGGGTGGTTCGTGATCCCCACGATCGGCATCACGCCGGCGCCGGTGCCGGTCATGAACACCTCGCGGTGATCGCCGATCAGGTTCATCGGCAGGAGGTCGGCGTGGTCGTTGACCTCGTAGCCCAGGTCGCGGGCGATGCGCAGGACCAGCGCGCGGGTGATGCCGTTGAGGCAGTACTCCGGGCGCGGCGTCTCGATCAGGACCTGCGCGGGGTCGGTCTCCCAGCCGGGGCGCTGGCGGACCAGGAAGATGTTGTCCACGGTCGCCTCGGCCACGAACCCGTCGCGCGTCAGGATGATCGTTTCGAGATAGTTGGTGCCCTGCGTCCCCTCCATCAGGGCCAGGACGTTCTTCAGATAGTTGTTGCTCTTCACCGTCGGGTCGATGATGGTCTCGTCCGGCTGCCGGACGTAGCGGGCGATCCCGAGCCGGATGCCGCTCTCGTACATCTCCCGCGGGTAGAGGCGAATGGTCGAAACCAGGGCGAAGACGGTCGGGCCAATGCACTTCGCCGGGTTGATCCCCAGATCGCCGATGCCGCGCGTGGCGACCAGGCGGATGTACCCCCGGTCTCCCGGAGCGAAGGCGACCTGGCGGGCGGTGTCGAGCAGCCGCGCCGTCAGCTCGAGCGGGGAATAGGGGATCGACAGGGCGACTCGGGACGCGGAGCGCCACAGCCGGTCGAGGTGCTCCTTGAGCAGGAATACCCGCCCGCCGTGAATCAGGATCCCCTCGAAGACGCCGTCGCCGTAGAGGCCGACGTGATCCAGGCAGGAGAGGCCGATCTCGTCGAGGCGGAACATGCCGTGCCGCCGCGGGACGAACTCTCCCGCGTCGACCGTCTCCGCGGACGCGCTCTGCATCAGCACGCGCGGCGTGACGCCGTCCACCGCGGGCATGCTGACGAACAGCCGCGCCTTGCGGCTCACCTCCTGCAGTGTGGCGAGGGCCGACTGCTTTCGCTGCCGATCGGTACCGGCGCTATCGGTCATCTGGCTCTCCGTGCGTGCGGGGTTCATGGATGACGGCGCCCGCCCATGATCCGGCTGCGGGGCGCGCCCTGTCAAGTTCTGCCGGCGGCCGCGTACGCGGCTCCCCGGGCGGGGCGGCGCGTGGCGCAGGCGATGAAGGCGCGGTGGAGCCGGAGGTCTGCGGTCAGCTCCGGATGCCCGGTGCAGGCCCACACCCGGTCCTCGCGCACGAGGACCGTCTCCCCACGCCAGGTCGCGAGCGGCTCGACGCCCGGCCCCAGGTCGAGGAACCGGGGAGCGCGGATGAACAGCATCGGAAGCGGCGCGGTTGCCTCGCCCGGGCGGAGCAACGCTCCGAGCGCGGAGGTCGGCAGAGCCTCCCCCTCGCTCGATTCGCGCTGGCGTCCGTACGCGTTGCGCTCGATCACGAGGTCGATCAGTCCCAGCGCCGGCTGCGCCGGCACCACGCGCCGCGCCAGCAGGATGGCGCCGGCGCAGGTGCCGAACAGCGCGCCCCCCTCGCGGTGGAACGCCGGGATCGCCGCCAGCAACCCATGCGGCTCGAGCAGTTTCAGGAGAGTCGTGGACTCTCCGCCCGGCAGCACCAGCCCCGCGCACCCGTCGAGGTCGGCGGGCACGCGGATCTCCACGGGCAGCGCTCCGGCGCCGCGCAGGGCGTGCGCGTGCGCGGCGAAGTCTCCCTGCAGGGCCAGCACGCCGATCCGCGCCGACATCGTCACCAGCCTCGCGTCTGCAACAGCTCCCGCGGGTCGAGCTTCGCCACGTCGATGCCGGGCATCGCCTCGCCCAAACCGCGGGAGGCCGCGAGCACGCGGCCTGGGTCCCGGTAATGCGTGGTCGCCTCGACCACGGCGCGCGCGCGACGCTCGGGATCCTTGGACTTGAAGATGCCGGAGCCGACGAACACCGCCTCCGCGCCTAGCGTCATCATCAGCGCCGCGTCCGCCGGAGTCGCGATGCCGCCGGCGGCGAAGTTCGGGACCGGCAGACGTCCCTCCTTGGCCACCCAGCGCACCAGCTCGTACGGGGCGCCGAGGGTTTTCGCCTCGTGCATCAACTCCTCCTCCCCCAGCACGGTCAGCCGCCGGATCCCGCCGTTCACGGTGCGCATGTGGCGCACTGCCTCGACGATGTTCCCCGAGCCTGCTTCCCCCTTGGTGCGGATCAGCGCCGCCCCTTCACCGATCCGGCGCAGCGCCTCGCCGAGATCGCGGGCGCCGCAGACGAACGGGATGGTGAACGCGAACTTGTCGATATGGTGCGCCTCGTCCGCGGGGGTGAGGACCTCGCTCTCGTCGATGAAGTCCACCGCCATCGCCTCGAGCAGCCGCGCCTCGTAGAGGTGGCCGATCCGGGCCTTTGCCATCACCGGGATCGAGACGGCCCGCTGGATCTCCTCGATCTTCTCGACGTTGGCCATGCGGGCGACGCCCCCCTGGGCGCGGATGTCCGAGGGCACGCGCTCGAGCGCCATCACCGACGTCGCGCCGGCCTGTTCGGCGATCTTCGCCTGCTCGGCGTTCACCACGTCCATGATCACGCCGCCCTTCAGCATCTCCGCGAGCCCGGTCTTCACCCGCGGCGTCCCGGTGACCGGTGTGCGACCTTCGGTGCGTTCGACCATCGCTGGTTCCATCCTTTCCTCGCAGGGAGCGTCCCCGCATTCGCCCTAGAGCAACGGCGCCGCCTCGCCGCGAGCGGCGGGGCGGGAACGCAGGGTCCGGGCGCAGGCCCGATCCGCGATCTCGCCGAGAATTCGAATCCCCTCCCGGATCGTCCCCGGGGCATTCCCTCCGAACGTGAGCCTCATATGCGGGCTGCGGGTCGGCTCGATGAAGAACAGCGCCCCTGGGTTGAACGAGACTCCCTGCGCCAGCGCCTCCTGCAGGATCTCCTTCGCGTCCACCCCTTCCGGAAGCGTGACCCACAGCAGCAGGCCGCCGTCCGGCACTGTCCAGGTGCTGCCCGCGGGGAGGTGGCTGGCTAGCGCCTCGACCATCGCGTCGCGCCGCTCGCGGTAGGCCGCGCGGACCCTGCGCAGGTGCCCCTCCAGCTTCCCGCTGCGGCAGTAGGCATCGAGGGCGGCCTGCAGGAGCAGGCTCGTGGTGCAGTCGGTGACCTGCTTCAGCCCAACGAGGCGGTCCCGGATCGCCTCCGGCACGCAGATCCAGCCAACCCGCAGCGCCGGAAGCAGCTTCTTCGAGAACGTCGAGAGGTAGAGCACCTGCCCGCGCCTGTCGCGCGAGTGCAGGGAGGGGAGCGCGGTCCCGGCGAAGCGCAGCGCCCCGGACGAGTCGTCCTCGACGATCGGAACCGCGTGCCGCTCGGCAATCTCCAGGACCTCCTGGCGGCGCGTCGCCGACAGGCAGACTCCGGTCGGGTTCTGGAAGTTCGGCACCAGGTAGAGCAGCTTCGGCCGGCTGCGCACCACCGCCTGCTCGAGGAGGTCCGCGCGGATCCCGTCGTGGTCGACAGGGATCCCCTCGACCCGCGCCCCATGCGCCTGGAACGCCCCGAAGGCGAGCGTGAATCCAGGCTCCTCCATCAGCACGACGTCCCCCGGGCTCAGGATGGCGCGGGCGGCCAGATCGATTCCCTGCTGCGAGCCGGTCGTCACGATCACCGACTCCGCGCCGACGGGGTCGCCGCGGCGCCCCATCTCGTCGGCGATCCACTGGCGCAGCGGGGGATACCCGGCGGCGGTCCCGTAGGTGAGGAGCCTGGCGCCGCGGGCGAGGATCACCTCGTTCAGGGCCGCGCCGAAATCGGCGGCGGGGAGCAGGTCCTCGGGCGGGAAGTTGGACGCGAACGCGAAGGGGACGTCTTGGACGGCGACGCTGTGCAGATCGAGCGTGTCGCCGATCCCGCGCGCGTCGGCCCCGCGCGCCAGCGCCTCGTGCCAGCGCAGCGGGGTGTCGGCGACCGCTGCCGCGCGTAGGAAGGTCCCGCGCCCCGTGTGCGCTGTCGCGCGTCCGCGTGCCACGAGCTCGGCGTAGGCGCTGACGACGGTGTTCCGGTTCACGCCGAGATCGCGCGCGAGGTCGCGCGAGGCGGGCAGGCGTGAGCCGTCCCGGATCTCCCCTCCCGCGAGCTTGCGTTCCAACGCTTCTACGATCTGTAGGAAGATCGGTGTGTCGCGCTGGCGGTCGATATCGAGGTGCACCGTTGCCTCTCGGTTCGATTGGACTATAGCGGACTATGACAATTTATCACTATACTCGATAACATCCGCCTGTCAAGGAAAAAAACTAGCATTGTGCTGGTCCAATTTGTAGAATTGGACCATATCAACGTACGCTCCCAGGCCAGGGTCGGCACAGGCTCGACGCGGATGTTAGGATCTCGCTTCGCATGGATACACGAGAGACGCTACAGCGCCTGTTCCGCGAACGGATCCTCGTGCTCGACGGCGCGATGGGGACGATGCTCCAGGCGTATCGCTTGGGGGAGAAGGAGTTTCGCGGCGAGACGTTCCGGGACCACCCTCGCGACCTGCAGGGGTGCAACGATCTCCTTTCACTCACCCAGCCGGGCGTCGTCGAGGAGGTCCATCGAACCTACCTCGAGGCTGGCGCGGACCTGATCGAGACCAACACCTTCAATGCGACGCCGGTCTCCCTCGCGGACTATGGCCTCGAGGATCGCGTGCGGGAGATCAACCGCGCGGCCGCCGAGATCGCGACCCGCGCGGCGCGCGCGATGTCGGCGCAGACGCCGTCGCGTCCGCGGTTCGTGGCCGGCGCGCTAGGCCCGACCAACAAGACCGCCTCCCTCTCACCCGACGTGAAGGACCCCGGATTCCGCGCCGTGACCTTCGACCAGCTCGCGTCCGGGTACGCGGAGCAGGTGCGCGGGCTCCTGGACGGAGGCGTCGACCTGCTGCTTCCGGAGACCACGTTCGACACGCTCAACCTGAAGGCGGCACTCTGGGCGATCGAGAAGGTGTTCGCGGAGCGCGGCCAGAGGGTTCCGGTGATCGCCTCGCTGACGATCACCGACGCCTCCGGGCGGACCCTCTCGGGGCAGACGATCGAGGCGGCGTGGATCTCGATCGCGCACTTCGACCTGCTCGCCACCGGGCTCAACTGCGCGCTCGGCGCGAGTCAGATGCGCCCCTACCTCGAGGACCTGGCCACGGCCTCGCACCTGCCGATCCACTGCTACCCCAACGCGGGGCTGCCGAACGAGATGGGCGGCTACGACGAATCGCCCGAGCAGATGGCGGGGACGCTCGGCGAGTACGCGCGAGCCGGACTGCTGAACCTCGCGGGCGGATGCTGTGGCACGACGCCGGCGCATGTCGCCGCGATCGCGGGGGTGGTCGCGGGGCTCTCCCCGCGGGTCCCCGGAGCGCCGACCCCGTACTCGCAGTTCAGCGGGCTCGAGCCGCTCACCATCCGCCCCGACTCGAACTTCATCGTGATCGGGGAGCGGACGAACATCACAGGCTCGAAGCGCTTCGCCCGCTGCATCCGGGCCGGCGACTTCGAGGCGGCGGTGCAGGTCGCCCGCGAGCAGGTCGAGGGGGGAGCGAACATCCTCGACGTCAACATGGACGAGGGGCTGATCGACTCGCGGCAGGCGATTACGAGCTTCCTGAACCGGCTCGGCGCGGAGCCGGACATCGCGCGCATCCCGATCATGATCGACTCCTCCGACTTCTCGGTGATCGAGGCTGGCCTGCGCTGCGTGCAGGGGAAGGGGATCGTCAACTCGATCAGCCTCAAGGAGGGGGAGGAGAAGTTCAAGGACCAGGCGCGCCGGATCCATGCGTTCGGCGCCGGCGTGGTGGTGATGGCGTTCGATGAGGTCGGGCAGGCGACCGACGCCGCCCGCAAGGTGGAGATCCTCTCCCGCGCCCGCCGCATCCTGGTCGAGGAGGTGGGGTTCCATCCGCGCGATATCGTCTTCGATCCGAACATCCTGACTGTCGCGACCGGGCTCGAGGAGCACAACGACTACGCGGTCGCCTTCCTCGACGCGATCCGGGAGCTGAAGCAGCGCTTCCCCGACTGCAAGGTGAGCGGCGGCGTCAGCAACATCTCCTTCGCGCTGCGCGGCAACGACGCGGTGCGCGAGGCGATGCACGCCGCGTTCCTCTACCACGCCATCCGCGCCGGCATGGACATGGGGATCGTCAACGCGGGGCAGCTCGCGGTGTACGAGGACGTCAAGCGCGACCTGCTGGAGCACGTGGAGGATGTGCTGCTCAACCGCCGGCCGGATGCCACCGAGCGCCTCGTGGAGTTCGCCGGCACCGTGGCGAGCAAGGGGAGGGAGCGGGTCCGCGACGACTCCTGGCGCGAGGCGTCCGCCGATGCGCGTCTCTCGCACGCGCTCCTGCACGGCATCACCGAGCACCTGCCGGGGGACCTGGAGGAGGCGCTCCTCCAGCACGGCCGCCCGCTCGCGGTGATCGAGGGGCCGCTCATGGCCGGGATGAACGTGGTCGGCGATCTCTTCGGCGCCGGCAAGATGTTCCTGCCGCAGGTCGTGAAGAGCGCGCGGGTGATGAAACAGGCGGTCGCCTACCTCGAGCCGCGCATGGAGGCGGAGCGCGCCCTGGCGGGCACCGAGCAGGCGGCGGCGAAGATCGTGATGGCGACGGTCAAGGGGGATGTGCACGACATCGGCAAGAGCATCGTCGGCGTGGTGCTCGCCTGCAACGGGTACGAGGTGATCGACCTCGGCGTGATGGTCCCCGCGGACAAGATTCTGAAGGCGGCGCGCGAGGCGGACGCCGCAGCGATCGGACTGAGCGGCCTCATCACCCCCTCGCTCGACGAGATGGTCCATGTCGCGAAGGAGATGCAGCGCCAGCAGTTCACGCTGCCGCTGCTCATCGGCGGGGCGACGACGAGCAGCAAGCACACGGCGGTGAAGATCGCGCCCGAGTACGAGGGGCCGACGCTCCACGTCCTCGATGCGTCGCGGGCTGTCGGGGTGGTCTCGGCGCTGCTGCGCGAGGAGACCAGCGCGGATCTGATCGCAACCACGCGCGCGGAGCAGGCGGGGGCCCGCGAGCGGTTCCACAATCGCGCCCCGGATCCGCTCGTCCCCTATCAGGAGGCGGTGCGGCGGCGCGCGACGTTCCGCTGGACGCCCATCGAGATCCCGCGGCCGGCGTTCCTCGGGACGCGGACGCTCACACATCACCCGCTCGCCGAGATCGTGCCGTTCATCGACTGGACGCCGTTCTTCCACGCCTGGGAGATGAAGGGGACCTACCCGGCCGTGCTCGATGACCCGAAGGCCGGGGCGGTGGCGCGTGACCTCTTCGCGAATGCCCAGTCGCTGCTGCGGGAGATCGTGGAGGGGAAGTGGCTGCAGGCGAACGCGGTCTACGGCTTCTTCCCGGCGAGCGCGCAGGGGGACGACATCGTCCTCTACGCCGACCCTGCGCGAACCACCGAGCAGACGCGGCTGCATACGCTGCGCCAGCAGATGCCGAAAGGGGATGGCCAGCCGAGCCTGGCGCTCGCCGACTTCGTCGCGCCGCGCTCCAGCGGCATGGCCGACCACGTCGGGGCGTTCGCGCTGACCACCGGAATGGGGCTCGAGGAAGTGGTGCGGCGGTTCGAGGCGGAGCATGACGACTACCGCGCCATCCTGGCGAAGGCGCTGGCCGACAGGCTGGCGGAGGGGTTCGCGGAGTTGCTGCACCAGCGGGTACGGCGCGAGTGGGGGTACGGCGAGGACGAGGATCTGACCTCGGCCGACCTCATCAAGGAGAAGTACCGCGGCATTCGACCGGCGCCGGGGTACCCAGCCTGTCCCGACCACAGCGAGAAGCGCGTGCTGTTCGATCTCCTCCAGGCCGAGGCCGCCACCGGGATGAGCCTGACGGAGAACGGGGCGATGTTCCCGGCCGCGTCGGTCAGCGGCGTCTACTTCGCCCACCCCGAGGCGCGCTACTTCGCCGTCGGCAAGCTCGGCCGCGATCAGGTCGAGGAGTACGCCCGCCGCAAGGGGATGCAGGTGCGCGAGGTCGAGCGCTGGCTGGGGCCCAACCTGGGGTACACCCCCCCAGCCTGACGAACCTACACTCCGCCGCGGGTCCAACCAGGCCACGGTAGATTGCCCGTCTTTCGACCATTGTTCCGGCGGTTTGGCGAATGCAGTAGACTCCGCGCATGCCGCTCGCGCCGGGTAGCCGCATCGGCCCGTACGAGATTGTCGCGCCCCTCGGAGCCGGGGGGATGGGCGAGGTCTACCGGGGCCGGGACACGCGCCTCGGGCGCGAGGTGGCGATCAAGATCCTGCCCGAGGGGTTCGCCCGCAACGAGGTCCTCCGCGCTCGCTTCGAGCGCGAAGCGCGGACGATCTCCTCCCTCAACCACCCGAATATCTGCACGCTCTTCGATGTCGGGTTTCACGAAGGCACTCAGTTCCTGATGATGGAGCTGGTGGAGGGGGAGGCGCTCGACAAGCGCCTGGCCCGGGGGCCGCTCCCGATAGAGCAGGTGCTGCAGACCGGCGCGCAGATCGCCGATGCCCTGAGCCGCGCGCACCGCCAGGGGATCATCCACCGGGATCTCAAGCCCGCCAACGTGATGCTGACGAAGACGGGCGCCAAGCTGCTCGACTTTGGCCTCGCGCGCTCCGTCGCCGACGGGCCGCCACTCCAGGGGCTGACCGCGCTGCCGACGCAGGCCGCGCCGCTGACCCAGGAGGGGATGATCCTGGGCACGTTCCAGTACATGGCCCCCGAGCAGCTCGAGGGGATCGAGGCGGACGCGCGCACGGACATCTTCGCCTTCGGCGCCCTGCTCTACGAGATGGCGACCGGACGGCGCGCCTTCGAGGGCAGCACGCGCACGACGCTGATCGGGTCGATCGTGTCGGGGACCCCGCGGCCGGTCGGCGAGTTGGTCCCGCTGACGCCCCCCGCGCTCGAGCACGTGATCCGCCGCTGCCTGGCAAAGGACCCCGAGGATCGCTGGCAGAGCGCCCTGGACATCGCGAGCGAGTTGCGGTGGGTGCTCGAGGCCGGCTCGCGGGCCGGCGAGGCCGCGCCGGTCGTCGCGCGGCGGCGGTCGCGGCTGCGGGCCGCGTGGGCGCTGCACGCCGGCACGGCGCTCCTCGCGGTGGCCGCCACGATCGGCGCCGGCGCCTTGCTGCGCCGGCCGGTCGCCGTCGTGCGCTCCTCCCTCCTCCCACCCGAGCACACCCGCTTCGACGTGAGCGCGAGTGTCCCGGCGCTCTCCCCCGACGGACAGCGGCTCGTGTTCGCGGCGGTGGGTGAGGACGGCAAATCCGCCCTCTGGGTCCAGCCGCTCTCCGCCCTCGCGGCACAGCAGCTCGCGGGGACCGAGGGGGCCTCCCACCCGTTCTGGTCGCCGGACTCGCGGCAGATAGCGTTCTTCGGCGGAGGAAAGCTGCGGAGGATCGATGCCTCGGGAGGTCCCCCGCAGCCGATCTGCGATGCGGCGCAGGGCCGGGGCGGCACGTGGGGGAGAGACGGCACCATCCTGTTCACTCCGAACACGGGGGATCCCCTCTATCGCGTACCGGTCTCGGGGGGTACCCCGGCGCCGGCGACGCAGCTCGACACCTCGCGCAAGGAGGCCTCGCACCGCTTCGCCGAGATCCTCCCCGACGGGAAGACGTTCCTATTCCTCGTGGAGGGTTCGATCGAGACGCCGGGCACCGACCAGGGGTTCGCGCTGTTCGCCGGGTCGCTCGACTCGCCGGAGCGCAAGCAGATCGTCGCGACGCAAGGATCGGCCCGCTACGATGGCACCGGGCACCTGCTCTTCCTGCGCGCCGGCACGCTGATCGCGCAGCCGTTCGACCCAGGGTCGCTCACCCTCTCGGGCGAGGGGATACCGGTCGCCGACAAGGTGCGGCGCACGTTCCGGTTCGAGTCGGCCTTCAGCCTCTCTCGGGACGGCCTTCTCGTCTACCAGTCGGGCGCCGGCTTCGACCTCGCCGAGCTGCGCTGGGTGGATCGGTCCGGAAAGGAGGCTGGGACCTTCGCGAAACCCGCGAACTACAGAGGCGCGCGGCTCTCGCACGACGGCACGCGCGTTGCCGCGGCCATCGTGGACCCGGCGACGCAGAAGACGGATATCTGGGTGCTCGAGATCGCCCGCGGAACCTCGACGAAGCTGACCTTCGATCCCGAGGACGATCGGACTCCTCTCTGGTCCCCGGACGACCGGCAGATCTTCTTCACCGGCAACCGGCGGGGAAGGGGGGACGTCTTCGCGAAGTCGAGCTTCGGCACCGGGAGCGACGAGCTCGTCTACGGAACCGCGGATCCGGACACGGCGATGAGCCTGGCGGCGGACGGATCGGCGGCCTGGATCCAGACCAACCTCTCGGGCGGGCAGTCGTGGGACATCTTCCGGGTGAATCTTGCGGACCGAAAGGCGGAGCTGTTCCTCTGCACTCCGTTCGCGGAGGCGTTCCCCACTCCCTCGCCGGACGGCCGCTGGCTCGCCTACGCCTCCGACGCGTCCGGGCGCATGGAGATCTACGTCCAGTCGCTCGGCGCCGACGGCGGCAAGTGGCAGATCTCGACGGACGGCGGGATCTTTCCGAGCTGGACCCGCGGCGGGCGGGAGATCGTGTTCCAGGGGCGAGACAACAAGCTCCTGGCGGCCGAGGTGAGGCTCGAGCCGAGCTTCTCCGCAGGCGTCCCGAGGCCACTATTCGATCCGCGGATCGACTCCGCCTCTCCCGCGAGGATGTGGGACGTCTCCCCCGACGGCGAGCGCTTCCTCGTCACCCGGCCTCTCGACGCTCCCAACGTGGAGCCGCTCACGCTCGTCCAGAACTGGGCAAGCGCGCTCGGCAAGTAATCCCCCGCTTCCGCGAAGCTCCGTCCTGCAGCTACACCGGCCGGGCTCGAAGAGGGCGGGCCACCGCCGGCCCAGCCTTCTGGTTCTAACCCGTGATGAGGTCGCCGTCGGTGACGTCGTGCGGCCCGTTGCGGTGGCCCTGGTCTCAGTGTCCTTTGTCCTTCTTGCCCTTCTGCTTGTCCCCCTTGCCGTGGCCCTTCCCGGCGTAGGGGCGGCCCTTCTTGTCGGCGACCACGGCCGGGACCTGGTGCCCCTGGCCGCGGCCGTGCGCCAGATCCCAGGTCGGGACGCCCGCGAGGCGCGAGCCAATCTGCACCTGGACCAGGCCGCGGATCTCGCCATCCTTCAGGACGACGCCGTGCGGGTTCTTCTTCCAATAGCCCCACGCCTTGCCGTAGGGAGGACCGGGATCTCGATCGATGCCGGCGTAGAGCCTGTCGTACGGCACACCGGTGTCATGGAGGATCGCCGACCAGCTCATGCCGCGGCTCCGGAGATCGACCACGTTGTCGAACGACCGCCCGGATTGCCGAGCCACGAACAGGGCGACCGGCAGGTCGGTCTCGAAGTGCGACAGCCGCGGCAGGGCCGGCTCGATCTCCGAGCGCCCGAAACCGCTATCGCCGACCGTCAGGTTCAGGAAGTACTGCGTGTCGTTGGCGACCTTGTCCGGGCTGAACAGGTAATCGACCGGGGTGAACGCGCCCGCCGGCAGGGCGGCACAGACCAGGACCAGCAGGAGCGTCGCGTGAAGGCCGTTGCGCATGCTCATATCCCCTCCTCAATCGGACGTACAATGATCGGTGGACCGCCAGACCCAGTCAAGGAGAAGAACATGAGCCAGCGGGATGAAACCAAAACCACCATGAAGGCCGTGCGCATCCATGCATTCGGCGGTCCGGAAGAGTTGCGGTATGAAGACGCCCCACGACCGCTCGCCAAGGCGGGCGAGGTACTGATCCGGATCCATGCCAGTGCGGTCAATCCCGCGGATTGGAAGTTCCGCAGTGGATTCTTCGGGAAGGGCGCACCGTTGCCGCTTGTCCTGGGTTTCGATTTCTCGGGGGTGATCGAGACTCTCGGCGAGGGCGTCACGCGCTGGAAAGCCGGCGACGAGGTCTATGGGTATGGGCTGGGGGCGTATGCCGAGTATCTCGCCGTGAAGGAACGTCTGGTGGCTGCCAAGCCGAAAACCGTGGACCACATCCATGCGGCCGCCCTCGCCTCGGCGAGCCTGGCGGCCTGGAAGGCCTTGTTCGGAGCGGGCGGATTGCGTCGCGGCCAGACGGTTCTGATCCACGGAGCGACCGGCGGGGTGGGTGGATTCGCCGTGCAGCTCGCGCACGCCAATGGCGTCCATGTCATCGGCACGGCATCGAAGCGTAACCAAAACTATCTGAGGGAATTGGGCGCCGATGAAGCCATCGATTATGAATTGGTCCATTTCGAGGACGTGGCTCGGGATGTGGACGTGGTCTTCGATACCCAAGGGGGTGAAACGCAGGCGCGCTCCTGGAAGACCCTCAGGCGAGGCGGCATTCTGGTCTCTATCGCACAACCGCCGGACCAGGCGGAAGCGGAGAAACATGGAGTGCGGGCGACCTTCGTGGTCAATGAGATGAAGGCCGAGTCTCTGGACGAAATCACCAAACTGGTTGACTCCGGAAAACTGAAAGCCGTGGTGGACACCGTTCTGCCCCTCTCCGAAGCGCGCCGCGCCCAGGAGCTCATCCAATCCGGCCACACCCGCGGAAAAATCGCGCTCAAGGTGGTTTGACCAGATCAGGATAGAGGAAACGTCGTGAGTACTCTCCTGGAGTGGCGAAAACCATGTCGCCGTTTCAACCGCATTCACTAGATTCGAGGACCGCCTTGAAACACGTGGGCATCCGATACTCTGGTCTTCCGACGGCGACCGAGCTACTTCTCTTCGACGAGATCGCGGTCTATACCCTTGGCGCGCCCGGGCACCGTGAGAGTGAGAAGGATGAAGCTTCACTCGCGTACCTGGCCGAGCGGGGCGTCGTGGTGGGCGTGACGAAGTTCGTGGTGGATGCCGAGGCCCGTCGAGTGTTCAACCTGGCGCACGAGGGTGTCATGAGGGGTCTCACGAAGGCGGCTGAGATTCTTGACAGCCCCTCCACAACGCCGCCGCAACCGTGGCGAAGTGAAGCGGAGAAGGAGCGCACGATCCGCAAGATGCATGATGAGCTGGAGTCCTTCGCTGTCTTGCCGTGTAGAGCTGTCGTAGAACGCACACCCGGGTACCGACCTGCAACGATTGTCTCCTCATCAACGGCGCTGCAGGCACTGGATGGGGCCTCGGTGGTCTTGGAGGTCGTCATGCGCCAGATGCCACTTCCTGACCCCGACACTCCCCATGAGGCGATCCTCGACTTTAGGGCTGACGAGGCCGCGGTGCGCGCCCTGCGGCAACTGCGCAGTTGGATGAATGCCATAGCTCGCAAGTCGCTGAAAGCTCATGAGATCGAGGAAGGCATTCTTACCCTCAACGATCAGTATCGCGAGCACATGCGCCTGCACCGAATGAAGCATCACAACGGGGTGTTGCGAACGCTAGTCACGGTACCGTTGGACATCGCAGAGCAACTGGCGCAG
>Ga0184629_10000030_pt1 | contig 49693 bp, 44 predicted proteins | sample PLM4_32_b1_FD_133158 | JGI IMG/M metagenome (GOLD analysis project Ga0184629, IMG submission 133158) | Groundwater sediment microbial communities from an aquifer in East River, Colorado, USA - PLM4_32_b1 | ecosystem: Environmental > Terrestrial > Soil > Riparian zone | place: USA: East River...
CTTTCGCAAACGGCAAAATACCCAATCGAAGTCATTGTGGGACCTGAATTTGTAACTGGAAGTTCAAGAATGAAAGCCGGAACTGCCCAAAAATTGGTTCTGAATATGATTAGCACAGCCACAATGATTCAGCTTGGAAAAGTGAAAGGAAACAAAATGGTCGATATGCAATTAAGTAACAGCAAACTGGTAGACCGTGGCGTAAAAATGATTATGGGAGAAATCCCTGTAACCTATGAAGAAGGTTCCGAATTATTGAAAACACACGGAAGCGTTAGAAAAGCTATAGATTTTTATAACAAACAGTAAATCAGTCACAGTTTTCAGTTTTCACTCTGTTAACTTAAAAACTAATGAAACATAATTTTTCAATCTAAAATCAAAAGTCCAGATGGCAAACAAAGAACTATTAGCAAAAGGAATCAAATATTTAACTGGTGCTTTACCGTTGATGTTTATTGGCCCATCTGTTATTTATAATGCATTTATGAATCAGAAAAACGATTGGCATTATTTAGTTTTAGCTATTGGAATCATTGCTTGTCTGGCTTCCATGTATTTGATGTTTGTGGGTTTGAAAATAATAATGAAAGGCATATTTAACGACTAATGGAAAATCTACTTCACGTTCAAAAAACATTCGACAAAGTCGTTTATATTGACAAAAAAATCAACAATCGCGAATTTGAAGATTGTATTTTCAAAAACTGCGATTTCTCAAATAGTGATTTCTCCTACGCTACATTTATGGACTGTGAATTCATTGATTGCAATTTATCCATGGCCCTATTAGGAGGAACTAGTCTCAAAACTGTCAGTTTCAAGAACTGCAAACTTCTGGGAATTCAATTTCATAGTTGTGAAGATTTTTTATTCAATGTCCAATTCCAAGATTGCGTTTTGGATTATTCCTCGTTTGCAAACAAGAAAATGCCAAAAACCAAATTCAATTCCTGTTCGATGAAAGAAGTCACTTTTATTGGGACCAATTTGACTAATTCGCTTTTTGAAAACTGTAATTTGGATAATTCCATTTTTAACGATACTCTTTTGGCTGGAGCAGATTTTACCACAGCCTACAATTATAAAATCGACCCTGAATTCAACCCGATGAAAAAGGCGAAGTTTTCCAGTCAGGGAATCGTTGGCCTTTTGGATAAATATGATATAAAAATTGAGTGATTGTTCGAATTATCTTATGTATATTGTAGCTGTTTAAAATTTAATACATGGAACTCCAAGAACAATTTTCACACATAACAACACTCATATCAAAAGCAAAAGAGAATGCTTTCCATGCTGTAAACAAGGAATTAGTAACTCTCTATTGGCATGTTGGTGAGTATGTAAGTCTACAAGTAGAGATGAAGGCTTGGGGGAAATCGGTTGTAAAAGAATTGTCCCTTTTTATTCAGCAGTCAGAACCCAATATAGTTGGTTTTTCTCCTCAAAATATATGGAGAATGAAGCAATTTGTAGAGACCTATAAAGATTTTCCAAAACTCGCGACACTGGCGCGAGAATTAAGCTGGTCGCAAAATAGGCTGATTTTACCACTAAAAAGTTCTGAAGAACAAGAATTCTATATGCTATTTTGCATCAAAGAAAAATGGTCTGTTAGAGAACTTGAAAGACAAATCAACACATCTTGTTTTGAGCGTGTAATGCTTGCAAATGAAAAACTCGCCACACTGTCGGGAGTTTTATCAAAAGAAGCTACAAACACTTTCAAAGACACTTATGTGTTAGAACTACTTCAATTACCCGAAAGTCATTTAGAAAAAGATTTAAGAAAAGCAATTGCACAAAACATAACAAAATTTCTTTTGGAATTTGGAAGAGATTTTGCTTTTATGGGTGAAGAGTACCCGCTGCAAGTAGGTAACCAAGATTTTGCAATTGACCTTTTGTTTTATAACAGAAATCTAAATTGTATGGTAGCTATTGAATTGAAAATTGAAAAATTCAAACCCGAACATTTAGGACAGCTTAATTTTTATCTTGAAGCTCTAGACAGAGATATTCGTAAACCACACGAGCAACCCAGTATAGGTATACTATTATGTAACGGAAAAGATGACATAGTTGTAGAATATGCTTTAAGCAGAACGGTATCGCCAACATTAGTAGCAGATTATCAAACAAAACTTCCAAGTAAAGAACTATTACAGCGCAAATGGAAAGAGATTTTAGAATCACTAGATTCAGAGGAATACAACTAACAAGAAATGTTTTCAAACTTAAATAACTATGAATGCAACCACATCCTATCTTAAAAGCGTAAAAAAGCAATTTCTCTACTATAAAATGTTGGGAGAAAAAGCAATGGAGCAACTGGAACCAGAACAACTTTTTGTATCTGTAAACGAAGACACCAACAGCATTGCAGTGATTGTAAAACATCTGACGGGGAATATGTTGTCACGATGGACGGATTTCCTGACCACCGATGGCGAGAAAGAATGGAGAAATCGTGATGCTGAATTTGAAAATGATTTGCAAACAAAAGAAGCTGTTTTAGAAATTTGGAATAAAGGCTGGGATTGCTTTTTGGCAGCTTTGGACAGTTTAAAACCCGAACAACTATCGGAGATTATTTATATTCGGAACGAGGGACATACTGTTATTGAAGCCATCAACAGGCAATTGGCCCATTATCCGTATCATGTTGGGCAAATTGTTTTTTATGCCAAATTATTGAAGAAAGGCAATTGGGATAGTTTATCGATTCCTAAAAACAAATCCAACAGTTACAATGCCGAGAAATTTGCACAGGAGAAAACGATCAAGAATTTTACGGAAGAAGAATTTAGAAGATTAAAATAATATTTTTGCGAATCGTATTGCCCCAGATGGAAGCGAAAACCCCACAGGGCTAAACCCTATTTTTTCCTGCCCCAAAAGAGCGACCAAAGGAAGCTCCTTTTGGGGCATTGGAAAAAAAGGGGATAGACCGAGGAGTTGCAAAGAACAGCTGGACCAGGCCCAAATAAAACAACAAACTAAAAATGAAAAAAATAACGTTACTCTTACCCTTATTCCTACTGATGTCCTGTTATAATGGAGAACGCAACTGCGCAGCCTTCAAAACCGGAAAATTCAAATTTGAATATGAAATCAATGGTGTCAAAAAAACTACGGTCTTTGAACGTAATGACAGCATAGAAATCGAGACTTTTGAAGGCAAAACAGACACTTCAACTATTCGTTGGGTAAATGATTGCGAATATGTTTTACAAAAAACACACCCCAAAAGCAGAGCCGAAGAAAAAGCCGTTGATATGAAAATTTTGACAACTACAAAAAATTCCTATACCTTTGAATTTGGAATGGTAGGCGTCGATGCGAAACAAAGAGGAACGGTTATCAAGATTGCAGATTAAGGAATTCAGACTGCAGATTGCAGAAACTCATAATTTTAAACCCCATAACTAAATAAAATGGAAGTATTTTTGAACCCAGATGCGTGGATTGCCTTATTAACATTGACATTTCTTGAAATTGTTCTAGGTATTGATAACATCATTTTTATCTCTATTGCAACTGGAAAATTACCCGCAGAACAACGTAAGAAAGCAACCAAAATAGGAATGTTTCTAGCCATGTTTATGCGAATTGCACTCTTGTTTGGAATTAATCTTTTAATCCAAATGAAAAAACCTTGGTTCACCATTGATTTTGGTTGGTTACATGCTGGAATTACTGGTCAAAGTATTATTTTATTACTGGGTGGTTTATTCCTAATCTATAAAAGCACCAATGAAATTCGGGAGAAAGTAGATGAGAAAGGGCATGAGGAAAAAGAGATAAGTAAAGCTGCAACAAAATCTTTGCAAAGTGTCCTTTTGCAAATTATAATGATTGATTTGGTTTTTTCTTTTGACAGTATATTAACCGCTGTAGGGATGACCAATGGCGTTGAAGGCGCTTTGTACATTATGATTACAGCTGTGGTAATATCTGTTTTAATCATGATGCAGTTTGCGGTTCCAGTTGGAAATTTTGTAAACAAACACCCTTCTATTCAAATATTAGGATTGTCCTTTTTAATCTTAATTGGATTTATGTTACTTACTGAAAGTGCTCATTTATCTAATGCGCTCATTTTTGGCAGTCATGTAACCCCTGTTCCAAAAGGGTATTTATATTTTGCGATTTCGTTCTCTTTATTTGTGGAAATCCTAAATATGAAAACTAAAAAGAAATAATTACAATTGAATTCAAAAAAAAACAGTTACCGAAAAGTAACTGTTTTTTTTTTGTCTAAAACAATGCAACCTGTCCGTCATCTTCCAGTTGAATATCCGAATCATCAGCATTGGTTTCGCCTTGTACCTCTATTTCTTCGGGAATAATTTCCTCTGGAGCTTCATAAGGTAACGATTCCAACATATTTACTTGCTTCAACTTGTCTGTTGTCAATTGGTTTCCGAGTGCTTTGAACCCTTTTACGGCAATAAAAGACTCGATATCTACCGTCATATTCTCTTTTTGAACTCCTTTTACTTTCGTAAAAACCAACTCGGCTACGGGACGATAATCCGTTGCTACGATTTCTAATCTTGAATTGGCATGCTCCGTGATAAAAGATTCTTCTTTATTTTCAGTTTCCACCAAGAAACGTTTGATATAATAGCGCTCTTTTTCACCATCATAATAAATGGCTGAAATTGGTTTTTTAGGAACCCATTTCTCCAAAACAATCATGTCTTCATCAAAATGCGTGGTCAATTCGGGCGTAATTGCTTTTATTTTTCCTGCTTGCGAAATCACTAAAATTTTATCATTAGGCCTAAATTCGCCCAACAATTCTCCCCTGGCATCCACATTCAATCGTTGTACGGTATCATCAAACCATACTTTTCTTGGCAATAAAGTAGAAATTCCTTTCTCCTTTAATTCGATTTTCTTGATAGGGTATTTCGTTACCAAATTCCCTTTGGAAGCGCGTCCTTTGATGGCTAAAGCTGCAAAATCTATATCGAATTTCAATTTCTTCACGCTTCCTACCTGACGTAATAGTATGGTTATTACCTCAGCCTCACCATTTGGATTACAAGAGAAATACAAAGTTTGTGAACCTGCAGTTTCATTGGTCAAATCATACGCTTTGTCACGAGTAACTCCCGAAACATTAAAACGTTTGATATACGATGGACCCGATTTTCCGTCACGGTAAATCATATTATAAATGGTGCGTTTATCACTTTTATCAAAAATGGCAACATGAATAATGTCTTTCCCAACAAATGTTTTGGCGTCAACCTTGGTAATCATCATTTTTCCGTCGCGAAGAAAAACAATTACATCGTCAATATCGGAACAATCGGTAAGGTATTCGTCTTTTTTCAAACTGGTACCTACAAAACCTTCTTCTCTGTTTACGTATAATTTGGTGTTTCTTAAAACTACTTTAGTCGCTTCGATATCATCAAAAACACGAAGTTCAGTTTGACGTTCACGCCCTTTCCCGTATTTTTCTTTTAACTTGGTAAAATAAGCAATTGCAAAATCAATTAAATGTTCCAAATCATATTTCACCTGCTCAATACTTCCTTCTAAAGCTTCGATTTTGTCCTGCGCTTTATTGCTGTCAAATTTCGAAATACGCATGATACGTATGTCTAACAAACGGAGAATATCTTCTTCGGTAACTGCTCTTTTTAAATGGGTAATATGTGGTTTCAAGCCATTATCAACTGCCAAAATAACTCCTTCTCGAGAAGTCTCTTCTTCAATGTCGCGATAGATTTTATTTTCGATAAAAATACGTTCCAAAGAAAGAAAATGCCATTGTTCTTCGAGCTCACCCAATTGAATTTCGAGTTCACTTTTCAAAAGCTGAACAGTTCTGTTTGTTGAAATTTTCAACATATCCGAAACCCCAATAAACAGCGGTTTATTATCCTCAATCACACAACCCAATGGCGCCACCGAAGTTTCGCAAGCCGTGAATGCAAATAACGCATCGATAGTTTTATCTGGAGAAACGCCTGGAAAAAGATGAATTAATATCTCTACTTCGGCAGCGGTATTGTCTTCAATTTTTTTGATTTTGATTTTGCCCTTTTCATTGGCTTTCAAAATACTGTCTATCAAAGTAGTCGTATTGGTCGAAAATGGAATTTGACTAATCACCAACGTATTCTTGTCGAGTTGTCCAATTTTGGCACGAACCCGAACACGTCCACCACGCAATCCATCATTATAATTGGATACATCGGCAATACCTTGTGTCAAGAAATCCGGATATAACGTAAATGGCTTTCCTTTCAGAATTTTAATGGATGAATCAATTAACTCATTAAAATTATGAGGCAACACTTTTGTCGAAAGACCAACCGCAATTCCCTCCGCACCCGAAGCTAATAATAATGGAAATTTTACGGGTAAATTATTGGGTTCTGCACGACGACCATCATAAGAAACACCCCAATCGGTAATTTTTGGAGAATACAACACTTCCAAAGCAAATTTAGACAAACGCGCTTCTATATAACGGGAAGCCGCAGCTCCATCTCCCGTTAGAATATTACCCCAGTTTCCCTGACAATCGATCAATAATTCTTTCTGACCAATTTGCACCATCGCATCACCAATACTCTGATCTCCGTGTGGGTGATACTGCATGGTGTGCCCAACTACGTTGGCAACTTTATTGTAACGACCATCATCCAGCTCCTTCAAAGAGTGCATGATTCTGCGCTGTACAGGTTTGAAACCATCCTCTATTGCGGGGACGGCTCGCTCCAAAATTACATAGGAAGCATAATCCAAAAACCATTCCTTGTACATTCCTGTAACTTTGGTAATGGTGTCGTTTTCATCTTCTTTATTTTCGTAAAAATGTTGCCCTTCAAAATGTTTGGCTTCTACTTCAATACTCTCGTCAGCATCATTATCCTCTTGATTTTCATCAACAGAATGATCCTCTGAATTATTTTCCTCGTTCGTCGGGATTATGTTATCGTCTTCTTCGTCTTTCATTTATTTTGATTCCGAAATTAATTGTATTAAATCTTCTCTGCTTGGCAGAATTGTTTTGTATTTACTAGCAAATATTTGCTCGTTATTTTCAGGCAAAGTGTATTCTACAACCAAATCACTTTTGTTTTGACAAAGCACAATTCCTATGGTTTTGTTTTCATCTTCCAAACGCATTTCTCTGTCATAATAATTGACATACATTTGCATTTGTCCTAAATCTTGGTGCTTTAATTCTCCTATTTTTAAATCAATTAGAACAAAACATTTTAATATTCGATTGTAGAAAACCAAATCGATTCGGAAATGTTTATCATCAAAAGTAATTCTGTTTTGCCTGGCGACAAAAGTAAAACCATGGCCTAATTCTAATAAAAAATGCTCTAATTTATTGATAATTTCTTCTTCCAATTCCGATTCAGAATATTGATGTAATTCGGGCAATCCTAAAAACTCCAAAATATAGGGGTCTTTGATAAGGTCTTTTGGCCTCTCTATAATCTGACCTTTCTCAGAAAGTTTCAAAATCCCTGCTTTATCTCGGCTTAAAGCCAATCGTGTATAAAGTGCTGAATCATATTGTCGTTTTAATTCTCGGACACTCCAATTGTATTTTTTAGATTCAATTTCATAAAAACGTCTTTCTTTTTCATCGTCAATTCGCATTAAGAAAACATAATGTGTCCAAGTCAGTTGAAAAATCGAAATTAGTGACTGTGCTTTTTGATTTTCAGAAACCCCAGTCAGTGACTGAGGCATCTTAGTATTCAATTCCCCAGTCACTGACTCGGATTTTTGAATTTGTAAAATCCGAGTCACTGACTCGGAAATTGAGTAAGCTAAATAAAACTTCCTCATATTTTCCAAATTATCAATAGAAAACCCTTTTCCGAACTCATTAGTCAACTGTTCGGAAAGCCCTTTTAATAGTTGCGTTCCATATTCAGCTCTATCTTTTCCGTTTTGTTCTTCTTCTACAATCATTCTTCCTACTTCAAAATAGGTGTAAACCATTGTTGAATTTACGGTACGCAAAACCTGTTGTTGAGCATTTTTCAACAACTCAACAACTTGTTGGAATATCATTTTATTTTGAAGATTGTCTGACAATATATCTTTATTTAATTTTATAATTTAAACAATCTTTTTTTCGTAAAAATTCATATTCTTTTCCCTCATCCTCATATTCAACAAAAAGTTTAATTCCAAATTTTCTAAATAACTCACTCATATCTGAATAACAATATTTTTGGAATCCATCAAGATTAGTTGAGCTTCTAGAACCAACACAGTTTATACAAAACTCATCATAACCAATGATTCTGTTTTTATTATCTCTAAACAAAATCATATGTCTGGGCTTGTAACAAGCCGCAGATATTTCTTGCGGAACACAAGTATCGCACACCATTAAATTTAAAAGTTCTTTTTCTTGAATTTTATTCAAAATAATTCTCTCTTGTATCACTGTACTATCAAAAGTCAATTTGTAATTATCTACTAATACTTTACGAAATGGTTGTTCTCCTTTATAAGATAAAGTATCCCATAAAATTCGATCATAATAAGAAACCAATTCAATTTTTGAAAAATTATTCAAAGGAAAATCTCTTTTTTTGATTACTTTACTTACTGATTTAAAAATCTTTACTCCTGTTGTCTCTATAGAAGCTTCTATTTTTTCTTTTTTACAAGAAATTAGAACTAAAATGGTAATCAAAAATATTATTTTCCTCATGGATTAAAATTTATATTTTGAATTTAAATGCCTCTAAACTCCCTCAATCACATCCAACTCCACCTTCAAATTCTTGATGATAAATTCTTGTCTATCCGGAGTGTTTTTTCCCATATAAAAAGACAATAACTGCTCAATTGAAGTGTTTTTGTCCATCATAATTGGATCCAGTCGAATGGTCTCACCAATGAAATTCTTGAACTCATCTGGAGAAATTTCTCCCAAACCTTTAAATCGAGTGATTTCCGGTTTTGGTTTTAATTTTTCCATGGCGTCTTTTCGTTCTTCTTCGGAGTAACAATAAATTGTTTCTTTCTTGTTTCTGATTCTAAAAAGTGGCGTTTGCAAAATATACAAATGACCTTCCTTGATTAATTCAGGAAAAAATTGCAAGAAAAAGGAAATCAGCAGTAAACGAATGTGCATTCCATCGACATCGGCATCGGTTGCAATTACAATGTTGTTGTACCGCAATTTTTCTAAACCATCTTCGATATCTAAAGCCGCTTGCAGTAAGTTGAATTCTTCATTTTCATACACAATTTTCTTGCTCATTCCGTACGAATTCAAAGGCTTTCCACGCAAACTAAAAACCGCCTGGGTATTCACATCACGCGATTTGGTAATCGATCCGGAAGCCGAATCCCCCTCGGTAATAAAAAGTGTACTTTCTAAGTTTTTAGGATTCTTGGTATCAGTAAGATGGGCACGACAATCTCTTAATTTTTTGTTGTGAAGATTCGCTTTCTTGGCGCGATCAGTGGCTAGTTTTCTAATTCCTGATAATTCTTTACGCTCACGTTCGGCCTGAAGAATTTTTCGCAATAAAGCATCGGCAGTAGTTGGATTTTTATGTAAATAATTATCCAATTTTGTTTTCACAAAATCATTTACGAAAGTACGAACCGAAGGCATTCCCGGGTCAGAACCCATATCTGTAGAACCCAGTTTAGTTTTGGTTTGTGACTCAAAAACAGGCTCCATTACTTTGATACTTATCGCACTCACTACCGATTTACGCACATCCGAAGCTTCAAAACTTTTGTTGTAAAACTCTCTAATCGTTTTTACAATCGCTTCACGATAGGCTGCAAGATGCGTTCCTCCTTGAGTGGTGTTTTGTCCGTTTACAAACGAATGGTATTCTTCGCTGTATTGGGTTTTACTATGCGTTAAAGCCATCTCAATATCATCCCCTTTCAGGTGAATAATAGGATACTCTAAATCATCGGCATGTATGGTTTCTTCTAATAAATCTTTAAGACCGTTTTCTGAATAATACTTTTCGCCATTGAAAATTATCGTCAAACCATTGTTCAAATAACAATAGTTTTTAAGCATTTTGATTACATATTCATACCTGAATTTGTAGTTTTTAAAAATGGCTTCATCTGGAATAAAAGACACTTTAGTACCTTTTCTCTTCGTTGTTTCAATAATATCCTCTTCGAGAACTAGATTCCCAGCCGAAAATTCTGCTGCTTTTTGTTTATCATCACGAACGGATTCCACACGGAAATAATTGGACAAAGCATTAACGGCCTTTGTTCCTACCCCATTCAAACCAACGGATTTCTTAAAGGCTAAGGAGTCGTATTTACCCCCAGTATTCATTTTGGAAACTACATCAATGACTTTCCCTAGCGGAATTCCACGACCGTAATCACGTACTGTAACGGTCTTATCCTTTATGGTTACCTCAATATTTTTTCCCGCCCCCATAACGAATTCATCGATACAGTTGTCGAGTACTTCTTTTAATAAAATATAAATACCATCGTCTGGTGAAGACCCGTCACCGAGTTTCCCGATGTACATTCCAGGACGCATACGGATGTGTTCTTTCCAGTCGAGAGAACGGATATTATCTTCGGTATATTGATTTTGATCTGACATTTTGGAATTTTATCGAATTTGCGCTAATGTAGTGTAATTCGATAAAATTTAAAAGCAGTTGAACTCAAAGTTATCAAGAATGATATTGACAGGAGGAGTTGAGATTTTAGATTGCAGATTTTAGATTGCAGATTTTAGAAAGTCGGCTGAAAAAAAATCAGATTTCAGATTTCAAACCCGACTATTCGACAACAGATTGTCGGTTTTGGATTTTAGATTGATTATTTCTTAAATGTTGTAATTGCTATTTATTTAAAAATTCTTAATAATTTCTTTCAATTGATTATCCAATTCCGGATTTGAAATTTTATTGTTTACAATATCAAAATTATCATCAAAACTAGGCAAGGAAAATGTTGCCTTAATAACTGCTCCATATCCTGGCAAAGCGTTTTTAGCAATTTCCAAAACCGAAGCGCCTCCTCTAGCGCCTGGCGAAGTGGCCATGAGTAACATTGTTTTTCCTTGAAAAACTTTACCGTTAATCCGAGAACACCAATCAAATAGATTCTTGAATGCTGCCGAATAATTTCTGTTGTTTTCGGCCAATGAAACCACTAAAATATCTGCCAAGGCAATTTTATCCAAAAAGGCTCTGGCCAATGGGTGTTGACCAATTATCACTTCCTTATCAACACTGAATAACGGCATTTCATAATCATTTAAATCCAACACCTCAACTTCAGCATTTTCAAATAAACTAGCCGCGTAAGTAGCTAACTTTTTGTTGATGGAATTTTTACTGGGACTTCCGCCAAAGGCTATGATTTTCATACTGATTTGTTTTTCATAAAAGTAAGATTAAAAACTTAAAGCATTTAAAAAAATATTTGTAAAAATTAATTTCACATACCAATGTTGTTTCATCAAAAATGGCTTACCAAATCGTAAATTTAAGGAAACAACAAATTATTTAATATATTCTAATTGTTATTACCCCAGATTACAGTGGAAAGCATTTTTCTATAACTCTCCTTTTTTCTTGACCAAAAAGAGCGACCAGAGGAAGCTCCTTTATGGTCTTAGAAAAAAAAAGTTATGGAAAAATCTTGAAACGGAAAGCTGGATTAGGTCCATAAAAAAAACCTGCAAAATTACTCTTGCAGGTTTCTTTCTGTTTTCTTTATTCTTTTCTCTATTTTCTATAAACTACACGTTAAATCTAAAATGCATCACGTCTCCATCTTTTACGATATATTCTTTTCCTTCCACCTTGAATTTACCGGCTTCTTTACATTTGGCTTCCGATCCATAGTGTACAAAATCTTCATAAGCAATCACTTCGGCGCGGATGAATCCTTTTTCGAAATCGGTATGGATAACTCCTGCGGCTTGTGGTGCAGTTGCCCCAACATTGATGGTCCAAGCACGAACTTCTTTTACACCAGCGGTGAAATAGGTTTGTTGTTTTAATAATTTGTAAGCTGCACGAATTAAAACAGATGCTCCTGGTTCGCTTAAGCCCATATCTTCAAGGAAAACCTGACGCTCTTCGTAGCTTTCCAATTCGGTAATATCCGCTTCGGCACCTACAGAAAGTACAATCACCTCGGCATCCTCATCTTTTACCAACTCGCGAACTTGGTCCACATATTTATTTCCGTTTACAGCTGAGTTTTCATCTACGTTACAAACGTACAATACCGGTTTTGCTGTAATCAATTGAAAACCTTCCATTAATACTTCCTCATCGCTACTTTGAGGTTTTATCGTTCTGGCCGATTTTGCTTGTAAAAGTGTTTCTCTGATTCTATCCAAAAGCGCTTTTTCAGTTTGGGCTTCTTTATTACCAGTTTTGGCTGCACGGTTTACTTTTTCCAAACGTTTTTCAACATTCTCCAAATCTTTCAGTTGCAACTCAATATCGATAGTTTCTTTGTCACGAATTGGGTTTACATTTCCGTCAACGTGAACAATATTATCATTGTCAAAACAACGCAATACGTGAATAATGGCATTACATTCTCTAATATTTCCTAAGAATTGATTTCCTAATCCCTCTCCTTTGCTAGCTCCTTTTACCAATCCCGCAATGTCAACAATATCAACCGTTGCCATTTGAACGCGCTCTGGTTTTACCAATTCTTCCAATTTTTCCATTCTGGAGTCTGGAACATTTACAACACCTATATTCGGTTCAATAGTACAAAATGGAAAGTTCGCACTTTGCGCTTTTGCATTTGATAAACAATTGAATAATGTTGATTTTCCAACATTTGGTAACCCTACAATTCCTGCTTTCATGTGTAGATAATATTTGTTTTTTTATGGAACATGGTATCGCTATTCCTCATGCTTTCTTTCATTTGAATCTTCGCGATTTCATGGTATGTTTGTTTACAAATAACAGCTTCCCGCTACCTGTTTTTAATAATTCCTTTTTTAAAGTTTGCAAATATAAGATATAATGCCATTACTCCGCAAATTTTCAGTCTTCGTTTTTATCCTTAGACTTTTGTTTAAAATTTTATATTGATTTCTAAATTAGAAACCGTTTACTAAAATAATTGCTATCTAAACTAATAAACAAAATACAACTCTTCCCTACAAAAAACTTCACACTCATTTTTTGATAAGTAATTAATTAATAAAATGGCCACGCCAATAAATTTGATCAAATTTTAAGATAATATTTAACATTATTCTTTTTTTATGTTAATATTTTGTTACATTTGACCAAATACAAAATCAAAAATTAACCAAATTTAATTAACTATGAGAAAAATTGCACTTTTACTGTTTTTACTAAATGCAACATTTATTTTTGCACAAAATGAGGTTTCAGGCGTCGTAAAAGACAAATCTGGGGCAGCACTACCAGGGGTAAATATTGTCGAAAAAGGAACTTCAAATGGAGTTTCAACAGATATGGACGGTACTTATAAAATAAGCGTCAAAGAAGGTGCTTCATTAATTTTTAGCTATGTTGGCTACAATAGCGTTACTAGAGTGGCTGATGCATCAAAAATTGACGTAACCCTATCTGAAGAAGGCGGACAAACTCTACAGGAAGTTGTAGTTACTGGAACCCGTACTGCGCCTAGAACCAATACCACCTCGGCATTACCTATTGATGTGTTGTCTGCAAAAGACTTGACTTCAACAGGGCAGGCTACTTTTGACAAGGCATTGCAGTACAGAATTCCATCATTTAACACTGTAAACACCCCTGTAAATGATGCTACTTCTTTACTTGATCCATACGAAATAAGAAACATGGGACCTAGTAGAACATTAATCCTTATTAACGGGAAACGTAAAAACTTAAGCGCTTTGGTTTATGTACAAACATCTCCAGGACGTGGTGAAACTGGAGCGGACATTTCTGCCATTCCTACTGACGCTATCGAAAGAGTAGAGATTCTTCGTGATGGTGCTTCTGCACAATACGGATCTGACGCCATTGCTGGAGTAATGAATATTATCTTAAAAAGCAATAATAATGGCGGTTCTGCAACCCTTAGATCTGGTATTACTAGTGAAGGTGATGGAGAAACGTTTGGTTTAACTTTAAACAACGGAACAACAGTTGGTGATAGTGGATTTGTAAATTACACCTTAGACTTTTCTAAAACAGAAATGTCAAATCGTCCTGGAGATGTAGATGCTGATGGAGAATATAGATACTGGGGAGGAACTACTGCCGGTGTAAATACTTTAACAGACATTAAAAACTATCTATCAAAACATCCTGATGCTAGAAATATCAACGGAGCTCCAGAAACTTCAGCTGCTAAATTCCTTATCAATGGTGGTAAAGACATCAACGATCACACGCAATTATACTATAACGCTGCCTATGTTTACAAAAAAGTAAATTCTTTTGCAAACTTTAGAACTCCATACTGGAGAACCGCCAATGATTATCCTTATTTACCATCATTGTTCGGCGATGGTACGCTAGCTTCATACCAAGGTTATGGTCCAACTTTTGAAGGAGAATTAAATGATTACAATGCAACTATAGGATATAAATTTGAAAAAGACGGTTGGAATGCTGATGCCAGTTTCACGACAGGTGGAAACCAACAAAATTACACTGTTGGGAATTCTCATAACCGTTCTCAATATGCAAACGGAGACTTTATTTATGTAGATCCAACTGATCCCACTCAATATACTGGTCCAATTAGATTTAACCCAGGAGGTGTCGGTTTTACACATTATGTTGGAAATATAGACATCAACAAACAAATTTTTGACAATTTAAGTATTGCCTTTGGTTCGGAATTTAGAACCGAAATATTTGAAGTTAGAGAAGGTGACGAAGCTTCTTATGTTGGGGTAGGAGCCGATTCTTACCAAGGTAATATGCCGGAAAATTCAGGTAAATTTAACCGTTATAATATTGGTTATTACGCCAGTGCTTCATTCGATGCAACCAAAGATTTACTATTTGAAGGAACAGTACGTTATGAAGATTATAGTGATTTTGGTAATAAAACGGTATGGAAATTGAGTTCAAGATATAAATTCCTGGATGACAAAGTTACATTGAGAGGTTCTGTTTCTACAGGATTTAGAGCACCAACTTTACATCAAATTTACACTCAAAAAGTACAATCATCATTTGCCGCAGGAGGAATCCGCTTAGAGGGAATTGTAAACAACGTGTCTTCGGCTGCAAGGAAAAATGGTGTTCCAAGCTTGAAAGCGGAAAGTTCAACCAATTATACAGTTGGAACAGGAATTAAACCAACTAAAAACTTTAGTGCTACTTTAGATTATTATTACATTAGTGTTAAAGATAGAATTGTATTAGGAGATAAAATTTCTTATACTGCGACTAACATTCAATCATTTTTTACAAATGCTATAGACACCAAAACATCTGGTTTAGATCTTGTAGCTAACTATAGAAATATAGGATTAGGATCAGGTAAATTAGCAATAAATCTTTCTGGGAACTATACTATTGAGAACGCATTAGATGGTCCAGTTCGTAACATTGCAAGTGTAGAGGCATTACCAGGAAATCAAACTGTATTTGGTAAAACTTCCGAAGCTTTATTACTAACTTCTCGTCCAGAATTCAAAGTTATTCTTGGAGCAGATTATGAACTCGACAAATTTACATTTTCATTAAACAATACCGTTTTTGGACCTGCAAAATTCAAAAATGCAGATTTATACGACAAAAACCTTACAGTTGAATTTCAAACTAAAATGGTTACCGACTTAGGTGTCTCATTTAGAGCAACTGATAAAATTAGTTTAGCTTTAAATGTAAACAACTTGTTTAATGTGTTACCAGAATGGAAATTAAAATCTGACGGTAGCGCTGGTGCAGATGCCATTTTAAATGATCCTGCAACATTGAAAAACCAAATCAATGATTTAACATTCAACGGTCGTTACTCTCAAATGACTTATGATGGTTCTCATTTCAGTCAATTAGGAACTTCATTTAATTTATCATTAAATTACAAATTCTAAAAATATTTGTCAAAGCTAAACTTTGACAAATATTAAAAAACAAAAAGGGCTATCATTCGATAGCTCTTTTTTTATACCTATTTAATTCTTAAATTTATACTTTATAAAAAACAGTATGGCAAATCTATATGACGGTAAAATGGCAGCAATTTTTGACGCCATGTACCAAACCTTCATTGATTATGATGAAGAATATGAATTTTACAATACTTTAATCCGAGAGAATACTTGCACCACTATTCTAGAAATAGGAAGCGGAACAGGAAACCTTGCCAAACGTTTTCAAGAAAACAAACACAATTACATGGGGCTTGATTATAGTTTGAGTATGATTGCCATTGCAAAAGAAAGAAACCAAAATTGTCTATTCATACATGGCGACATGCGCAACTTTCAACTGGAAAATTCTGTAGACGCCATTCTTATTACTGGACGATCTACGAGTTATTTAATCAATAATGATGACATTAATAATACTTTTGCATCTCTATATAAAAATCTAAATGATGAAGGAATTATCCTTTTTGATTTTATAGACGCCAATAGATTTATCCCTTTTGCAAAAGAAAATGAAACAATTATACATCAAGCCGCTTACGAGGGAATAAATTACATACGAGAAAGTCATTGGAATACAACTTCACTTGAAAATTTTATGCTCGAATGGAGTGCCCAATACTATACGATCGTCAATGGTGAGAAAGAAATTATTTCGGACGATTTTTCTACAGTCCGCGTATTCACTTTGAACGAGATTGAACTTTTTTTGTATCTAAATAATTTTGAAATCATCAAAACAATAGACAGAAAAACCTATGCTTACGACACCTATGTGATCATGGCCAGAAAAAAATTGACATAAAAAAATCCTAAGTTATACACCCAGGATTTTTCATCTTATTATTTTGTTGCAAATTCTATTTACAAACTATTCGTTATGCAAGAAAGCTTGTCTATTCAACAAGGTTTCTTCTGTTTCTACGTGATTCTCATCAGGAATACAACAATCTACAGGACATACTGCAGCACATTGAGGTTCATCATGAAAGCCTTTACACTCTGTACATTTTCCAGGAACAATATAGTATATTTCGTCAGAAATTGGAGTTTGTGCTTCATCTGAATCTACTTCAGTCCCGTCAGGTAAAATCACTTTCCCTTTAAGTTTGGTACCATCTTTGAATCTCCAATCGTCCGCTCCTTCGTATATTGCAGTATTCGGGCATTCTGGTTCACAAGCACCACAATTGATACATTCGTCTGTTATTATAATTGCCATCTTATTAATTTTAGAATTTAAAATTTAGATTTTAGAATTTAAAATTTAGAATTTGTCCGCTGGGGCAATCTCTTATCCATAACTCTTATTATCTTTTGACTATAACTTAATATAGCTTATTTTTGTGCAAAATTACAATCAAAACATTTCATAAACAAACATTATGACATTAGATACAAAAAAAAATGCATTTATTGAATTAGGAAAATTCTTAAGCCAATTTAACGAAGAGAATTGCGTAAAGAAAGACACCGTATTTGGTAATGATTTATTTTTTGAAAAATTCATCGATTTAATCCAACTTTCGCAATCTCATAACGGCTGGTACACTCCAGAACAAGTCTATTTTTCCATCCAATCTTGGGCCGAAGCGTTGACTGAAGACAACTTGAACCAATGGCTTTCCAAATACGATTTTAGTGCCGTAAAGTCTAAAAACATCGCTTTAATACTGGCAGGTAATATTCCGCTGGTTGGGTTTCATGATTTCTTGTCGGTTTTGATTACTGGTCACAATGTTTTGGTAAAAACCTCTTCAAACGACCAACATCTTTTGCCCTTTATAGCAAAATACCTCATTGCAATCGAACCAAAATTCGCAAACAAAATCACATTTATCGAAGGTAAATTAGAGAATTTCGATGCCGTTATTGCAACAGGAAGTAACAATACCGCACGCTATTTTGAGTACTATTTCAAAGACAAACCTGCAATCATCAGAAAAAGCAGAAACTCAATTGCGGTTTTGAATGGCGCAGAAACAACAGAGCAATTAGCCGCATTGGGAGAAGACATATTCAGGTATTTTGGTTTGGGATGCAGAAACGTATCCAAACTTTTTGTCCCAAAAGGCTATACCTTTGTTCCTTTTTTTGAAGCTATTTTCAAATACCAAGATGTCATTCATTATGAAAAATACGCTAATAATTACGATTATAACAAAGCCGTTTTCCTGATGAGTAATTTCAAATTATTGGACAATGGTTTTTTGACTATAAAAGAAGATTCAAGTCATGCCTCCCCTATTTCGAGTGTGTTTTATGAATTTTATGAAGATCTAAATGAATTACAATTGCGATTAGAATCCGAAAGCGAACAAATACAGTGCATCGTTAGTAATAATCTCATAAAAAACAGCATTCCTTTTGGGAAAACCCAAAAACCACGTTTATGGGATTACGCAGACAACATCGATACTATATCGTTTTTGTTAATAAGATAAAACGAAATTTGTAAATTATTCGAAATAAATTAACAATTATCCAACTCCTATTCCCGAAATTTGCTTTTTTAATTTTCCGAGCAATAACTACACCATGAAATCGCCATGATTCAAAAATTACAACCATTAACGAAGAATGGCGATACCATGTTCTAATTAAAAACAAATAGTAACTACACATGAAAAAACACAACTACAGCGCAGGACCATGCATTTTACCACAAGAGGTTTTTGAAAAATCAGCATCAGCTATTTTGAATTTTAATGATTCTGGATTATCTCTTTTGGAAATCTCGCATCGCAGCAAAGATTTCGTAGCCGTAATGGATGAAGTAAGAGCACTTGTTATTGAACTTTTAGGACTGGAAGGCAAAGGATATCAAGCCCTTTTTCTGGGTGGAGGCGCAAGCCTAGAATTCTTAATGGTTCCTTACAACTTATTAAGAGAAGGTGGAAAAGCTGCTTATTTAGACACTGGTACTTGGGCCAGCGGAGCGATAAAAGAAGCCCAATATTTTGGTGAAACGATTGTTGTTGCATCTTCAAAAAAAGAAAACTACAATCATATTCCAAAAGGATACACTATCCCTTCGGATGCAGATTATTTTCATTGCACCAGTAACAACACCATTTTTGGAACTCAAATGAAAGAATTTCCATCATGTGACATTCCAAAAGTATGTGACATGAGTTCTGATATTTTTTCAAGAGTACTGGATTTTTCTCAATTTGACATCATATATGCGGGTGCACAAAAAAATATGGGCCCTGCTGGTACTACTTTGGTAGTTATAAAGGAAGAAATCCTTGGTAAAACAGGCCGTACCATTCCAAGCATGTTGGATTACAGTAAACATATTAAAGCCGAAAGTATGTATAATACTCCACCGGTTTTCCCAATATACGCTTCTTTATTGACATTAAAATGGCTTAAAAACCTTGGAGGAATAGCCGCTATCGAAAAAATAAACAACGCCAAAGCGGCTTTGCTTTATGCGGAAATCGACAGAAACCCATTATTCAAAGGCACAGTAGTTGCTGAAGACCGTTCTAATATGAATGCCACTTTCCTATTAAACAATGAAGAACACGCTCCAATTTTTGATGCTATGTGGAAAGCTGCAGGGATTTCTGGCCTACCAGGACACCGTTCTGTTGGTGGCTATAGAGCTTCTATGTACAACGCACTTCCGTTTAAAAGCGTTCAAGTATTGGTCGATGTAATGAAAGAACTGGAAAAGTGTGTTCAGTAAGTAGTTTTCGGTTTATGGTTTATGGATAACAGGCAACAGATAACAGATAACAGATAACAGATAACAGATAACAGATAACAGATAACAGATAACAGATAACAGATAACAGATAACGGGCAACAGATAACAGATAACAGATAACAGATAACAGGCAACAGATAACAGGCAACAGATAACAGGCAACAGATAACAGGCAACAGATAACAGATAACAGTAACAGTAACAGTAACAGTAACAGACAACAAATAACAAAGAATGAAGGTACTAGCAAACGACGGGATTTCAAAAAACGGAATTCTCGCTTTAGAAAAAGGTGGTTTTGAAGTAATAACAACAAAAGTAGCACAAGAACAAGTAGCCAATTTTATAAACCAAAACAACATAACCGTTCTTTTAGTACGTAGTGCCACCAAAGTTCGTACCGACATTATTGATGCTTGCCCAGAACTTAAAATCATAGGTCGCGGCGGTGTAGGAATGGACAATATTGATGTTGATTATGCAAAAAGCAAAGGGATTCATGTCATTAATACTCCTGGATCATCATCAGAATCTGTAGCCGAATTAGTCTTTGCCCATCTATTCTCCGGAGTTCGTTTCTTGCATGATTCAAATAGAACAATGCCTCTTGAAGGCGACACTAACTTTAATGGTTTGAAAAAAGCCTACGCAAACGGAATTGAGTTAAGAGGAAAAACACTTGGAATAGTGGGGATGGGCCGTATTGGTCAGGCAACCGCAAAAGTAGCATTAGGATTGGGTATGAAAGTAATCGGCAGTGATACACATATCCAAAAAGTAGATGTGAAAGTCGATTTTTTTGACGGACAGTCCATAACAACCACCGTTGTTTCACAATCATTAGAATCAGTACTCAAAGAAGCTGATTTTATTACATTGCATGTTCCCAAACAAAAGGAATACCTTATTGGAGAAAAAGAAATTGCCCTTATGAAAGACGACGTAGGCATAATAAACTGTGCTCGTGGAGGTGTAATTGACGAAGTGGCTCTGGTAAAAGCATTGGATAGCGAAAAAGTATTATTTGCAGGATTAGATGTTTTTGAAAACGAACCTACACCGGAAATGGGGATTTTAATGCATCCAAAAATTTCATTAACACCACATATTGGTGCCGCTACCCAAGAAGCCCAAGACCGAATCGGTGCCGAATTAGCGGAGCAAATAATCCGCATATTAGGCTAATTGATTCTCTTTCAAAATTTTAACCAGCGATTTATTAATTTAGTTTAATGAATCGCTTTTTTATTTGACTCAGTAAAGCTTAAAAAAATGTTATTTTGAGTTAAACACTTGAAATACAATCGTTTATTTTCGTAATTTTATTACACATATTTTTACATCATGAAAAATAGTCTTTACATACTAGCATTTATTTTATGTGTGATTCTTGGTTGCACATCCTCAAAATCAAGTGTTACGGGCAAAAACAAACCAACGGGTACAAAAAATGACACCATTAGAATTGCCAATGATTCCTTAGAATACGAAGTCATCATTATCGATCCCGGCTTTAGCACTTGGCTCCTTACGAGAGCTTACCCTAGAAGCTATCATTCACAAAGTTATTTGGAAAGTAAAAACCGGATTTATGTTAGCGAATGGAACAGCCGCGTTATGCAACCCTCGCGCTACAATCCTAATTTGTATGAGATGACCATCAATTACGACCCCAATATTGATTATGGTTATGAAGTGAATTATCTAATTTACAATTACATGATTTATTTTCAAAATACCTATAAACAAAAACTTTTCGGTTATGTTCCCATCAGATAATGTTACTATATTTGTAATCATTATAAATAAAAATGAAGGAATTAAAAAAACGTTGGGGAATTGAAACCAATTTTCAGCTCACAATCATATTTATTGTTTTCGCCATTACCGGCTCCGCTTCGGCTTGGTTGTCAAAGCCTGTTTGTTTTTGGATTGGAATCACAAAAAGCGACTTAGGCTTTTGGTTTACCCCCGTTCGATTACTATTGATTTTTCCATTATACCAAGTGCTATTGGTAGCAATAGGTTTTTTATTTGGACAGTTTAAATTCTTTTGGGCATTCGAAAAAAAAATGCTCAAAGGAATGGGATTAGGATTTATATTTAAAGAGTAAAAGCAGTTTCTGTTATCTCCTAACTGATAATCGCTATCGCTTTCCCTTATTCTCATTTCCCTCTTTCTTAATCCAATACGTATAAATCCAAGTTAAAGTAAACGAAGGGATAACATCTGTAAATGGAATTATTTCTTCCACAAAAGTCAATATTCCTGCAACTTTTCCTGCTCTTCCTTCATACATTTTGGTCATTAAAAATCCCGCTAATGGAGCCCAAATTACATCTGAAAACTCTCCAACAAGAGGAATTGTAAAAGACAGCATTCCAATTGCATCCAATAGAATCCCTAGAATTAATTTCTTTGTTTTCAAATTATCCACGCTAGAAATTTTCTTGATTTGCATTTCATCTTTCATATTTACCTATTTTAACCCGTTGGGTGTAATTCATAAAAATTTATTAAACACATAGAAACATAGATTTTATTAAAAAAAAGAGTATAAAAAAGAAATACATTCCTTTCACATAGAGAGCTATGTGAATTTTAAATAAGTGAAACGCCTACTTTTGAGCTTACAAAATCTATGTTTCTATGTGTTGAAACTAATTTTAATTAATATTTTTTTTAATGTTCTGAAAATCAATGCTTTATATTTTTTAATATTCACATAAATTTTCACTTTCTTTCGTTAGCTGAAGGAGTCAATTTGGGCGTGAATATGGGGAATTACACCCAACGGGTTATTTTATTATTTTTATTAAAAAAAACACCAATACCATGCTACTTAAAATAAAACTATATTCTAACACAAAATAGTACTCGAAAAAGTCTAATTTACATAAATTTAAATAAATAATTTGAATCAACATAAATCATTTAGAAATAAAAAAAATGTGCTATTTCGTCAAAAACAAAAGTGATACGTTACTTTATCAATAGAATCTTTGTTTCTTTGTACAAACAGTTTAAAATGATACACGCAAAAAATATACATAAATATTACGATCAACTTGAAGTATTGAAAGGAGTGGATTTACATATTAAAAAAGGCGAAATTGTTTCCATCGTTGGGGCTTCGGGAGCAGGAAAAACAACACTTTTACAAATTCTAGGAACATTAGATAAACCTAGTCCAACGAAAAAAGAGGGCGAAAACCAAAATACAGAAAACGACACTTCATTATTCATAAATAATGAAGACATTCTAAAAATGAATGATAAATCATTATCAAAATTCAGAAACTTAAACTTGGGGTTTATTTTCCAATTCCACCAATTACTACCTGAGTTTACTGCCTTAGAAAACGTATGCATTCCGGCTTACATCGCAGGTAAAAAAGAGTTTGAAACGGAAGCAGAAGCAAAAAAAATATTGGACTATTTAGGACTATCCCATAGAATACATCATAAACCAAACGAACTTTCGGGTGGTGAGCAACAACGAGTGGCGGTCGCGAGAGCATTAATAAATAAACCTGATATTATTTTTGCCGATGAACCTTCCGGAAATTTAGACACTCATTCTGCTGAAAACTTGCATCAATTATTCTTTCAACTTCGAGATGAGTTTGGGCAAACTTTTGTGATTGTAACACATAACGAAGAACTCGCAAATATGGCCGATAGAAAATTAGTTATGGTAGATGGACAGATTTGTTCTCAGTACTAAGCGTTCCATTCAAATCAATCGGCTGAAAACAAACAATTTAAAAAATGATCTTTTCCGAACTCAAATCATTCCTCGATGAGAAAGTAATACTATATAACAATACGAATTTTATCGAGAGTGATCCCGTGCAAATTCCACATTTGTTTTCTCAAAAAGAAGATATTGAAATTGCCGGATTCCTGAGCGCTACTATTTCTTGGGGAAATCGAAAAATGATTATCAAGAATTCGCATAAAATGATGGATTTGATGGGGAATGCACCTTATGATTTTGTTATGTCACATCAAGAAACCGACTTAGAGCGACTAGATGCCTTTGTACATCGCACCTTCAACGGACAAGATTTTGTGGGTTTTATAAAAGGATTACAGCATGTTTACAAAAATCATGGCGGTTTAGAAACCATCTTTAGCCAAAACATAGAAGGGAACGATTTACAAAAAAACATCCATAAATTAAAACAGCTTTTCTTTGAAATTCCGCATCAATATCGCACACAAAAACACATTTCAGACCCTTTAAAAGGATCGGCAGCCAAAAGAATAAATATGTACCTAAGATGGATGGTTCGACAAGATAACAAAGGAGTCGATTTAGGAATCTGGAAATCAATATCACCCGCTATTCTATCTTGTCCTTTAGATGTCCATTCTGGAAATGTGGCACGAAAATTAGGCTTACTTACCCGAAAACAAAACGATGGAAAAGCATTAGCCGAATTGGATATAAAACTTCGGGAACTGGATCCAATGGATCCAGTGAAATATGATTTTGCTTTATTTGGATTGGGTGTCTTCGAAGGGTTTTAATTTAAATCACTCCACAAATAGATTATTCTTTTATTCAATCACATAATAGCCAACACTTAACGACTCGAAAAAAAAAAGCGTACCTTTGCACAAAATTTAAGCAAATGAGCACTTTCGAACAATTCAATCTCCCTAAATCTGTCCAAAAAGCAATAGACGATTTAGGTTTTACTTCCCCTACTCCTATTCAGGAAAAGACTTTTTCTGTGATAATGTCTGGTCGTGATATGATGGGAATTGCACAAACAGGTACTGGTAAAACATTTGCCTATTTATTGCCTTTATTAAAATTATACAAATTTACTCCTGGTCATACTCCAAAGATAGTAATCCTTGTCCCTACTCGTGAACTTGTGGTTCAAGTGGTAGAGGAAGTGGAAAAATTGACCAAATACATGTCGGTTCGTACCGTTGGAATTTTTGGTGGTGTCAACATCAATACCCAAAAAACTACAGTTTATCAAGGTTGTGATATCTTAGTGGGAACTCCCGGAAGAATCATGGATTTAACATTGGATAATGTAATCCGTTTTGAAGAAATGCAAAAATTGGTTATCGATGAGTTTGACGAAATGTTAAATTTAGGATTCCGTACCCAATTGACAGCTATTCTGGCTATGATGCCAAAAAAACGTCAAAACATTCTCTTTTCGGCAACAATGACCGATGAAGTAGATGCTATTTTGAACGATTATTTTGACTATCCTGAAGAGGTTACACTTTCTGCATCTGGAACTCCTTTGGAAAACATTACACAAATCACATATCAAGTTCCTAATTTCAATACAAAAATAAATCTTCTTAAACATTTATTAGAAACCAACGAAGACATGAGTCGCGTTTTGGTTTTTGTGAATAACAAAAAGATCTCCGATTTGGTTCACGAACGTATTGAAGAAGATTTTGAAGGTCAGTTTGGTGTAATTCACTCCAATAAATCCCAAAATTATCGTTTGAGCACTATGGCTTCTTTCCAAGAAGGAAATTTACGTGGTTTGATTACCACCGATATTATGGCGAGAGGTTTGGATATTTCGAATATTACACACGTAATTAACTTCGAGATGCCAGAATTACCAGAATTGTATATGCACCGTATTGGTAGAACCGGTCGTGCCGATGCTACAGGTACAGCAATCAGTTTCATAGCTGCTAGAGAAGAAGAATCAAAAGTAGCCATTGAAGTATTAATGAATACAGAATTACCTTTTGAAACTTTTCCGGAAGTAGTCGAAATATCATCAAAACTTATCGAACCTGAAAAAGACAGACAACCGATTAAGTTTTTGATGAAAAAACAAAAACTAGACGGAGATGGTGCTTTTCAAGAGAAAAGTAAAAAGAACAAGAAAGTTAATTTAGGTGGACCTGGTGTTACTAAGAAAAAAACACATGGTTCTGTAAATAGAAATATGTTGAAAACAAGAGATAAAAAACGCAAGGATAAGAATAAATAGTTTTTTAGTTTTCATTTTTTCTATAAATTCAAATAAACAAATGGCCCTTGGTTTCAACCAAGGGCTATTTGTTTATTGGGAACTAGACTCAAAACTGATCACTTTTTAAAATTCCCAAACACCAAACAAACTGGAGAACATAATTCTATGCTTCGTTTTGTATCTGTCAGCATTCCATTTCTTTTATTAATCTTAAAAATCACAATATCGTTACTGTATTGATGCGCTACCAGAAGAAACTTTCCTGTAGGATCAATTACAAAATTTCTTGGCCCTTTACCCAAAGTACTTGTTTGACCTTTTAATTGCAATTTCCCATTTTTTTGTATTTTAAAAATAGATATGTTATTGGCTTCTCCTCTATTCGAAGCATATAAAAATTTCCCATTTGGAGAAACATGAATATCGGCAGAGCTGAACGTCCCTTTAAAATCTTTTACCAAAATAGAGGTTTCATTGATTTTGACTAATTTCCCATTTGCATAAGCAAAAGTGGTCAATGACCCGTTTAATTCTTGCAATAGATAAACATATTTCCCTTTTTTGCTAAACGTTAAATGTCTTGGCCCGCTTCCTGGCGTTACCGAAACGCTATCTTTTAATCTTAAAATTTCCGCAGTCGCATTTGGATTATAATTGTACAAATACACTTTATCGTTTCCTAAATCATTACTTAAAACATATTTTTTATCTGGCGAAAAATAAACCATGTGTACATGGGGCTTTTCTTGTCTGTCTGTATTTATACCTTTACCGTAATGCTGTATGACCTGCTTGGCTTCGGTTAAACTACCATCTTGCTTTTTGCCGAAAATCGAAATATTTCCTCCTGAATAATTGGCAACAATCACATTTTTATCATCATTGATAAGATAACAAGGATCGGCACCTTTAGAATCTTCTTTGTTGATAAAGCTTACTTTTCCACTTGCGGAGTCAAACCCAAAAGAACTTACAGTACTTGCTGCACCGTTTTCATTTACGGCATAAATAAATTTATTATCCTTAGAAAGTGATACATAACTAGGATTCACGATACTATCCGAATATTTTTTTAACCTAAACATAGCATTACTAATATCAAATTCATATACATAAATCCCTTTACTATAGCATGAATTGGTATAGGTACCCACAATAAGATTGATTTTGTTTTTTTGAGCTTGCATTGAAGCTACAATAGCAATCAATAAAAGAAATAGATAAACTTTTTTCATACTTTACAATTTTCAGAATAGCTAAAATACTTATTTTCTTTCAGAATTAACCTATTTTCTTCCTATTTTGAAAAATTACAATAACATCATGAGAAACTGTCAACAAATTTGTATTTTTGACTCACAAAATCCAACGAGCTCCATTATCATAAAACCCGATGAAGCAAACAAAACTTTAGAATGCACTTTAAACAACCCGAAATTCTGTACTTTCTATTCCTATTGATCGTTCCAATTTTGGTGCATTTATTCCAATTAAGACGTTTTAAAAAAGAATATTTCACTAATGTTCGTTTCCTAAAAACACTTTCGATTCAAACCAGAAAAAGCTCCCAAATTAAAAAATGGTTGCTTTTGGCTTGTAGAATGCTTTTGCTGACTTGTATTATTCTTGCCTTTGCCCAACCTTTTTTTGAATCCAAAGACAGCAAAAATGCCAGTAATGAAATGTACATTATTTTGGATAATTCCTTCAGTATGCAAGCCAAAGGAAAAAAAGGTGAAATATTAAAACGTGCCGTCCAAGAACTACTCGAAGAAACGCCTGAAAACATTAATTTTTCGTTGATTACCAACACCGATACTTACTGGAATACAGATATAAAAACCATTCGCGGCGATTTACAAAACCTAAAATACAGTGCCACGCCATTTCAACTGGACAACATAATGGCAAAAGTAAAAGCCCATAAATCGCCTTTCAAAAAAGACATGGTAATCATTACTGATGCCGTAGGTTTGACCCAAAACCAACTCAAAAATATTGGCAAAGATGACATACCCTATTTTATTATTCCAAAAACAGAGCAAAAAAATAACGTAGCGATTGACAGTGTTTTCATTCGTCAAACGCTGGATGATTTTTACGAATTAAGTATCGTTACCTCTAATTACGGAGAAGACTTGAAGCCCGTTTCTATGGCTATATACAATCAAAACAAACTGATTGCCAAAACCATCGTCAACTACAAAAACAAAAAAGAAACGCAAAATTTCACCATTCCAAAACAAGCTTTTCATGGCTATGTTTCGATAGAAGACAATGATTTGGGGTATGACAATAAATTATTTTTCAGTATTTCAAAGACCAAAAAAATCAACGTAATCGGTATTGGAGAGTCCGACAAAAACAATTTTTTGACCCGAATTTATACCAATGACGAATTCAATTATCGTAATTTTAGTTTGCCAGCACTAGATTATAATAGCATTGACAAACAGGACGCCATTGTATTGAATGAGCTCAATGAAATTCCGCAAGCCTTGCAAACTACATTGAAATCCTTTGTAAAAAAAGGCGGAAATCTAATTGTTATTCCATCTGAAACATCATCTTTATCAAGTCTCAATTCCTTCTTGAATAATTTTGGCAATGCACAATTCAAATCTTTGGAATCGAAAGAAAAGCTCATTACCAAAATCAATTTCAACCACCCATTATTCACAGCGGTTTTTGAAAATAAAACAACTAATTTTCAGTATCCAAAAGCAAAAAATACGTTTACAACTACAACCAGCAGTCCCGCAGCTTTATCCTATGAAGATCAAGCCCCTTTTTTGATTGCTTTACGAAATCCTATTTCTTCGGTTTATGTTTTTTCTGCTCCCATAAATACTTTAAATTCCAATTTTCAGCAATCGCCTTTGATCGTTCCTGTATTTTATAAAATGGCATTAAGCAAACAGAACAATGGCCTTAACTCCATCACAATTGGTCATAGCGCTCCCTACTTAGTTGATGTTTTATTGTCTAAAGATGATATTTTAACGATAAAAGGCCATGAAGAACAATTTATACCAGTTCAACAAATTATGAATAACAAAGTACAATTGTTTTTTAATGACTACCCCGAAAAAGCAGGAAATTATACGATCTACGACCAAAAAACAGCAGTTGAAAATATTAGTTTTAACTATCCCAGAACCGAAAGTAACCTAGATCAAGTCAACGAAAGTATTTTATCCGATTACAAAACAAGTGATTCCATAGCAACTATTTTCGACACCTTACAAACCAACAGAAGTGACAATCAAATTTGGAAATGGTTTATTATCTTTGCGCTACTATTTCTTGCATTGGAAATGGCAATCATCAAATTTGTGAAATAACAATACAATTCCAAAAGCAAATAATAACTACACATGAAATCGCAATGAATCATAACTTAAGAATTCAAAATAAAGAATTGCGATAACATGTTTCTATAAAAGCAAATATTACTAGACATGAAAATAATCATCCGAGGCGCCAAAATTATCGATTCGAAAAGTCCCTTTCACAATCAGACTGTAGATATTTTAATTGTAGATGGTTTTATAAAAAAAATTGAAACGGCAATTCCAAATATTGATAATGCCGAAGAATTAAAACTCGATAATTTACATCTCTCGCAAGGATGGTTTGACAGCAGCGTTTCCTTGGGAGAACCAGGTTTTGAAGACCGCGAAACTATTGCAAATGGACTGGATGTTGCTGCCAAAAGTGGTTTTACAGCAATCGCTTTGCAACCTAATTCCTTCCCTATTATTGACAATCAATCGCAAGTTAATTTTGTAATCAACAAAGCCAATGGTTTTGCTACTCAACTTTATCCAATTGGTGCTTTGACGAAGGAAAGCGAAGGAAAAGACATGGCAGAATTATTCGATATGAAAAAATCGGGGGCAATTGCTTTCGGTGATTATACCAAAAGTTTAGAGAATGCCAATTTGCTAAAAATAGCTTTACAGTACGTTCAGGATTTTGATGGATTGGTCATCGCTTTTGCTCAAGATGACAAAATAAAAGGAAATGGCGTGGTTAATGAGGGCATTGTTTCCACTCGATTGGGATTGAAAGGCATTCCTGATTTGGCCGAAGAAATACAAATAGCCCGAAACTTATTTTTATTGGAATACACGGGAGGCAAATTACACATCCCAACGATTTCAACCGCAAAATCGGTTTCCTTAATCAAAGAAGCTAAAGCAAAAGGATTAAACGTAACCTGTAGCGTAACGGTACATCATTTGGTTTTAACCGATGAAAAATTAGAAGGTTTTGACACACGTTATAAAGTTGCTCCACCCTTAAGAACAGAAACCGATAGACAGGCATTACTAAAAGGGATTCTTGATGGAACGATCGATATAATTACATCCGACCATAATCCTATCGATATTGAACACAAAAAAATGGAGTTTGATATGGCTAAAAATGGAACTATCGGTTTAGAAAGTGCTTTTGGAGCTTTGATGTCCGTGCTTCCATTGGAAACTATAATCGAAAAATTAACGTTAGGAAAAGCGATTTTTAGCATTCCTAATCATAGCATTAGCGAAGGCGAAATCGCCAATATTACCTTATTCAATCCTGAAGGAAAAAGTATTTTTAAAAAAGAAAATATACTTTCAAAATCAAAAAATTCTGCGTTTTTAGGCACAGAAACAAAAGGAAAAGTATATGGAATTTTGAATCAGGGAAAATTAATTTTAGGATAAATAAAAAACATGAATAACAACATCGAAGCTGGAAAAACAGCAGCAATCACAAGTTATATATTAGGCATTGGCGTTTTTATAGCCATGTCAATGAATTCTGAAGACAAAAATGAATTTGCTTCTTTTCATATTCGTCAAGGGTTGGGACTTACACTTACCTTCATTTCTTTGGGATTAATTATCAGTAATTTTGACAGCATGATGATTTCGGCACCCATGTGGATTTTTGTTTCTGTTTTATGGTCTTACGGTATTTTTAGTGCTATAAAAGGCGAAACAAAACCCGTTCCATTACTTGGGGAATACTTTCAAAAATGGCTTAAAAACATCTCTTAAAAATAAATTCAACTTTATTTGTCATGTCGAGCGCAGTCGAGACTCAACAGTTAATCTCGACTGCGCTCGATTTGACAAGAACAAGGTATAATATTAAATTCCAAATGTTGAATTCTCAAATATAAAAAATGAATCTATCCTTAGAATATAAAATAAGAGAGCCCAAAATAATCCTAGACAAAAACCCACTTTTACTTTTACTACATGGTTATGGCAGCAACGAAGCCGATTTGTTTTCGTTTGCCACCGAATTGCCTGATGAGTATTATATCATTTCGGCCCGTGCTCCTTATGACTTACAATATGGGAGTTATGCTTGGTATGCTATCAACTTTGATGCGAATCAAAATAAGTTTTCGGATAATGATCAAGCCAGAATTTCGAGAGATAAAATTGCCGGTTTTATTGATGAATTGATAGCTAATTATCCAATTGACAACAATGATGTCAATTTAATTGGTTTTAGTCAAGGTTCGATTTTGAGTTATGCAGTGGCACTTTCGTATCCAGAAAAAATAAATAAAGTAGTAGCGATGAGTGGTTATCTCAATTTAGAAATCTTGGCCGAAGATTACCTAAAAAACAACTTGCGCCAGCTTAAAATATTCGCATCCCACGGAACGGTGGACCAAGTAATTCCTGTGGATTGGGCCAGAAAAACAGCTCCAATTTTAGAAAAATTGGGAATCAATTTTACTTATAAAGAATACCCTGTGGGTCACGGAGTTGCTCCACAAAACTTTTATGATTTCAAGAATTGGCTGCTTGAGAAATAGTTTTCAGTTTTCAGTCGCAGTAATCAGTTCTACTGAAAACTGCGACTGAAAACTGTCCATCTTACTTCTGGTATATAAAAGACTGATTTACTTCAAAAGAAACGCTTTCGTCATCGTTGATAAAGTATTTCAACAATACTTCGCCCCAATATTCGCCATCACTAAAATCGGCTATAATCCAACGGTGATTTAATATTTTCACTTTGTTTATGATGAATTTATTGGCCCCCAATTGTTCTTGTCCTGTATAAGGATTTCCCTTTGGATCTGTATTAAAATCCAATAATTTTTCCGTTACATAAGGGATTAACTTCGAATAATTACTTATTTTATCTGACTTAGCCGACTCAAAATAATTTTGGGCATTTTCATTTTTTTCCAAAGAAAAATAATTGGCATCCGATAATTTATTGGTTATCGAATTCAAACTATCTTTCAATTTCGTTGTTGATTTTTTAAACTTTTCCTGTTCGAAAGACACTTCTTTACTTAAAAACATATAAGTATAAACATTAAAAACTAAAGACAAAATTAAAGCGTAAAGGAGGAGTGAATTTTTCATTATTAAATAAAATTAAATTGTAATTTCTAAATTATCATAAGCCAAGTAAACATTCTCAGGAAGTTCCTTTTGTACTTTTTCATGAAAACCCAGAATATGGCTTATGTGTGTAATATATGCCCTTTCGGGTTTGACCAAGTTTATAAAATCCAAAGCTTCCTGCAAATTAAAGTGGCTATCATGAAGCTCTTCCCGTAAGGCATTAACCACTAAAACTTTAAGATTTTTTAATTTATCGACTTCACTTTCTTCTATTGTTTTCACATCGGTTAAATACGCAAAATCATCAATCCGGAATCCAAATACCTGAAGACTTCCATGCATAACATTTACCGGAATTACCATTTTATCTCCGATTGGAAACGGCTGATTATTTTGTATTTCTATTGTTTTTACAGAGGGTGCCCCTGGATATCTATTTTCAGTTTCAAAAATATAGTCAAAACGTTTTTTTAGATTCTCAATAACCCGTCTGTGAGCGTAAATTGGCATTACACCTTGTCTAAAATTAAAAGGCCGAATATCGTCTAAACCTGCGGTATGATCGGCATGTTCATGGGTAAACAGAATTCCGTCTACTTTTCTACAATTGGACGCCAACATTTGTTGTCTAAAATCCGGTCCGCAATCGATTACGTAAGAATGACCAACCCATGAAATCCAAACCGAAACCCGGAGTCTTTTATCCTTAAAATCAGTGCTTTTACACACTTCATGATCACTCCCTATTATCGGAATTCCTTGTGACGTACCTGTTCCTAAAAAATATACCTTCAATTGAGTTTCTTTTTTTTACAAAAATAGGATTAATTCTCTTTCATTAGAAGGCTAATTAATTAACTTTGTAACATAATTGCCCTATTTAAACAAAAAAAATGGAAGCCAAAAAGATAAAACTAAAAGGAGACAAAGTTATTGAGCAAATTCCTTCTATAAAAGATAAAGCCCTTCGTATTAATTTGAATGAAAACATCTACGGAACTTTTGCCGAAATTGGGGCTGGTCAAGAAACAGTAAGGCATTTTTTTAGATCAGGGGGATCTTCTGGAACGATTGCAAAAGCAATGTCAGCTTATGACAAAGATTTTAGCGATGCCATTTATGGAATAGAAGAAGATGGTCGATATGTAACAGAAAGCCGACTTAAAAAAATGCTTACTTTTGAAGGTGAATTAATTGAGGATCGGTTAAGCAGAGCAAAACATCCCAACAAATTGTTTTTCAGTTATGCCAATACTGTAGCTACAATTGATTTTGCCAAACAATTTAAAGGGCATGGTTGGGTAGGAATTCGATATCAACTAGATCCAAATGAAGCCTACAATGAGATCATTATACACATTCGTTTCAAAGAAACGGATTCTAGATTACAACAAGAAACTCTGGGTGTCCTTGGTGTAAACTTGATTTACGGGGCATTTTACAAGTACAATGATCCCAAAAAATTATTACGTTATTTATACGATCACTTAGACAAAGACCAACTAGAAATAGACACTATCAATTTTTCGGGTCCACGTTTTGCTGATGTAGACAACCGTTTAATGAGTTTGCAATTGGTAAAAAACGGAATGACTGATGCGGTAATGTTTAATCCAGAAGGGAAAAACATACTTCCGGCAGCAATCCTTTACAAGAAAAACATACTCGCCTTTAGAGGTAGTTTCCGTCCTGTAACTAAAGTAAACATGGACATGTATGAGAAATCACTAAAAATGTTTCTTGAGGAAAATAAAGTTGAGAAAGAAAACACTTTAGTAATTTTTGAAATCACTTTATCTAATCTACGTTCTGATGGTGAAATTGACGAAAGAGATTTCATGGATAGAGCCGAATTACTTTGTTCATTGGGACAAACAGTTATGATTTCCAATTTTCAAGAATATTTTAAAGTTGTTGAATATTTTTCTAATTATACTAAAGCCAGAATGGGGCTTGCCATGGGTGTCAACAATTTGGTTGATATTTTTGACGAGAAATACTATCGTCATCTAAGCGGTGGAATTCTAGAAGCTTTTGGAAAACTATTCTACCGAGACATGAAAGTATTCCTATACCCAATGCTGGGCGAAGATGGGGAAACTATCACATCCGAAAATTTAAAAGTACATCCTAGAATGAAAGAGTTATACAAATTCTTTAAATTCAACGGAAAAGTAGTTGACATTGACGACTTCAATCCAGAAATTCTTCAAGTTTTTTCTCGTGAGGTTCTTAAAATGATAAATGATGGAAAACCAGGTTGGGAATCAATGTTGCCTTCTGGAGTTGCAGAAATCATAAAGGAACAACGCCTTTTTGGATATGATCCAAGTAAAGCATTAAAAGAAAGTAATTAAAATATTTTTTCATAAGACTTACCAAATCCTAAGTCATATAGTAAACATATCTAAAAACAAAAAATCCAAGAAAGACAGATTGTTTTTTCTTGGATTTTTTGTTTTTAATATTTATAATTCTTAGCTGGATATCAAATACAACAAAACTATTTTAAAATTTGATCTGCGTGAGCTTTTGTTTTAACCTCAGAAATGACCTCATCAATGATTCCATTTTCGTCAATTATAAATGTAGTCCTGTGAATACCGTCGTATTCTCTTCCCATAAACTTTTTGGGTCCCCAAACGCCAAATGCTGTAATTACCGATTTAGATTCATCGGCAAGCAAAGGGAAAGGAAATTCGTATTTGTCTTTGAACTTTCCTTGGGCTTTCTGGCTATCGGCACTCACGCCAAGAATCTCATAATTATTAGCTTTAAAGCGTTCGAAATTATCACTTAAATCACAAGCTTCTGCGGTACAACCAGGAGTATTGGCTTTTGGGTAAAAGAATAATACTAGTTTTTTACCTTTATAATCTGCTAGCTGGTGCAATTTCCCATCCTGATCCAGGCTTGAAAAATTTGGTGCTTGATCTCCTTTTTTTAATGTGATCATGTTTTTAATTTTAGATTTTAGAATTCAGATTTTAGATTGCAGTCCCGAAAGATTCTGGATTAGATTACAAATTTAGGTTTAAGATTTTAGAATATATAGAATAAAGATTTAAAAATTTGACATTATACACTATTTACAATTGACATTGAAATTGATAATATCATTGCTTTTTTTGCCCCAGATTGTAGTGAAAACCCCGGAATTTTTATGGCTATTTTTTCTTGTTATGGCAAAGCGACCAAAGGAAGCTCTTGCCAGAACTTAGAAAAAAAGTCATAAAAATGAGGAGTTGTAACGGAAAGCTGGATTAGGCACCTACTAAATTTAGATCGCAGATTTTAGATTGACATAAATTGAAATTGCCATTGAAATTCCTTTTCTTTACATTTCAAATAAAATGAAAATGACCAAACAGGAACGCGTAACATTTGTTGTTAATACTCTTAAAGAACTATACCCGACGATCCCGATTCCGTTGGATCATAAAGACCCGTATACTTTGTTGATTGCGGTTTTGCTTTCGGCACAATGTACGGATGTGCGAGTGAATCAAATTACGCCTTTGCTCTTTGCCAAAGCAGATAATCCGTATGATATGGTCAAAATGTCGGTGGAAGAGATTCAAGATATTATTCGTCCTTGTGGATTATCCCCTATGAAATCTAAGGGAATTCATGGATTGTCGCAAATTTTGATTGACAAGCATAACGGAATAGTTCCCCAAAGTTTTGAATCTCTTGAAGAATTACCCGCTGTAGGACATAAAACAGCGAGTGTAGTTATGTCACAAGCCTTTGGAGTTCCAGCATTTCCGGTAGACACACACATTCACCGACTGATGTACCGATGGAATTTGACCAATGGTAAGAATGTGGTTCAGACCGAAAAAGATGCGAAACGTCTTTTTCCTGAGGAAATTTGGAATGATCTGCACTTACAAATAATTTGGTACGGACGTGAATATTCACCAGCTCGTGGTTGGGATTTAGAAAAAGACATTATTACAAAAACAATTGGGAGAAAATCCGTTTTGGACGCTTATGTGAAAAAGTGATTTTGTATAAATAACAAATTCCACTACTCTTTTTTTAAGATTAGTGGAATTTATTATTCAAGCCAAGCATTTCTAAACTTGAAGTTCCTTCAATTATTCAAGAAGGTCGATTTTAATTTACTATTATTTCAAAAACCTTATCCTCTACTTTTACTATTTTCAAAGCTTTAGAGTAATTTAATAAAAAAGACACCACTTCTTTTTCAGGTTTCATTTTTTTTGTAATTTTTGATGCTTTAGAGTAATTCTTTTCCATAATTATTTAATACTTAGTTTATATAACAACGGAATAATTGTCTCTTTATTATCAATTTGTTAAAACAATTTGGTGTTTGTCAATTATTTTTCTCAAATTCATCAAAGCATAACGCATTCTACCAAGCGAAGTATTAATACTAACTCCTGTTAATTCAGAAATTTCTTTAAAACTCATATCTTGATACATTCGCATCACCAAAACTTCCTTTTGATCAGCGGGTAATTCTCCGATCAGTTTTTGGATATCAATTTCAACTTGTTCTGCAATAATCTTATTTTCAATAGTAAGAGAATCATCGGACATTATTGAAAAAATAGAAAATTCCTCTGTTTCTCTGAACATTGGCATTTTTTTGTTTTTTCTAAAATGGTCAATGATCAGATTATGTGCAATTCGCATCACCCAAGGCAAGAACTTCCCTTCCTCGTTGTACGAATTTGTTTTTAAAGTTTTAATAACTTTAATAAAAGTGTCTTGAAAGATATCATTTGATATATCTCTGTCTGAAATTTTGGAATATATAAATCCATAAATTTTAGACTCGTGTCTTTTGATTAATGAAGCCAGGGCACTTTCGTTACCAGCAACATAATCCTTTACCAATAAAGCGTCTGATAGTTGTATATTAGCCATAACATTTCCTTTTAGATTTTATTAAGTTTGGAGCAATTTTCTAAAAAGTAATTTTTCTGTATAGGCTTGAAGAATTTAAGTAGGTTAATTATGTGCCAAATTTAACAAATTATTATCTTATACTGCAATAAAAAAAAAGTTAAATACAATTTTTATCGATTTTAGCAGTTAATCTATATGATTATTAAGATTCTAACTTTTATTTATTATTCTGTATAGTTATAATTCCAACCTTGAAAACCAAGTTTTGATTATAATTCTATAGACATTCGCAAATTAAAATTAAGTACTTTTGTGGAAATTAATTTTTAGTATGCCAATTGACATTTCCCAACTCGATCCAAAGAAAAACATCATTATAAAAGGAGCACAAGTACATAATTTAAAAAATGTAGATGTGGCCATTCCTCGAAATAAACTTGTGGTTATTACAGGGCTTTCGGGATCCGGAAAATCCAGTTTGGCTTTCGATACTTTGTATGCCGAAGGACAACGTCGTTACGTAGAAAGTCTATCTTCGTATGCTAGGCAATTCTTGGGGCGATTGGACAAGCCAAAAGTAGAATACATCAAAGGAATTGCACCGGCGATTGCCATAGAACAAAAGGTAAACACCACCAACGCACGATCAACAGTAGGAACTTCAACCGAAATTTACGATTACATCAAACTATTATTTGCCAGAATTGGCAGAACATATTCTCCAATTTCTGGAAAAGAAGTCAAAAAAAATACGGTAACAGATGTAGTTACGGATGTAAAAAACTTCGAATTGGAAAGCAAATGGCTGCTCCTCGCTCCTATTCATCTCGAAGAAGGTCGTCAACTAGAAGACAAACTAAAAGTTTTATTGCAACAAGGATTTGCAAGGATTTTGGTTAATAATGAAATGGTTCGTTTGGATGATTTTACAACAGCAGAACAACATACTTTAGACCATAAAGACATTTTACTCATTATTGACAGAATCGTTGTCAAAGATGAGGAAGAATTTTATAATAGACTATCTGATGCCGTGCAAACAGCCTTTTTTGAAGGAAAAGGAATTTGCTATTTACAGGAATTAAACTCAGATAAAAGATTTACCTATTCCAACAATTTTGAATTGGACGGAATCACTTTCCTTGAACCCAACGTGCATTTATTCAGCTTCAACAATCCGTATGGAGCATGTCCGGTTTGCGAAGGCTACGGAAATATTATAGGAATCGATGCCGAATTGGTGGTACCCAACACGACACTATCCGTTTTTGAAAACGCTATTTTTCCTTGGCGTGGAGAAAGCATGAGTTGGTTTCGGGATGAATTGGTAAACAATGCCTATAAATTTGACTTCCCTATTCACAAGCCCTTCTTCCAACTTACAGAAGAGCAAAAAGACTTAATTTGGACAGGAAACAAATATTTTCAAGGGCTAAATGACTTTTTCAAAGAATTAGAAGAGAAAAATTATAAGATTCAAAACAGGGTAATGCTTTCCCGTTACAGAGGCAAAACCAAATGTTATTCCTGCAAAGGCAAGCGTTTGAGAATTGAAGCTTCCTACGTTAAAATTAATGGTAAAACGGTTTCAGATTTAGTTGATTTACCGATTCAGCATTTGGTTACTTTCTTTTCAACTATTGATTTGGATGTATACGAAAAGCAGATTGCCAAACGATTATTAATTGAAATCAACAATCGTCTGTCTTTTTTGACTGAAGTAGGTTTGAATTATTTGACTTTAAATAGAAATTCATCAACTCTTTCGGGAGGAGAATCCCAACGTATTAATTTGTCCACTTCATTAGGAAGTAGTCTTGTTGGATCGATGTACATTCTGGATGAGCCGAGTATTGGTTTACATCCAAAAGACACCGAGCGCTTGATAAAAGTATTACTTTCTCTCCGTGATTTAGGGAATACCGTAATTGTAGTCGAACATGATGAAGACATTATGAAAGCCGCCGATATGATTATCGACATTGGCCCCGAAGCAGGAACTCTGGGGGGAAATCTAGTGGCACAAGGCACTTACGATGAAATCCTAAAATCAACGTCCTTAACCGCAAAATATTTGAATGGAGATTTAGAAATTGCTGTTCCCAAAAAAAGGAGACCTTTCAAGAATTTTATTGAGATAAAAGGCGCCCGGGAGAATAATTTACAAAATATAGATGTTACTTTTCCGCTAGATGTTTTGACTGTTATTACAGGGGTTTCCGGTAGTGGAAAAAGTACGTTAGTCAAGAAAATCCTTTTCCCCGCTATGCAGAAAAAATTGGAAAACGTTGGAGAAAAAGCAGGTCAATTTACTGAAATTACGGGCTCGTTTTCTCAAATCAAACATATTGAGTACGTAGATCAAAATCCTATTGGTAGAAGCTCTCGTTCCAATCCTGTTACGTATATAAAAGCTTATGACGATATTCGGGAATTGTATGCCAAAGAAAAACTATCTAAAATAAGAGGCTATCAAGCCAAACATTTCTCTTTTAACGTGGATGGTGGTCGATGTGAAACCTGCAAAGGAGAAGGTTCCATCAATGTTGAAATGGTATTCATGGCCGATGTGCAATTGCCCTGTGAAACCTGTAATGGAAAACGTTTCAAAAAAGAAGTACTTGAAGTCACTTTTGACGGCAAAAATATCCATGACATCCTTACCATGACCATTGATGATTCCATTGCTTTTTTTGAGAGAAATAAACAAACTAAAATTACCCAAAAATTACAGCCTTTGCAAGATGTTGGACTTGGATATGTACAATTGGGACAATCTTCGTCTACACTTTCAGGAGGAGAGGCACAACGTATAAAACTAGCTTCATTTTTAGTCAAAGGCGCCACAAAAGAAAAAGCACTTTTTGTATTTGATGAACCTACAACAGGTTTGCATTTTCATGACATAAAGAAATTATTGAAGTCCTTTGACGCTTTGATAGAGAAAGGGCATTCCATACTGGTAATAGAACACAATCTCGATCTTATTAAATGTGCCGATTGGGTTATTGATTTAGGGCCTGAGGGTGGTGAAAATGGTGGATTATTATTGGCTGTAGGAACACCCGAAGAAATAGTAAAAAACAAAAAATCGATTACCGCAAAATATTTGAAAGATAAATTATAACGACAGTCATTTCAATTATTTTATAAAAAAGCCATATCTCAATACAAATTAAGATATGGCTTTTTTATAGAATTTATGAAAAATTGAAAAGGACTATCCCATGTAGCAATTTTCTTCAAAAATATTACCTTCTTCATCTATGGCGACCAATATTTTTTTTGCTTTTGATGAAACCTGAGTTAAATACAACCATGGTAACGACCACATTCCAAGTGTAACGCAACAAACAAAAAAGTTGAACCTATGATCAACTTTTTTACCTTCCTTCATTAATATCGTAAAAGGCATTTTATCATTTCTTTCAACAATTACAAACCCATTTTGAATTTTATTAGCAATTGTATTTGTAAACTGATTTAATTTGTCATGATTAATAAATTGATTTTTCATTATTTTGGATATTTATTTAATTAAGTTTTGTCACATCTCTGAGAATATCACAAAATTACACCCAACTAAACAACCACACAATACCCACTTTTAGTGATATTGAAAAATACAAAACCATATATGACAACATATCAGTTATTTATATATAAAAAAATAAAAAAAACGCAAGAATAATCGTTAATTTTATACTTTTTTTAAAATACGTAACATTTAACCTACTTTAATTTAATCAAAAATTTAAAAATTAACAATACTTATTTTACTAAAATTATTATTTTGCATTCACGTTAAACGGCGGCGCTTTATAATCTCTATCCAGATAATCATCTGGAGTAGTTGTTTTATTACCATCACGAATCGCATTGAAGTGAGGCGACATGATTTCTAATCCATCTTCATTAAAACAATCCTGAATATTTTGATGTAATTTAGAATAAATCAAAGGTTGTTGAGTTGGTTCTTTTGTATAAACATTGATTTCATAAGAAACATAAAAATCATCCAGACTAGTTTGCAACACAAATGGAGGCGGAGTTTTTTCAATTAATTCACTTCGCAAAGCAGCATTAATTAACGCTTTATGAATTTTAACCCAAGGTAAATCGTAACCAATGGTCACTGTAGTATGTATCAACAAACCGTTTGCTTCCGCTTTGGTATTTGCAGAATAATTTATGGACGAACTGGACAAAACAGTGGCATTTGGAATCGTAATATCTTCAAATTTTGGGGTTCTAATTCTGGTCACCAAAGCTGTTTTTTCGAGCACAGTTCCGCTTACATCACCAATTTTTATAAAATCTCCAGTTTTAAATGGCCGCATATAAGTAATGACTAAGCCCGCAATCATATTAGCAATAGCATTGGAAGAACCCAATGAAAATAAGATTCCTACAAAAACCGAAACACCTTGAAAAATGGGCGAATTAGAACCCGGCAAATAGGGAAAGATAATGACCACCATAAATGCATACATCAAAAACTTAACAATATTAAATGTAGGCCTAGCCCAATCGCTATAAAAGCCATCTATTTTGATTTGTCCGTCCTGAATTTCACCTACAAAATACTTAATTGCTTTTATTGCATATCTAAAAAGAAAAACAATTACTATTATAGAAAATAAGTTAGGTAAAAAATGCACAATACCCATCATTGCTTTCTTTGCTGGAGAAAAAATCCAATTCAAAAGTGTAGAAGCATATTCTTTTGTTGCCGGAAAAATACTAAAAAGTACAGGTAAAGAAAAATATAGAGTGATTACAAAAACTAGAATTCTTATTATCGTAGTTAATTTTAAAACAAATTCTAATTGTTTATCTGGTGAAAAAACGTAAGATTCTTTAATTTTAAGACCTGAAAAATACTTTTCTTTTCTATTCGTCAAAAATGCATTCAACCAACGAAACAACCTCTTTATAACAAATAAGACTAAAATAATTAATGAAATCAGCAAAAGCGCTAATCCAATTCTTTTTAACCAATTTATATATGAATAGTTTTCTTGTTGAAAGAGGATACTTTTATTAATTATGGAAAGATTTTTTTGGGCTAAAGAAAGGCTGCTTTCTCCTATTATTTTGGAATCCATATCAGTAATTGACATGATTATAAAATCTTTTTTATAAACAATATCAACACTAATATCCGATTTACTTATTGTCAACGAATCTGGGCTATAAAACGAATCATTATAAAGCAACTTTATTCTAGTTGTAATAGCGGTTGCTCGGTTTTTGGCACTAAAAGATCCTATTTTTTTATAAATAAAAAACAAAGTGTCTCCAAAAGGAGTTACAGGATATCCTTTTATGTCACTCTCTTTTTGAGGTAGTAATCCACTTTCTATAACGTTCATGTCTACTATACTCTTCTCTACCTTTTTGCCTTGAGAAAATACAATTGCAGAACCTAAAAAAATTAAAAACAGCAGCCCTAAATTTATAATTTTTTTCATCTATTTTGAATGTATTTTTAATTATTCCGGAAATAAAGATTTCTAAAATAAAAGCAACTATACTTACAAATATAAAAAAACTATGCGATACTTTTTTTAAAATAAGCGCATTCCAAAACTCAATTTCAAATTTTACCTTTTTACTTTATTAATTAATTTATCAAGGACTTGATTAATTTCAATTGAAATCACAAATTTATAATTGGCATAAACATACAATACCGTTACTAAAATCGATTTTAATAAAATCCCAACAATAGGGTGAAGAGGAAACTGCCAGAAATAAAACAAAAGAAACACTACAAACGTAATACCCAGAGAATGTAATGTTTGATTGGTAAATGGATACAAATGCAATTTTTTAACAACGAACAGTAATTTGGCTAAACTGTACAAAGTGATAGACAATAAAGTGGCAAATGCTGAACCAATAATCCCATAAATAGGAATAAAAATCATATTTAAGCCAACTGTTAAAACAACTAATGCAACACCTAAAAACAAAACCGTTTTATAATATTTTGTATTAAAAATAATAGCATTATTATTCCCTAAAATCAAATCAAAATATTTAGACAAACCAATCATAAATACCACCATTATACCGCCGCTGTATTCTTTTGGCACCATTTCATACAGCTGACTGATATTGACAAAAATACAAAGCATTACAAACCCACCCACTATTTGCAGATTAATAGAAGTCTTTTTATACAAATTATTCAACTCATCGTGTTTGTTTTCATGCATCAATTTTGCTGTAATGGGATACACTATTTGATGCATCGCACGACTTGGCACAGAAATTACCAAAGCTATATAAGTAGCCACCGAATAGAATGCAATATTCTCAATATTCATATATTGATTCAAAATCATTTTATCGCCATCCAAAAGTAAATTGGCAACACTGCCTGATAAAATAATATAAAAAGTATAAACTAATATCTCTTTTGTGTTCACAGGTATTATAAATTGAAAAGTAGGTTTCTGAATACTAAAGGCATAAAACATCGTAACTAAAAATGCTAAAATATATAAGACTGCCGTTGCATATACAAATCCTTCAACACTGAGCCAATTATAATACACACCAATTAACAAAACTAAAGAAAACACTCGTAAACCCACTTCTTTTATAAAATTTCCAAAAACGGAATGCATGTGTACTCTTGCCCAGGCATAAAATATTTCGAAATAAGCCATACTCAATCCGATAATAGGTATCAACCAAATATAATTTTTGACTACTGCATTTTTCTTAGATAAAAAGAATACTATTTCATCATAAAATAAAAGCCCTATCAATAAAAAAGGAATGATCAATAGTAAAGGAAATAAAACAGTAAAAGATAAAAAACGTGATTTTTCATCTTCTGTTTTATATTGTGAATAGAATTTTACCAAAGTATTTTGCATACCAATAGCAAACAACGGCATAATAACATTGGCACAAGAAGTGACATAATTCGTTAATCCATAATAAGTTGCTCCAAGAAAAACAGGATATAAATAAATGGTATTTATTCCGCCAATTCCAAAACCAATATAAGTAATTATTGTATTCTTTAAAGACTGATTTAATACTATGCCCATTAATAGGAGTTTAAAGTTTAAGGTTTAAAAGTTTAAAGTTGATATACCTTAAATTTTTTAATTTATCAATTGTACCAATTCTTTGGTCAGATTTTTTCTGGAATATTTTTGCAAACCTACACCATACGATTGTAATTTGCCTTCTAAAAACTGATTATAATACTCCAAAATCACACTTTTTAGTTTCATTTTTTCGGAATAGTCAAAAAATACACCAGTATTGGTTTCTGTAATAATTTCAGCAAAATCAGATTCCTTTGGACCAATGGCAATAATAGGCCTATTGGAAACCATATACTCGAATAATTTACCGGGGATAATACTATTGGTTTCTTCCGAATTAATTTCGATAAGCAACAAAACTTGTGAATTTCTTTGATGCGCTATAGCTTCTGAATGCGAAACATAACCCAAATTATTCAGATACCCATTTAAGTTAAATTGAGAAATTGTTTCCAAAACTTCTTGACTTACTGCCCCTATTAATTTTATCTCCAAGTGGGATTTAAAATCAGGAATTTCATCAAGTAATTCTACCAAACTTTCCCATAAAATTGAAGGATTTCGCTCCGAAAGAAACGAACCAATATGCGCCAAACTGAACTTGGAGTCAAGATTTAATTGGGTTGTTGGTTCCGTATCATATCCATTGGTAATTACTGTGATAGGCTTATTGGTGATGTCTTCAAATTCGCTTTTTGTAGTTTTACTGGTTACAATAATAGTATCCGCAGTATTCAAAACCTGATACTCCAGCGCTTTGTGTTTTCTTGCCGCCCATGTTGACAGCCGCAATGATTTATGGTACCCAATGGTCGTCCAGGGATCACGAAAATCTGCCAACCAAGTAATATTCAGTTTTTGTTTTAAGCTTAAACCTATCAAATGCAAACTATGTGGTGGTCCCGAAGTGATTATCGTATCAATTTTATTTTCTAAAATATATTTCTCTACACAGGAAACCGATGGTTTTACCCAATACACTCGTGCATCGGGAATAAATAAATTCCCCCGAATCCATAGCAGCGTTTTATCAAGAAAAGATTGCTTTTTTTGATTAGGGATAATCCCGGAACTAATTTTTTTGGTTTTATTTTTAGAAAAAAACGAAGCCAGTTGATACGGTTCGAAAATTCTGTTTTTTAAAATAATCGCTTTATCCGAAACGTCTTTTTCTAGATTTGCATCAACAATTGGATAGGTAGGATTTTCAGGAATATAAACAATGGGCTGAATATCAAATTCAGGCAAATATTTCACAAACTTAAGCCAACGCTGAACACCTGGCCCTCCTGCCGGCGGCCAATAATATGTTATGATGAGGATTTTCTTTGATTCTGGTTTCAATTTTTTGCTTTATTGATTGTAGCAGAGATGCACTGCTTTATGATGTAGAGTAGAAGAGATGCACTACAGTGCATCTCTTCAGAGATGCATCTCTACAATACTTATTTATAACATATCTCTAGGAGACATCTTTACACTTTTTTTTCTTTCACAATAAATTCCGCCGCCCAAAAGCAAAACCATTCCAATAAAACTGAACAGAGTAATCATACCGCCTGTTTTTATAACTTGAGGCTCAAACTTGAATTCAATAGAATGTTTCCCAGCAGGAATTAAAATTGCTCTTAAAGCATAATCAGCTCTCATAATCGAGGTTTCTTTTCCGTCTATAAGGGCTTTCCAACCTTTCTCATAATACATTTCAGAGAAAACAGCCAATCCTTCTTTAGAATTGCTTGACGTGTATTTTAAAGCATTGGGTTTGTATAAATCCAAAATTATAGTAGCCGAACTGTCTTTGGCGAAAGCTTTATTTTTAATGATCGAAAATTCATTTTCATTGATAACAGCGACATTTTTAGAGTCTAACTTATTCAATGCTTTCATCTCCGCATCGGAACTTTTAACCAACTCTACTTGGCTCACAAACCAAGCGTTTCCATTGGCATCTGGATTAATAATTGGATATTCTTTCCCTTCTTTGTCGGTTTGAATAACATACTTAACATTCATCATATTAAGTATTTCCATATTGTTTTTTGCAATTTGATAATCAAACAATTGTTGCATTCTTTTGGGTCTAACCGCGCTATAACCCCCAATTGCTTTATGAAAATAAGAAGTTCTTCCCTGTAACCATCCTTGTACATCGAAGACACGATAAATAGATGTGTCTTTTAAAATCTCAGCATCTGTAGGCGATTCTTGAAATGGCACTTCGACATCTCTTCCGCTTACAAAGTCTTTGTTTGACACATAGTTTTTATCCACAAAAAACAAGTCGGACACCATAAATAATCCAATCAAAATAATGGCTGTATTTTGAGCTATTCTATTTTTAATAAACAACCACAATGCACCCGCCGAAATCAGCATAAAAAATCCAGAACGCAATAAATCCGCACTGTACAACGATTTTCTATCTGCTTTTAAGGCATCTACGAAACTTGGGCCATAACTTTCAAGTAAATAACTATCATTGGCTCCTGAAAAACTGAACAAACTTTTAGACAAAAATAATAACAAAATCAGTCCTAAACCAACTGCACCCGATTGTAATAACGGTTTTAATTGTTGTTCTTTTTCTAATTTAAAAAAGGATTGCAATCCCATAATCGCGAGCACGGGAAAACACAATTCCAGAATAACTTGAATTGAGGATACCGCCCTGAACTTATTATACATTGGGATATTGTCGATGCAAAAATTAGTCAATGCCGGTAAGTTTTTTCCCCATGAAAGCATTAGAGTAACAATCGCTCCGGCTAGAAATGCATATTTAATTTTTCTTTTATCTATAAACAAGGCCAAAATGGACAAAAAGAAAACAACCGCTCCAATATAAGCGGGCGCAGATACAATAGGCTGATCACCCCAATAAGTAGGCATTGCCGAAACAAAATCGGTTGCCTGACCTTCAGGAACTCCTTGGGTAATCATAAATTCAAACATACTGCTGTCCGTCCCCACCTTTTCATTATTGGAACCCCCAAAAAGTCTTGGAGCAATAAGGTTAAAACTTTCAGCAATACCATAACTGTATTCTGTGATATAATCACGAGTCATTGCAGCATCAGTCGTACTTTTTGAACCGTCTGGATTAAAAGTCAATTCACTTTTTCCTCGTATACTAAAATTGGCATATTCGGCTGTTGCCAATAAATTTGTGGCATTGGCACCGATGGCAAAAATCCCGGCAACAATAAATGTTCCAAACGAATATAATAATGATTTATAGTCCTTCGCCTTGATTCCCACATAAATAAAATAACCCGAAAGAATTAAAAGGAAAATCAACAAATAAAAAGTCATTTGAAAATGGTTCGCATTAAGTTCTAATGCAAGAGCAAACATGGTAAGTAAACCTCCCCAAGTATATTTTTTTTGAAAAACCAGTATTACACCTGCAATTACAAGAGGCATATAGGCAATGGCGTGCGCTTTGGCATTATGGCCAACACCCAAAATAATAATCATATAAGTAGAGAAACCAAATGCTAAAGCTCCAAAAAAAGCTTTGAGCGGATCTATTTTCAAAACCAACATTAGACCATAAAAACCTAGAAAATAAAGAAATAAATAATCGGCTGGACGGGGTAAAAATCGCAACAAATCATCTATTTTTCCAATATAATCATGGGGGTAATTCGCTCCTAACTGATAGGTTGGCATTCCTCCAAAAGCTGAATTTGTCCAATAAGGCTCCACATGATCGGTGGCTCTAAAATCGTTTTGCTCTTTCGCCATACCGGTATATTGGGCAATATCCGATTGGTAAATTTGTTTTCCTTGTAAAACCGGAAAGAAATAAAGTACAGAGATAAGTACAAAACCTAGAATGGCCAGCGCGTGCGGATAGCACTTTTGAAGTTGCTTCATTATATAAATTTAGAGTTTAGAGTTTCGATTTTAGGGCCTAATATTACGACAAAAAAAATCTAAAAACTCGATATGGTTTTGAATTTGGATTCTAATTTCCCCCTTGAGAGGTTAGTAGGCTAATCAATTTCTTCATAATCAACATAATCTCCCGTTTTTTTAGTTTCGCGAGGATTTTTGTCATTAGCGGTATTGATTATAATCTCATCATTATTGGGTGTTTTTTTCCAAGTCGTATTTTGGGTTTGTTGTTGCTGTTGTTGGAAATTTTGACCTGCTTTTTCCACAACTTTTTTCACCAATAAAGGCAAAAACAATTTAGCTAAAAATTTAAAAATATAATAGAAAGCAATAATGTAAAGTAATGTTTCTATAAAACCCGAAAAAGAGGCTGTTTGCATAATCAAATAATTTTTCTGCAAAATTAATAAATCCAACTCGAAACTTCGGGACAAAATAAAAATATCATTCTTAAATAAATGATAAAATATAGTACATTTGAAATGCGTTATCCCTTTTCAACTCAAATATTTTAGTATGTTCAATATCAAAACTTTATTTATTACCGCTGTTTTTTTGATTCCAACCCTTCAATACGGACAACACACAGACGAAATTAATTCAAACAGACCCGGTGAATCCATGTCGGCTTTTGCCGTTGGAAAAACAGTTTTTCAAGTAGAAACAGGTATTTTTGGGATCAAAGAAAGTCACAGTTTATTAAATTATGATGCCAATGGCATAGGTAGTGATCTCACTATACGATACGGCGCCTTTCTGGAGGGACTGGAGTTCATAGCCAACGTTCAATATGTAATAGAAACTTTCAACTATCCAATGAATAGTGTGGATAAATCCGATTTTAAACAAACCGTTTTTGGAGCAAAATATTTGATTTATGACCCCAACAAAGGATATAAAAAAGAAGCAAACATTTATAGTTGGAAAGCCAATCATAAATTCAATTGGCATCAAGTAATTCCAGCTGTGGCCTTGTATGCTGGAGCCAATTTTACTGCAGCTGACAACCCCTATTCTTTTTCACCCGAATCCAGTATTTCGCCAAAAGTAAATTTGATTTTACAAAACCATTTGGGCGATGGAAGTTGGGTTTTTGTAACCAACATCATTTATAATTATGCCACTACCGATTATCCTAGCCTAAGCTACATCCTTACATTAACCAAAGGAATCAGCCCAAAATGGTCGGCTTTCGTAGAAAACCAAGGGATAAAAAGCGATTTTTACAGCGATGCCATTGTTCGTGGAGGCGCTGCCTACTTGATTAACAAAAACTTGCAAGTGGATGCATCCATAAGCACCAATTTCAAAGACACGCCTTCTATTCTTTATGGTGGTGTTGGCGTGTCATGGCGTTGGGATGGTCACTACAAAGAAGTTCATCTTTTGACCAAAGAAGAACAAGCCGCCGAAAAAATGGCTAAAAAAAGCAATACCAAAAAAGGGTTTAAAAAAACGAAGAAGTAATAGTATTGATACCCCCTAAATAAAAATGATCATCATACAAGAGGCCAAAACGAATTAGTACTCTTACAAATTAATTATTAAAAATTTGAATAGCTGAAAAATTTTCTTACATTTGTTTCCGAAAAATAATTGTTATCTAATTTATCACTAACCATTTAACAATTAAAACCAAAAAAATGATCAAAACAAA
>Ga0184629_10000031_pt1 | contig 49497 bp, 67 predicted proteins | sample PLM4_32_b1_FD_133158 | JGI IMG/M metagenome (GOLD analysis project Ga0184629, IMG submission 133158) | Groundwater sediment microbial communities from an aquifer in East River, Colorado, USA - PLM4_32_b1 | ecosystem: Environmental > Terrestrial > Soil > Riparian zone | place: USA: East River...
GCCTTCTCGGGGTCCCAGTCGTCCCGGAGTCCAGCGAGCGGAATTCCGAGATACGAGCAAATGGCCTTCCAGCCCGCGTTCTTGTCGTCCTTGGGCCCCCAGGTGCACTGGCCGCTCTCACAGGTGCCGACCACCATCGGCTTCTGGCCTTGCTCGAATTCGAAGCTCGGATTGTTGTCGTCGTGATCGGGGTGCGGGCAGTTCGTCTTGTACCTGGACGGGCCGATCTTCTCCAGGATGAATCCCTTGGCCTCCAGGAGCTCGCAGAAGCGCCGCATAGCCGGACCCTCGGGCATGTCTGTGGCGGACAGCTGCAAGGTCGCGGAGCGCCGGTTCTCGGCCTCCTTGGGTGCCCAGAGCTTGACCTGCTCCAGCTTGACCCGGCGCATCTTGTCGATGGTGCGGGGCTTGCGGCCGTTGAGCAGGTCGTCCGGATCCTTGCCGAACATCACCTGCATGAACGGCACGCTCGTGACGCCCACCTTGCGCAGAGCGCGCCACCGGCGGAGCGCTGAGACCGCGCCCGGGATGTCGCGGCCTTCCTCCTTGAGGGCTGCTACGTGCTTCTCGTCGTCCTGGTCCTTGTCCATGACGTTGACGACCTGTCCGGTGTACCCGGAGAAGTATGCAGCCGTCTCGGTGGTGAACCGGGTTCCGAGATGCGTGGTCGTGGCGTAGGCGTCCGCCTTCTCCCAGATGGCCTCGCAGTCCTTCTCGCCCTCGACCAGGTAGATCCGTGGCGCACCCGTGCGGATGGCTTCGAGCAGCCGTGGGAGTCCGTACGGCAGAGACACGTGCTCGGGGTTGGTGCGGTCGTAGTGCGGGCAGTACCTGTAGGTCTTGTCGCCGTCGCTGTGCTTCTCGTTGGGCGGGATCTCGAAGCGGAAGCGGCTGAACAGTCGAACACCGGTTCGATCCCTGTAGGGGAACTGGTGCGTGACCTTCGCCTTGGAGTCCTTCAGGCGCGCTGTTGCCATCGTGCACTGGCACGGGTCCTGCGGGGTGGCTGCGGGCCTGTACTTCTCGCGCTGTGGCCTGGTGGCCAATGGACGCTCCGTTCTGCGGGTGCTTGCGTTGTTGCTTGTTGGTGCGGGAGCTGTCACTCGAAGTCTTCCTCGTACTCGTCGTCCGGGTCCTCGTCGAGGTCGGGGTTGCCGACCAGCACGGAGGCCGGGGTGACCGTGGAGCGCAGGTCGTTGAGGTCGGCGTCTCGGAGGTCGAGTTCGGCGGAAGTCTCCTCGGCGTCTGCGGTGGCGTCCTCCTCGGTGGGCTGGACGTCGTAGAGAAGGTGGCTCAGGCGGACCAGCGCTGCGGGCGTCAGGTGCTCGCCGTAGAGCCGAACGGCGTTCTCGATGATCGCCTCGGCGTATGCTGCGCGACCCCTCGCCTCCATCTCGGGCTTGCGCAGGCGAACGCCCGCAGCGATGAGGGAAGAGCCCGACTTGATGCGGGAATACACATCCTCGTTAGCGGTCTTCATACCCATTTGTTTCGCTCCAGTTTCTCTTGGGTGGGTGTTGGGGGAACGGGGCCGTCCCGTTAAGCCTACCCGTGAAGCTTACCCTGAACGGGGCCGGGGCGTTGGGTGGGTCGAAAATGTGGAGCGCGTGTCGAGAGAAATTGGGTGAACGGGTCAGGGGCGTTAGGGAGGAATGTGCAGGAAATGGGGTTTCCGGTGGCTGATGAACCGATGGCTGGGAGATGACGTCGGATGGGCATTCATCATTCTACCTGCGGGAACACGATGAATGGGATGCCAAGTCCCTATTTACGGGGCCGTGGGAGGCCTACCTACGTGACACGGCTACGAGGCGTTCGAGGGGTATTCTCGACTCGATATAGGGGGTTTATAGGGGTAATCATAGGGGGTCCCCTATACGTATGTCTCTCATTTATCCGATTCATCAGAAGGAAAGAAGGGAAAGGGCAGGTGAGAGGGTGTTCGGATGAGATTGCGGTATCCGATTGGCATCGGAAATTCATCGGAATGATGAGGTGTCGATAGCGACAAAGTCGTAACGAGTCGCAATGGCGTAAGGTTGTATGAGCTGATGATCAACGAGTCGAGTTGGGGTGTTGCACAATGGGCAGGCTGGCAAAGCGGAAGACGGCGGGGCGGGGGCCTGGACGACCGTCGGATATCACGAACCAGTTCAGGGATCAGGTCACCACTCGAGCTCTTGAGCTGCGTCGTGATTCATACACGATGCGTGAGACGGTGCAGATCGTCAACGAGGAGTTCAACGACAACCTGGCATTCGAGACTGTGAGGCGGTGGATTCAGGAGCGCATCAAGCCGGAGCTGGAGGAGACGGCTGAGGCATATCGACAGACGCTGCTCGAGCAGATCTCGTTGCAGAAGCGGCGGCTCGAACCCAAGATGCTGATGGGTGACGAGAAGGCCATTGCTGCATGGACTCGACTGGTGGATCGTGAGATGCGGTTGACGGGTGTCGAGAAGCCGGTGCAGGTCTCGCTGTCTGTGTCGAATGCGGACTCGGATGCACTCGAGGCGCAGCGGTTGCTCGATCAGTACTTCGGTGCTCCGTCCGGTGCTGGCCACGTTGTCCAGGGCGAGGTTGTGAAGCGCTCGGAAGGGGCGTAGCGGGGTGAATCGGGCGGAATCGCCAGGCTGGGACGTAAGGGCTCGGCGGCGGTCGGTTGGGGCAGGGGTGCCGGACGGGGCTGGCAGGCGCTTACGCCTCAGAAAGAATCGGCGCGCGGGGCAAGGGAGCGGGGGCTTCGGGGTCAGATAGCTGGGAGGCGTGCGAGATGAGCGCGAGATGCAAGGTGTGCAAGCGGCACAGGTGTGGCAGATGTGGGTGGACAGGTAGGCGCAAGGTTGGCGTGAGCGGGGATTGTGCTCGCTGTGGCGGCCACGTGACTACGCATGCTGTGATGCACAGGCCGGGGACGATGTGCTCGCTTGAGGACTCGGCTAAGAAGCACAAGCGGCACGAGTGTCGTTGGTGCGGTCGGGTGAGGCGGGACGACAGGATGCGGCGCTGGGACGGGCAGATGGAGTGCAGAGATGTCCACTCATGTGAGAGGGCTAGGAGGCAGCGCTGTGCGTAGTTCGTCGAGGCGCGTGTGTGGGGCCTGCTACCGCCACGTCTGCCCGTGCGGCTGGTACAAGGTCTTCAGTCGAGCGTTCGGTGGCGTGTCGGAGTGTGGGCGCTGCGGGACATCCTCAACGGTGACGGTGCGCGAGGTTGCGCACTACAATGCCGGCATGGATGCCGAGTGCGGCTATCGGAACGTGATGCCTGCGGAACGCCACGAGTGTCAGTTCTGCGGACGTGTGCGGGACGAGGCGCTGCTCGACTATGCGGCGGGTGAAGGCTGGGAGTGCAAGGATGCGCGGCGCTGTGAAGCGGCCGAGCACGGGATCGAGTTGGAGGCGGAAGCGGCATGACGGGCGACAAGCTGGTCGTGGGATACAACGAGTTCGTGGGTGCAGTGGCTGCTGGCCTGGAGTCCACGGACGAGCACTCGTGCCAGGAGCAGGACGGGGTGAAGTATCGAGACATGGCCAAGACGCTATGGGCGTCCGGGTACAGGTTCGACCCTGCGGCTCGGAGGGCATGGCTGATCGTGGAGCTGCGCAGTAGTCTGGACGGGTCGCTGAGCGAGATGTTCGCCGAGCTGCTTCAGCTGGCAGGGATCGATGATGCGTAGGTGTGTGTTGTTCGGGAAGCCGTACGTGTGGATGCGGGACAAGGATGGCGTGTTGGTGCTCTGCGGGGACGCCACGTTCGCCAATGTGCCGCAGCGTGTAGCGATGGGGCCTGTGTCGTTCGACGACCTGGTAGGCGAGCTGGGTAGGATTGAGCGAGAGGCGACAGGAGGTGAGTGAGCATGCCGATACAGAAGGTCCAGAGCGGATACCGATGGGGGCCGAGCGGGATGGTGTACCCGACCCGCAAGCAGGCGGAGACGCAGGGCGCAGCGATCGAGGCGAGCAAGGCGTCGTACACCCTGAAGTGGCCCGCGAGGAAGGGCAGGGAGCGCAAGCGGGTCGGCTGAGGATGACTGGTCGGGTGACCTGCTCGACCTGCTGGATGGACTCGCACCACTGCGAGCGGAACAGACGGTGTGCCTGTCCGGTATGCCGAACGCAAGAGGAGATCAACATGTTGGGCATGTCGCAGGACACGATCGATCGGGATGTGCAGGAGTGGGAGCGCATCGCGGCCGCACTGGTCTTCAGGCTTCCCGAGGGCGACGAGATCCTGATCGCGCGCAAGGTGGCATGCCCGACATGCAGCAAGCCTGCCGCTCTGGTGCTGGCCGAAGGCACGACGATTGGCTACGGTCGTCGCCACGCGCAGTGCGGACTCGACAAGGTGAAGGACGAGGAGAACAGCAATGGCTGAACTGACAGCGAGCATGACGGTGGCAACACAGGTCGAACTGGAGGTCGGAGACAAGACCGCAGCATGGCTCGTGTCGCTGGGCTGGACGCCGCCTGTCGAGAGCACGCCGGACTCGGGGACCGTCGAACCGGCCGAGCCCTACTCGGAGCCGAGGGTGCCGTCTGCCGGTCTGGAGGCGGCCAAGCAGGCGTTCACCGCGCGTCAGGCCGGGCTGTACAAGGCACAGCAGATCCGTGAGACGCTGAAGACCGAGGTGTCCTCGCCGGAGCGCATCGATGAGATGCTGACGATGGCAGGCGTTCCGCTCGGCAAGATGGACGCGATGGCGTCTTCGGAGACCGTCAGTGCCACCCCTGACGCCTGACCAGAAGAAGGCATACGCGGATCTGGAGCACGCCATAGAGGCTGTGCTCCGGCTCCGTGGGGCCAGAGGTGTCCTGACCGAGTACGTCACCCTGTGTGGAGTGCAGACCATCGACGACGACGGCGACACAGCCGGTTCCGTCATGATGATCCTGCCGATGGGTGGCGGACTGCCGTACCACAGGGTCATGGGCTTGATCGACTACACGCATACCGTCCTGCGCGCTGAGGTGGCGCGCAATGAGCTGGGCTTGGGGACAGACGATGACGACGACGCTGGCTGAGTACTTCCAGGACGTGGCCGACGCCATGTGCAATGGGTCCGTCGAGGCACTGCGCATGCTGTTGGGCCAGTCCTCAGGGCGTCGGTATCTCACCTATGACGAGCCGCTGCTGTTCGCCCTGACCTACATGCCGCACTCGCTCAAGATGCCGGCACCGATGGAGGAGCTGGCCGAGGGTGCCGACTCCGAGGTGGGCGTCATCTCGATGTCGGAGTTCCACTGGGACCTATGCGAGAAGGCGCGCGAGTGGGCTGAGAAGCCCGCTGCACAGTTCGGCCCTGCCGAGATGCGGGACGCCTTCATCGCACCCCGAGATGCCGGCAAGTCGACATGGCTGTTCAAGATCCTCCCGATGTGGGCGGCTGCACACGGGCACGTCAAGTTCGTGGCCGCGTTCGCCGACTCCGGGCCGCAGGCGAAGAAGCACCTGTCCAGCTTCAAGCGAGAGCTGGAGGCGAACCCGCTTATCCAGTCCGACTTCCCGGATCTGTGCCAGCCGCTGAAGAGGCGCGGCAACATGACGGTGGCGGACACGCAGGACCTGTACCAGGCGCAGTCGGGGTTCGTGTTCGCTGCTGGTGGAGCGGACGTCTCCGTGCTCGGTATGAAGGTGGAGGACAAGAGGCCCGACCTCTTGATCCTCGACGACCTCGAGCCCGACGAGGCCAGCTACTCCCTGTACCAGATGGAGCAGCGACTGGGCACTCTGACAGACGCCATCCTGCCGCTCAACATCCGAGCCCGCGTCATCCTCGCAGGCACCGTCACCATGCCAGGCTCGATCACGCACCAGCTGATCAAGGCGACACTGCCAGGCGAGGAGACCGAGGAGTGGATTACCACTGAGAAGTTCAAGGTCCACCACTACAAGCCGATCGCAGTCGACGACGAGGGCAATGAGCGCAGCCTTTGGCCGGAGAAGTGGCCCATGGACTGGCTCAACTCGGTGCGCCACACGCGGTCGTTCGCCAAGAACTACGAGAACAACCCGCTCGCGATCGACGGCCAGTACTGGACGCGGGACGACTTCACATACGGCTCGCTGCCTTGCGCCATCACGGTGCTGTCTGTCGACGGTGCAGTCACAGACAACAAGAAGAGCGACTTCACGGGGCTGGCCGTTGTTGGGGCCACGGCTCATCAGCCGGGGGACCTCAGGCGTCGATGCGAGGTCAAGTACGCGGTCGGCGTCAAGTTGCTCGGCAAGGCGCTGCGAGCACGCATCCTGAAGATCATCGAGATGTACCCGGAGATCAAGGTGATCCTTGTCGAGGCGAACCAGGGTGGCGAGCTGTGGCGAGACGTGATGCACGACATGCCCGTCAAGGTGGTGCTGTTCAACAACTCCGAGCCCAAGGAGGTTCGGGCTGGTAAGGTGCACGCCTACTACCAGCGTATCCCGACGCGCGTCATGCACACCGAGCGACTGCCGCAGGCCGAGGAGAACATGGTCGGCTTCCCCAAGCTCAAGCACGACGACATCGTGGACGCTGTGGGCAATGCAGTGCTGAAGCTCTTGGGCGCTCCCAAGACAACGCGCCGAAAGGTTTCCAGCGGAGCTTATGCATAATGCCGCAGGGACAAGGTATCATTGGCCCATTGCGGCATGGCCCTGAGTGGGGCAAGCAGCCCTGACCTGGGGCATCTCCTCCTTATGGGATGCCTTGTGCACATTTGTTGAGGAGGTGTTATCCATGGCCCACAAGCAACTGCTGCGGGATTCGCTCAAGGAGCTCGACAGGGCAATCCCCGGCTATGTCGAGGCGGACAAGTTCTACAAGGGCACGTTCGCCGAGCCCTTTCAGAGCCTGGTGATGCAGCGCCTGCTGATCCGCAAGGAGGTCAACTACAAGGCCGTGCTCAGCGCGGTTCCGGTTGACGCCGTTGTTGAGAAGCTGGAGATCGTCGACATCCAGTCCAACGACGAAGAGATCACGGACTTCCTGCAGGACGAGGTCTGGAAGGCGAACCAGTTCCAGTTCGTTCACAAGACCGCGATCCTCGCTGCCGAGAAGTTCGGCGACGCCTACATCTTCATGTGGCCCGAGTACGACGACGCAGAGGGTGCAGTCGACGAGACCGCGACGGGCGGCGAGGACGAGGACGGGGCGCAGCAGGAGCTCACGGGCATCGTGGCGTGCTACCAGTCGCCCATGAAGGTCCGCGTGTTCTACGACGACATGAACCCGTCGAGGAAGACGCACGCCGTCAAGCGGCTCAAGACCGGCAAGGGCAAGCAGGAGCGGGCCTGGCTGTACCTCGAAGACGGCACCATCGAGCTGTACGAGACGCCGCTGAACAAGTGCGGGATCGACGACTTCGAGTACGTGGAGGACGTCGAGAACTACACGGGTGGTATCCCGTTCATCCACCTGCGGAACGACCTGCCCTACGGCTGCCCGCTGCACAAGAACGCATACGGTCCGCAGAACCAGATCACCAAGTTCCTCGTGAACGAGGTGTCGGGCTCGGACTTCAACGCGTTCCCGCAGCGGTACGCTCTGGCCAAGACGCGCTCTGCATCTTCCGGCGGCGACGACATCGACTGGTCGGGCACGGATGAGACCATCCCGGACAAGGACGAGAACATCGTCAGCAAGCTGGTCTCCGGACCGGGGCGTATCTGGGACATGTCGGGCTTCGACTCCGTGGGGCAGTTCGCCAGTGCGGACGTCGAGCAGTACCTGAAGCCGTTGGACAAGGCTGTGCAGCTCATGGCTGCCGCCACGAACACGCCGGTTTACTACTTCACTGCAGACAACGTGGGCGGAGGTACGCCTTCGGGTGAGGCCGTCCGTCAGCGTGACGCGCGCCTGAACACCAAGGCGGAGTGGCAGCAGAAGCTTCTGGACTCCCAGTTCGACGAGATGCTCATGATGGCTGTGGACATCGCGTTCGACGCTCCTGACGACCTCTCGATCTCGATCAAGTGGAAGCCGATCGAGTACGTGCCGGAGACCGAGAAGCTGGAGCTCGTCCAGAAGAAGATCGACCTGGGCATCCCGCCTGCCATCGCGTTCGCGGAAGCGGGCTACGACGAGACCACGGTCCAGACGTGGCTCACGGGGCAGCCCAACGACACCGAGCTGCTGCGCCGTGTGACCCTGCTCAACACCATGGGTGACGCGGTCCAGAAGATCGGCACCGCTGCGGCTCTGGGCATCGACCTGTCCCAGGCCAACGAACTGATCTCCGAGCTGTTCAGCGACATCGCTGGACTCCGCGAGAGCAACACCGACGAGGAAGGCTGAAGTCCATGAACGCCGAGAGCTTGATGCACGAGCGCGGCAACGTCGCCGTCATCGCGCACAAGAACCAGTTCACCCGCGAGGAGAAGGATGCGCTGCGCAACAGCGATCTCGTCTTCGCGACCGGGGACCACTACGTCCTGCCGATCACCGAAGAGGTCGAGCTCAACGACGCTCTCGCGCTCGCCGCGTACGAGGAGTTCGAGGAAGACCAGCGCACCCCGATCACCGAGGTTGCTCCCGGCGGAGAGCCGACCATGGAGGACCTGCGCGGTCTGACGGTGGCGCGGCTCCAGGAGCTGGCCGACAACGAGAGCGTCGACCTGACCGGCCTCAAGCTCAAGGACGACATCCTGGGTCGGCTGGCGATGCACTTCGGGCTCGACCCGGCCAACTGAGAGGTGTGACATGGCTGACCTTCTCGATGAAGCGATCGAGGATCTATACAAGCGCAAAGGCAGGAATGTCCGCGTCATCGATGAGAGCGACCCGACGCTCACCGGGAGGGATCGGGACACGCTGATGGCTGCAAGGACGATGAGGCGTGCGCTCCTGGTGAACAGGAGCGCATATGCCAACAGGATGGACCTGGAGAAGGCCAAGGAGGGATGACCGATGGCCGACCCGATCAACGCTGAAGAGCTGCTGGCTCTTGTGCAGCAGAAGCAGATCGACGTGATTGCCGGCATCGAGGACAAGGCGATCAAGGCGGCTACAGAGAAGCGCTTCGCTGCCATCGACGATGCCATCGGGTCGGCCACGTCCAACTGGATCAAGGCGTTCGGCACGATGTCGGCTGACGGCGAGGGTGCGCCGCTCGACGACATCCTCCGGAAGGCGCTGTCCGCGAGCAACGGCGCGCTCAAGGGGCTGGAGGGTTCGGTCATCTCGGCCCTCTCGGAAGCCGTAGGCTCAGCCGTAACGGCCGCACAGGCGCAGGGTAAGGACTTCGTTGAGGCCGCCACCGGGAAGCGCGCAGCTGCCAAGGTAGCGACGCCTGCGGTGTCCCTGGCCGAAGAGCGCGCGGCCGTGAAGGCGGCAGTCAAGGAAGGCGAAGGGATCTTCAAGAGGATCCTGCGCAAGCCGGTTATCGAGCGTCTCGGTCTGCGTGGCGTGCTGTCGGGGCTGCGTCAGGCTCGCAATGTCGTATCGCGCGCCAAGTCCACGATCACGACGTCGGTGAACGCCAACGTCACCAAGACGATGCAGGCAACCTCGGTCGCCAACAAGGCGAAGTACGAGGTGTGGGTGTCCGAGCGCGACGCGTGCGTGAACTGCCTCGCCTATGCCGGCAAGATCGTGCCCGTTGGAGAAGGCTGGCAAGAGGGCCTCTCGTGGGATCCCAAGCAGAACGATCCGCAGCCCAAGGGAAGGGGCAAGGGAGTTCGTCCGCCTCTCCATCCACATTGCCGATGCAGGCCCGTTCCGTGGGATCCAGCGTGGGCTCGTGAAGGCGAGGTAAGCTTGCCGGAAGCGGTCAGCCGAGAAGCGCAAAGGTCCATCGCAAGAGGATTCTCACTCCCTTCCGAATCCAATGCAGCGAGGATCCGAGCGTTGAAGAAGCTGCTTTCGGGCAGCCCCGATCTCCCCAAGACCGTGCTCGAACGAGCTCGTCGTGATTTGAAGAATGGCGAGTTCGCAAGAGGTCGGAGTGTTCCGACCACGAATCCCTAAGGACTACTGCACATGATGAAGCACCTTCTCCGTCCTGGAATGCAGGCCGCGATGTCCGTGGGAACGGACCTCCTGACCGCATCCGGTGTGGACGGATACGAGCCTGGGTGGGCTCACCCCTACGCCACGGATCCCTTCTCGCCCGTGTTCTACGCCGATGGTGGCGACGAGGACGACGACGAGGATGAAGAGGACGAGGAGGACGACAAGGGCAAGGAGGACGAGGACGACGACGATGACGACGATGACGAGGACAAGGGCAAGACGCCCGAGGAACTCGCCGCCGAAGTCAAGCGTCTGCGTGCCGCGTACCTCAAGAAGCTCAAGAACTCCAAGAACCGTGGCACCCGGCTGACGGCTGCGGAGGCGGAGAAGGCGAAGCTGCAGTCCGAGTACGCCACTCTGCAGGAGCAGTTCGACGAGCTCAAGAAGACTGCCGGCAAGGAGGTCGACTCCGAGGCCGCGACGCGCCGCATCAACGAGCTCATCGAGAAGGCGCGCGACGAGGGCAAGGAAGCGTTCAAGCCCACCGTCATCCGCATGGCCGCCCGTGCCGAGCTCATGGCGGCCGGTGCCCGTCCCGCCCTGGTGGACCGCCTGGTCCGGATGATCGACGTCGGTGAGGTCGACATCGACGACGAGGACGGCACCATCGACGTCACCGACCAGGTGGACGCCCTCAAGAAGGACATGCCCGAGATGTTCGGGCCGAAGCGGGCCACCACCGCGCGGAAGCGCAAGGCCGCTGGTTCGGGCGGGGGCGAGGGATCCGGCGGCGGTGCTGGCACCGGCAAGGGTGCGGCCCGCAAGGCTGGTGGCTCCGGCGGCGGCGACGAGGGTGCCGGTGAGGAGAAGCTCACGGCCGCACAGAAGGTGGCGAACCGGCTGCGAGGCCTGTAAGCCAGAACACGGTGCATGGGGTATCATTACCCCGAGCACACCGGCCTTGTGCCGAGTGCAGCAGCCCTGGGTGGGGCAAGGATCCCCGCCTGGGGCTGTTTGCATTGATCATCTCATCTCCTGGAAGGAGCCCTTCATGGAATTCTCCATGGACGCATGGGCTGCGCGCAAGGCCAAGTATGCGGCCGAGCTCGCTGCCCGCGATGTGTGGACCGAGTTCGAGCCCGGCGACGTCGTCGGCTACCGCGCGAGCGGTGCGCCCATCCTGTTCGCAGCCGGTGGTGCGGCGGACAACTTCGACGACTGGATCCCGGAGGAGACCGACTCCGCCGTCATCCAGCGCGTCGCGCAGGTCTCGGCCGTGGAGTTCTTCGGGCGTCACACCCCGATGTCCACCGCGACCAAGAAGGAGCCGCGCTCCTCGGGCATGGAGGTCAAGACCCTCGGCAAGTCGGGTCAGTACACCTCCAGCAACGACGAGAACGACGACGTCCTGCTCACCGCGCGGAAGCACACCGGCCTCCTGACCGTGGCGGAAGAGGACCTGAACGACTCTGCGGCGGACATCATCGCCACCAAGGAGCGCGACTGGGCCACCTCCTACGCCAAGTACTTCGACAACGCGACGCTCGCGACCTCCGCTGCGGAGAACGCGCCGACCGTCCCGTACACGTCGGTGTACTACGCGCTCACGCAGACCAACGCGACCACCGGCTACACGGCCAACGACAACATCGTCGGCACCGTGACGGTCGGCGAGGTCACCTACGACGAGCTGTCCGAGGCGCTCGGTCGGTACGAGGACGGCGACTACTTCGACGAGTCGATGTCGGTCGTCATCGCGCACCCGACCTTCCGCAAGCAGCTCCGTCAGATCAAGGACGACCAGGGCCAGCCGATCTTCGTGCGGGGTCAGGGCGGTGACGCCGGTACGCCGGACACCGTCTTCGACATCCCCGTCCGTTGGTCGAACGGCTGCCGCCTGTCCGCCACGGCCTCTGCCGCTCCGGCCGGTGCCCCGATCATGGTCTTCGGCAACCGCGACTTCCTGATCGTCGGCGACCGCTCGACCGTCGAGACCCAGCCGATCCCGGCCGCGATCTCCACGACCGACGAGGCCAACGTCAAGATCCGCGTCCGCAAGGGCTTCGCGATCGGCCACGAGAAGGCGTTCGCCGTCCTCATCGACGACGGCTCCGCCCTGAGCTGATCTCCGTAAGGCCGTACACGCCCCGTAGGCGGCCTGCGAGTGACGGCCCGGTCCCCTTGCCGGGGATCGGGCCGTTCTCACGTTACACGCCCACCGAGGACCCAAGACGACCGCGAGGAGGACGAACGTGTCAACGCCGGAGGAGTGCACGGACACCTGGGCCACCCCGGCCGAGGCGAGCACGATCACTGGAGTAACGCTTTACCAGTCAGACTTGAACACCGCACAGTCGATCATCGACTTGTTCACGGACCTCCACTATGGACTCGTTGACGACCTCCAGCCGCGCACGTTGCGCATCCTGAAGCAGGCCGTCAGCTGGCAGGCCAAGTGGCAGAAGGAGCAGGGTACCGAGGACTTCGGTACCGGGCTCGAGAAGCAGAGCGAATCGCTCGGCGACTACAGTTACACCAACGGCTCCGGCGGTTCGGGGTCGGGCGGCAGCTCGGAGGATTCCGCGATGCTCGCGCCGATCGCGCAGCGCTGGATAACCAAGCTCGGATGGAAGCGCACCCGCACGATCGACCCGCTCACCCCGAGTGAAAAGATCCTCGTGGAGAACGGCGACATCGACGGGATCTTCCCGTGGATCCAGCGCCCCGATATCGGATCGGGGTACTGAGATGAGCTTGGTGACACATCTGCTCAAGCAGACCGCCGATGTCTATCGACGGACTGAAGTGTCGGACGGGCAAGGTGGAGTGGATTACTCCTATGCCCTGCTTGAGAGCGCACGCAGAGTCAAGATTGACCAAGCGTCCGCCAGGGAGCAGTTCGAGGCTGAGCAGGCTGGTGCATCTCTGACCCACAAGGTGTACCAGAATCATGACGACGACATCCAGCGCGGCGATGAATATCGCCAGGGCTCGGATCATTTCCGTGTGATGAACGTCGTCAAGCCCTCCACGTCCGGGGTCTATCTCCGGGCAGACGTGGAGCTCATCCAGAGCGAGCAGGGGAGTTGATCATGGCCGACATCGAGAAGCCCTCTCAGGAGGCGAAGCCGATCGGCCCCACCGAGGCGCGTGAGCGGGCGGAAGCTGCAGCCCGTGCCGGGCAGTGGGAAGAGTCGCAAGCATGGTCTCTGCTCGGCCTGCTCGCTCTGGAAAGGCGCAACGCGTCGGGAGGTCGTCGTGGGAATTAGGGCACGCGGCATCCGAGCCGCGCAGAACCGGCTCAACAGCCTGGCCGACCGGATCGCGGGTGCGACCGAGGAGGCCATCAGCGACTTCGCCGACGAGGTTGTGGACCACATGAAGGGCGTCGTTCCGGTCGACACCGGCAGGCTCCGCGACTCCATCGACAAGCAGGTCTCCGGAACGCAGGTCACCGTCGGACCGCGCGGGGTGGAGTACGCCTCGTTCGTCGAATACGGGACCAGCCGAGGACCGGCTCAGCCGTACGTACGACCGACGATCCAGTGGGTGCGGGCTAACGGTCCGGCCCGCATCGCGAGGCGCATCGAAGGAGTGATCGAGGAATGAGCACTCCCGCATCGCTGCCGCCTTTCAACGAGCTTCAGAAGCAGCTGTTCGTCGCTCTCGATGGCGACATCTCTGCTCCTGTATACGACAATGTTCCAGAGGACGCGGCTAAGCCCTGGGTGACGATTGGTGAAGTGTTCGCTATTCCGGACACATGGCACGGTGGATTTGGCTGGGACATCCTGGCCACGATCCACGTGTGGACCAAATCCCTCGGCTTCAAGTCGGCCCTGGACATTGCCCAGGAGATACTCCCCATCCTGGACCACAAGCGGGCATCCCTTGCCCTGCCGGACTCCTGGTCGGTTGTCTCAATTCGATTCGTGTCGCTCGCTACCCTGCGCGACCCGGACCCCGAGATCCGCCACGTACCGGTACAATTCCGGATAGTGATTCACCAGCAGGAGGTGTGACCAATGGCAGGACAGGATGCATGGGGTACCCAGTTCAAGCGTGAGACCAACACGCCTGGGACCTTCGAGGTCGTGGCCAACATCACGGACATCTCGGGTCCGAGTCGGGAGCGGGAGGCCATCGAGGTCACCGCGCACGACTCGCCCGACCAGTACCGCGAGTTCGTCAAGGGCCTCAAGGACGGCGGGGAGGTCGAGATCACGATCAACTACGACCCCGGCGTCGCGACGGTCGCGGTGCTCGACGACGACTTCGAGGAGGACGACAACCGGAACTACCAGGTCGTCATCTTCCCGGACACGGCCGACGAGTACACCTGGGACTTCGAGGGCCTCATCACCGCGAACGGCGACGAGTTCCCGCACGACGACAAGATGGAGAGGACGGTGACCGTGAAGATCAGCGGCAAGCCGGTCCTCACCCACACCGCTGGCAGCTGAGGAAGAGCGCATCATGGCACTGTTGGGCAAGCAGCAGATCAACGCGGTAGTCGACCGCAAGTGGGAAGACGTCGAGGTCCCCGAGTGGGGCGGAGAGGTTCGTCTCATGGAGCTCTCGGCAGCCGATCGCGGCTACATCGAGGCGGGCTCGGTCGTGGCGAACGGGCAGACGCCCGCTCTCAAGGTCGAGTCGCTCAAGGTGTACCGCGAGAAGCTCGTCTCGTTCGGGCTCGTGGACGAGAACTTCGAGCGGCTGTACACCAACAAGGAGATCGTTGACCTCGGCAAGAAGTCGGGCCAGGTCATCGAGCGTCTCGCGGACAAGGTGCAGAAGCTCTCGGGCATGGGCCGATACGCCGTGAAGGAAGCCGAGGGAAACTCCGACGCCGCCCCGAGCTCCTCTTCCGCTTCCGACTAGCAGAACACCTCGGGATGACCGTGGCCGACCTGGACTCCCGAATGGGTGCGTCCGAGCTGACCGAGTGGATCGCGTTCGAGAATGTAACCGGTCCGCTCGGTCGGCGTCGTCAGGACATCCAGGCGGCCACAATTGCGGCCACCATAGCCAATGCCAACCGGGGCAAGAAGGGCAGGAAGTTCAAGCTGTCCGACTTCCTGATCCCGTACGGCACGTCGGAGAAGAAGACGCCTGAGCAGATGCTCGCGGCGATCAAGAGCATCAACAAGTCGATGGGAGGTGAAGAACGTGGCTGACGTGGATATCGATATCGCAGCCAACCTCGGCAACACAACCTCGACGCTCAACAGCGCATCTCAGGGGCTCGGCTCTCTCGGCGACGCGGCCAACGCTGCAAGTTCCGATCTGGACGGAGTCGATAGCTCTGCGACGCAGGCGGAAGGCGGCCTCAACAAGGTCGGTGTCGGAGCGATCGCTGCAGCCGGTGGCATGAGCCAGATGACCGACATCGTCGGACAGGCTGTCGACGTATGGAACCTTGGCGACCGCGCAGCGGACGACCTGGCTCGTGCACAGAACGACGTGGCTCAGGCCGCGCTCGACCTGACGCAGGCCAACCAGGACATGAAGCAGTCCCAGATCGACGCGAACCAGGCTCAGATCGACGGCACCCAGTCGGGCATCGACCTTGAGCAGGCTCTGCTCGACCAGAAGACTGCACAGAAGGACTACAACGAGGCGGTCAAGGAGTACGGGGCCAACTCGCTGGAAGCCCAGCAGGCGGCCATCGACCTGAAGCAGGCGGACGCGGACGCCAAGCAGGCCAAGCTCGACGGCAAGCAGGCGACCGAGGACTTCAACCAGGCACAGATCGACGGCAAGCAGTCCACGATCGATGCCAAGAATGCACAGCTGGACCTCAACGAGGCACAGCGCAACGTGCAGAGTACCGAGATCATGTCGGGATGGTTCGGCGTCGTCTCACAGCTCGGCACTGCAGTCTTCGGTCTCGTCGGCACGTTCGCGCTCCTCGGCACGGCCTGGATCGGAACGGCGGCGACCGCTGTTGCGACGGCTGTCACCACTGCAGCCGCATGGGTCGGTGCATGGATTGCCATGGCTGCCAGCGCCACGGCTTCTGCGATCGCGATGGCAGCTGCCTGGCTCCTGTCGATCTGGCCGATTGCTCTGGTGATCGCGGCCATCGTGCTCATCGTCGTGCTGATCATCAAGTACTGGGACCAGATCAAGGCGGCGACCATCGCCGTCTGGAACGCGGTCATGGGCTGGCTCGCCTCCGCCTGGGAGACGATCAAGGCGACCGCCATCTCGGCATGGAACGCGGTCTGGAGCTTCTTCGTCGGCCTGTGGAACAAGATCAAGGCCGTCATCTCCGGAGCCATCGACGTCATCAAGTACATCTTCTTCAACTTCATGCCGCTGGGCATCATCATCAAGAACTGGGGTGGCATCACCGGCTGGATCAAGGGGGCCTGGGACAAGGCTGCAGGACTCGTCAAGGGTGCCGTGAAGAGGATCGGTGGATTCTTCAACGGCATGTGGAACGGAATCAAGAACGGGCTCAGCTCTGCGCTGAATGGAGCCATCGGCCTTATCAACCGGGCCATCGGTGGAATCAACAGCCTGATTCGTGGAGCCAACCGCGTTCCCGGCGTCAACATCCCGCAGATCCCGTCTATCCCGTATCTGGCTTCTGGTGGTGTGACAACCGGTCCGACCCTGGCGATGATCGGTGAAGGCCGAGAGCAGGAAGCCGTCCTCCCCCTGAGCAAGCTTCAGGGTATGCTTAACATGACCGGAGGTGGTGGCGTGTCTGCCACAGTTATCGAATTCCGAGGAGGCTCCAGGGCATTCAGGGAGTTCTTCCAGGAGTCGGTTCGCACCCAGGCCGGTGGAAGCGTAGTCAAGTTCGCGGAGGGATAAGAGATGCCGAGCCTGCCGCCCCGCATCACAGCCGATCTGTTCTATGACGGGCTGTGGAACGACATCACGTCCGGCCTGAGCCAGACGGAGTCGGTCGAGATCACGCGGGGAGCCACGTCCGAGGGGAACCAGCCGGACCCCAACGAGGGCTCGGCTCTCCTCCAGAACGCAACGGGCAACTTCAGCCCGAAGAACCCCAACAGCCCGCTGTACGGCAAGATCGGGCGCAACACGCCGATCCGCTTCAATGTGGATGCCGGCAGTGTGCGCCTCAACCTTCCGAGGCCCAACGCCGAATCCACCGCGATCGCCGCCGACAACGCCGCGCTCGACATCACGGGCGACATCGACATTCGGATCGATGCCCGGCTCAACTGGGGCGACCGAGGAGCGGCCAACGTCCTGGAGCTCATCGGCAAGCAGGAGACCGTCGGCGACCAGAGGTCCTGGCGATTCTTCAACTATGGCGAGTCCTTCACCGGGTTCGGCGGCAAGGTCGGCTTCCTGTGGTCGCTGGACGGAACCGACACCGGTGCCGGACAGGCCATCTCGACGGAGCGCCTTCCCGTGGCCCCTCGCCGTCGTCTCGCCGTCAGGGTCACGCTGGACGTTGACAACGGGGCCGGTGGCTGGACGGCCAAGTTCTACACCGCTCCGACTATCGCCGGTCCGTGGCAGCAGCTCGGCGAGGACGTCACCGGCGTCGGCGTTACGTCTATCTTCTCCAGCGCATCCAATCTGAACGTCGGCAACGTCCTGAGTCAGGGGCAGAACGGCCCGTCGGGGTCGTTCTACACCGCGCAGGTCTACAACGGCATCGACGGCACGCTGGTTGCAGACGCCGACTTCACTTCTCTTGCAGCGGGCACAACCGCATGGACCGACTCGGTGGGCCGCTCATGGTCGCTCGCGGGCTCGGCGGAGGTTTCCTCAACCCTGAGCCGCCTCGTCGGCGAGGTGCCCGCCTGGCCACCGCGACGGACAACCTCGGGGCATGTGACCGTCCCGATCGCGCCCGCTGGCATCCTCCGTCGTCTCGGATCGGGGTCCAAGCCCCTTCAGTCTGCAGCTTTCCGGTCGACGCAGTTCAACGATCCGGACGCGCCAATCCTGGAGTACTGGCCGTGTGAGGACGGCGAGGAGGCTGGCACGATCGCGTCCGGCCTCGACGGTGGAAAGAACGCCATCATCTCGGGCAACATCGCGCTGGCTGCATCCAGCGTGTTCATCTCGTCTGCGCCGCTGCCTGAGATGAACGCATCCTCGTTCTCGATGCCGATCCGGTCGTACACGACGACTGGCGAGAGCCAGATGCGCTTCTTCATGTCCATCCCTTCGGGCGGACTGGTGGACGGAACGCTGCTCGCTCGCATGACCTGCACTGGCACCGCCAAGTCGTTGGACATGACGTACACGACCGGCGGCGGACTGCAGTTCAGCGCGTACGACGGCGACCGAACGCTGCTCGACCAGACGGGCGCGATCTCGTTCAACGTCAACGGGCGTCCGATGCGATTCTCCATCGGACTTACGCAGGTCGGTGCGGACATCCAGATCACCGTCGGCTCGCTCGTCCCCAACGCCGCGTTCGCCAACGTCCTCGTGGACACGCTCAACGGGGCGACCGTCGGCCGTGTGACGGGCATGTCCATCGGATCGACCGTTGACATTGCGGACTCTGTGTTCGGCCACGTGACGTTCCAGTCTGCAGAGACCAACCTGTTCGACGTCGTCGAGCAGCTGGACGCGTACGACGGAGAGGCCGCCGGAACGCGCATCGTCCGGCTATGCACCGAGCAGGGCGTCTCGGCTTCCTTCCCCGCGTCCGCTCTCGCCGATCAGATCACCCTTGGTCCGCAGCGGATCAAGAAGTTCGTGGACCTTCTGGAGGAGGCCGCCACATCGGACCAGGGCTTCTTGCTGGAGGCTCGGGACGCGATCGAGATCAACTATCGTTCGCTGACTACGATGTACAACCAGATCCCCGGCGTCGTCCTGGACTACTCGGCCGGTCTCATCAGTCCGCCGTTCCAGCCGGTTGACGACGACAAGCTGACGCAGAACAGCGTCATCGTCAAGGTGGACGGAGGCTCTAGCAGCTCTCCGCAGATCCTCACGTCGGGTCCGATGTCGATTCAGGATCCGCCCGACGGAGTCGGCCTGTACGACGTGGAGTACACGTACAGCCTGGAGAACATCCTCCTCGCGGACAGCCTGGCCGGATGGCTGCTCCGCACGGGCACCTTCGACGGGCTTCGGTACACCCGCATCACTCTCGATCTCGCGAACGCACGTGTGTACCAGTACGCCGAGGACATCCTCAGCCTGGACGTCGGCGACATGATGCGTCTCCGCAACCTTCCGGACGACCTCCCGCCGGACGATGTGGACCTGATCATCATCGGGTACAGCGAGACCATGGGTCCGGAGGAGTGGAAGATCACGTTCGTCTGCATCCCCGGCGAGCCCTACAACGTGGGCAGCGTTCCTGGCACCGGCACGAGCGACGACTTCGCGACGAACTTCGACAATCGGGCGGACCTCACGAACTCGACCGTTCTCACGGCCGCTGATTCGGACGACACCTCCATCGAGGTTGTTCTTGCCGACGACTCGGGCGTCCCTTGGGCGAGCGCCTATCCCGTGATCAGCACCAATCCGGCCTTGCGTGCAGGCATCACGAACTGGAGGGCTCAGGGCGGATCCCTGGCATGGGCAGACGCTCCCGGCGAGCTTCCGTTCGACACCGTCAAGGCTGCGAAGTTCACGAGCGATGGCGTCGCAACAATCCAGTCCATCATCAACGACTCGTCGGCTGCCGGCACCGTCACGCCTTCCCTGGCGTACTACGCCAACGGATGGATCTACTCCGACTTCACGATCCGCGCCCGCATCGCGATTAACTGGGCTGACGCCTCCAACGTGTATCTGTCCACGTCTAGCGGATCCACAATCGTGATCCAGCCTGGCGTGTGGACATACCTGTCCGGCTCGATGGTCGCTCCTGCGAGCGCATCTCGCGGTGCTGTCCACTTCAGCCTGGACGATTCCACCGGGGCTGCGACCGTGCCCGTCGACGCGCAGGTGTTCGGAACGGAGGCACGACTCCGTCGAGACGGCTCGTCCGTCTATCAGCAGTTCAGCGAGGACGACTTCCCTCTCGCTCTCCGGATCGACGGCGAGGTTGTGCGGGCCGAATCCTGCGTGCCGAAGTTCCACGATTCGTTCTTCCGCACCGTGGCGAGTGGCTGGGGCACCTCCGACTCGGGCCACGTTTACGGAACCGGTGGAGGCACGGCTGCCGACTACTCGGTTGACGCCACGGCTTTGGAGGGAAGGCACACCCTCGCAACAGTCAACGCGTCGCGTCGCACGTTCTTCACGTCATTCAGAGACGACATCGACACGACGTGCTTCATCGGGACGGACCAGCTCGCCACCGGGGCGAGCCTGACCGGAGGGATCACCGGTCGATACGCCGACGCCGATAATCTGTACACCGCTCGGATCGAGTTCACGACGGACGCGATGCTGAATCTCTCGATCCGCAAGCGAGTAGGCGGCGTCGAGACGCAGCTGGGATTCGTCGATACGCAGATCGCGCACGTGGTCGGTCGCGGATACGGACTTCGATTCTACATACGAGGTTCGAACCTCAAGGCTCAGCTCTGGGACAGCAACAACGGACAGGCTATCCAGAGGCCGTGGGATCTGGAAGTCACCGACACGGATCTCACGACCGGAACGCTCCAGGGATTCAGGTCCATATCGTTCTCGTCGAACACCAACGTCAACCCGATCGTGGCGTACGCTTTCGCCAAGAACAACTATCCGCAGGTGTTCGTCGTGGAGCGTTCGAGGAACGGGGCTGTCAAGTCGATTCCCGTCGGGGCAGACGTCAACGTCAACGAGCCGCTGACCACCATCGTAAGGTAATGGAGGAGCAATGAGTGTAGCACAGTGGCTTGGCGGCCAGCGCGTCACGGCCGAACGCCTGCAGGAGATGCTCAACAAGTTCTCCGACTTCACGCCGACGCTCGGCGTGTCGTCGGGGACCGCGCCGACCTACGGCAACGCGACCGTCCTCTGTCGATACTCGCAGTCCGGGGATTTGGTCACGGCGCACTACAACATCGTGTGGGGAAGCACTTCGACATTCGGCACTGCGAGCGGTTCGTCCAACTGGCGATTCGGCCTGCCTGTGCCTGCAGCCGCCACGACCCAGGCGACCGGCGTGATCTTCGTGGAGAACGGGACGGCTAAGCGTTATCCGTGTCGTGCAAGGTTCACGAGCACGACCTTCATGGAGCTGGAGCTGGCTGGTGGAGCACCGGACTCCGTGGCCGCCGCCAACACTGGCATCTGCGACGCGATCACTCCGTTCACCTGGAACGACCCCGACACCCTCAAGGGCGTCATCCGCTACGAAGCCGCGTGAGGAGGAAGCATGGCTGCATCATCCTGGGTCGGAGGCGAGCTGCTCGCTGCAGACCGGCTTGCGAACATGCTTCACAAGTCGTTCGACTTCACGCCCACCTGGAACACCGTCACCAGTGACAACGATCCGTCGTACGGCAACGCCGTGATCGACTGCCGATACACGCAGTCTGGCGATCTGGTCATCGTCCATTACGGGATCACGTTCGGGTCGACTACCAACTTCGGCACCGCTCCGGTTGTTGCCGACGACTGGATCTTCTCGCTGCCGGTCAACGCTCTCGACGGAGCGGTGATCGTCCAGGCCGTCGGAGAGCTGACGATCGGGACGACTGCGGGCGGTGCGAGGGTCACCACCCGTGCTCGCCTGCACGACGAGAGTAACGTCAAGATGGATATCTCGAACGGCAGGCTTGACGCCGGAGCCATCGCAGCCGCCAACCGATCTCTCGTGGACTCAATCTCGCCCTTCACGTTCAACAGCGGATCGTTCGTCAAGGGTGTAATCGAATACGAAGCGGCATAGGCACCCGGTAGAGCGCGCTTCCGGGGCAGTGGGTAAGATTGCTTAGGTCAGCCAACCGAAGGAGCCTACGCGATGTCAACACCCGAGGACACGGTCCCCGAGCGCCTCGCTCGTATCGAGACCAAAGTGGATCAGCTCTTGGAGAGAACCAAGGAAGACCGAACGGACTTCCGAGGCAGGATCAGGGCGCTGGAGTACTGGCGATACGGAACGGGCGCGGCGGTGATCGCTTCGGTTGTGAACCTGATCCCGGGTTCGACCACGAAGGGCTGAGAGCCCGCGTAAGGCCCGAACGGCTGCCCATGAGGCCCGCGTACCGACCCCGACCCACGGGGCGGCTACGCGGGCCTCTGCGTCGTTTCTGGGATGCTCCTCGGCGATCGTGTTCGGGTATGATTCAACTGAAACACAGCTACGGGGCGAAACGCAGGGAGCAACAGATGGCAACACCGCTCAGTGCAGATACGATCCTCACGGTGCTTCGGGCCGAGGGGATCGAGGTCTTCGAGCACACCGGATGGAAGACCCACAACCGCGACGCGGCCACCGGCAAGACCTTCGGGCCGGTGCACGGCGTCCTGATCCACCACACGGCCGGTCACAACGACAAGGAGTACTGCTACAACGGCAGCAGTGCACTCCCCGGTCCGCTGTGCCACTCCTGGCTCGGCAAGACCGCCGGTCTCTGGATGATCGGACACGGCCGAGCGAACCACGCCGGTCTCGTCGACCCGGACGTCATCGCCGCGCTCATCGCCGAGACGACGCTGCCGCACGACGACTACGCGAGCATGGACGGCAACGACCTGCTCTACGGTCTCGAGATGGAGAACCTCGGCGACGGCGAAGACCCGTGGCCGCAGGAGCAGTACGCCATCGCAGTCAAGTGGGCGGCCGGTCTGTGCCGCAAGCACGGCTGGTCCGAGAAGAGCGTCGCCGGGCACAAGGAAGTCCAGCCCGGCAAGATCGACCCGACGTTCGACATGGACGACTTCCGTCAGGCCGTCAAGGTCCAACTCGGCAAGCTGCCCGGCGAGGTCATCGTCACGCCGACCCCGACCAAGCCGAAGGTCGATCTCTCGCGTCTCGTGTCGGCCGCCAAGACCGACCCCGGTGCCGCTCAGGGCCACGTCACGTACATGGCTGGCACCAACATCGTCGAGAACGCTCTCGTCCGCGAGGGGCTGCTCGCCAAGACCTACGCGGGCGACGGATCGTTCGGATCCACCACCGTCGCTGCCTACAAGAAGTGGCAGCAGAAGCTCGGCTACACCGGATCGGACGCCGACGGCATCCCCGGCTCGACGAGCCTCAAGAAGCTCGGAGCCAAGTACGGCTTCGACGTCGTCGCCTAAGGAGGCAGCATGGCTCTCAGTCATGAGACCAAGGTCACCGTCAGAACGGTCATCCAGACGGTCGTGTCCGTCGCCCTCGTAGCGCCGCTGGTCATCGACCAGGTCGGCGGCACGGAGGCGGCTGGCTGGCTCGCTGGTGTGGCCGCCGTGTCCGCAGTCGTCACTCGGTTCATGGCGTCGTCCCTCGGCCAGAAGCTGATGGGTGCCCTGAACACCAGCATCGAGAACGACACCAAGAAGTAGAACCTGGAGGAGCTCAGCCGTGGCAATCCCCGATGGCGTCGAGACCGTAACGATCAACAGCTGCACGCCGTTGACGTTGCCCGACGGAACCCTCATCCGTGGCCACATTCGATTCGTGGCACCCGACCTCAATGTGATCGGCGACGAGGACTTCATCTTCGGTGGAGAATCCCCGGCTGAGCTCTGCCATGGCGAGTTCAGCATCACGCTGGTTCCGCCGGACGCGACTGGCATCACTCCGACCGGATGGACCTACACGGCCATCGCGGAGTTCACCAACGCGCCCGGCTGGACGCGCTACGTCGACATCACCAAGGACAACCCGACCGTCTGCTTCGACGACGTGATCGTCCTCACGCCTGGAGACATCACCAACCCCGACACGACGTTCGTCCGCAAGGCGGGCGACACCATGACCGGGGCTCTCATCCTGTCCGGTGACCCGTTGGTTGATCTGCAGGCTGCCACCAAGCAGTACGTGGACAACGCCTTCGATCCGGCTCAGTTCGTGGACGTCGCAGGCGACACCATGACTGGTGAGCTCGTTCTGTTCGGCAACCCCACGCAGGCTCTCGGAGCCGCGCCGAGGCAGTACGTCGACCAGGCAGAGGCGGACGCCATAGCTTCGGCTACGGCGACAGCGGCGGCCGAGTCGGTCAGCCTCTCAGGCGATACGATGACAGGCCCCCTCGTGCTGAGCGGAGCCCCGACAATCGGTAACGGGGCGGCGACGAAGGACTACGTTGACACCGGAGACGACGCCCGCGTGGCCGTCGCCGGAGACACGATGACCGGACAGCTGGTCCTGTTCGGAGATCCGACGGTTGCTCTTGGTGCTGCTCCGAAGCAGTATGTGGATGCACAGGCGGCGGCTGCACAGGCGGCAGCGGAAGCGACTGCGGCAGCCGAGTCCGTCTCGCTCTCCGGCGACACGATGACCGGGGCACTGGTGCTCAACGCGGATCCGGTTGTTGCCCTCGGTGCGGCCACGAAGCAGTTCGCAGAAGCAGAGGCCGACGCTGCTCAAGCTGCTGCCGCTGCTGAGTCCGTCTCGCTCACTGGTGACACCATGTCAGGCGAGCTCGTGCTCTTCGGCGATCCCACGGTTGCACTCGGAGCCGCCCCCAAGCAGTACGTGGACGCCGCTCAGGCTGCTGCCGAAGCGACCGCAGCTGCGGAGTCGGTCTCGATCTCGGGCGACACCATGACCGGTCCGCTGATCCTGAACGCCGATCCGACGGTCGCTCTCGGCGCGGCGACCAAGCAGTACGTGGACCAGGCCGAGGCCGACGCGATCTCCACGGCGACGGCAACGGCGGCTGCAGAGTCCGTGAGTCTGACCGGCGACACGATGACGGGCGAACTCGTCTTGTTCGGCGACCCGACCGTGGCTCTGGGTGCGACCCCGAAGCAGTACGTCGACGGACTGGACGCGCAGAATGTCAAGCTCACGGGCAACCAGACGATCGCTGGGATCAAGACGTTCTCCTCGATCCCCGTTCTGCCCGGTTCGGACCCGGTGGCTGCGAACGAGGCAGTGCGCAAGGCGTATGTCGACACGCTCGATGCACAGAACGTTAAGCTCACTGGTGCGCAGTCTGTCGCTGGCCAGAAGACCTTCACCGACGCGCTCGCGGTCGAGGACGGCTCGGACGTCAACCTGTTCACGGTCGAGCAGACCAACACGGGTGCTCTCGCCGGGGTCATGAAGCTCATCGCCGGGCAGTCGATCCAGTCGGCCTTCCTCGGTACGTACCAGGGTGCTGCAACCAACTCCTGGGCGATCCGGGCGGACGGCCGGTACGAGGCCGGAGACGGCACCCTCGCTCGCGACGCGCTCATCGCTCGCGTCGCGGCTGGAGTCTGGCAGGTCACGTCGCAGATCCGAGCTTCCGGGGCTGCTCCGCTGGACGACGCCGACCTGACGCGCAAGGACTACGTCGACGGGCTCGACGCGGAGAACGTCAAGCTCACCGGTGCACAGAGCATCGATGGCGTCAAGACGTTCACGAGCATCCCGGTGCTGCCGGCAAGCGACCCCACGACCGACAACGAAGCCGTCCGCAAGTTGTACGTGGACACGGGCGACGATGCTCGGGTCGCGGTCGCGGGCGACACGATGACGGGCTTCCTGACGCTCAACGCCGATCCGACGGATCCGCTCCACGCTGCGACCCAGCAGTATGTCGACCAGCAGGCGGATGCGGCTCAGGCCGCCGCTGAGGCCACGGCTGCTGCAGAGTCGGTGTCCGTCACGGGCGACACGATGTCTGGAGAGCTGATCCTCTTCGGCGATCCGACCGTGGATCTTGGGGCCGCTCCCAAGCAGTACGTCGACGACACGATCATCTCCGAGTTCCTGTCGACCCTCGGACTCTCGACCGGCGTCATCCTCGGTGGCGAGTTGGAGGTCAACGGCGTCGACGACACGATGGTCGACATCAGCGACACGGTCGGCGTGATCGTGGACTACACAACGACGCCGACGACTCCGACCATCACCAAGGTCTCGTTCCCTGCGGACACGATCACGATCACCGATCTCGTCGAGCCCATCACCTGGCTCCTTCTGGACTCGACCGGAACGGTAGTTCAGCAGACGACGCGCCCCACCAATACGCAGCGCCGCTCGCACCTGGTACTCGGGGGCGTACTGATCGGTGGCGGCGGCATCATCGCCGACCAGAGCCTGCCGAACTACCTTCCGCAGACGCTCAACCAGCTGTACGACCTGATGGACGCGCTCGGTCCGTTCAACATCACGGGCAACCTCCTCACGCCCTCCGGCGCGAATCTGCAGCTGGCCAAGACTGCCGGCACCGTGTTCGACCGCGCGTTCAACCACTTCGCCGGACCGGTACTCACGGCCGATCCGCACGTGTCCGAGACGGCTGCACAGAACCCGGTCACAATGCGCTACGTGACGCAGACGCCCGCTGCGCCTGTGGCCACGGTTACGGTTGTGGACCCGACGATGTACGACGTTGCTGGAACGATCACGGCGATCCCTGGCGGATCCGGCGTGTCGACGATCCAGCGCGTCTACATCACGCCGCTCAACGACGTGACGCAGCAGGTCGTGATCCAGTACGGCCAGACCGCATACGCAAGCCTGGACGAGGCGATCGCCAACATCGGTCGTCAGAGCTTCGTGCGTAACCCGAATCTGCAGGACTCCGTGCTCCTCGGATATGTCGTCATGAAGAAGTCCGCCACCAACCTGTCCGTTACTGCGGACGCCCGCGTCATCCAGGCGGCGAGGCTCAGCGGGAACGCGGCCGGTTCGGGAGACAGCCTCTCGCTGGCTCTGCTCCTCACCGGCGGAACCATGACGGGCGATCTGGTGCTGGCTGGCGACCCGAACGCGGCTCTCGAGGCTGCCACGATGCAGTACGTGGATGCGGGCGACGCCACGGCCGTCAAGCTCACGGGTGCACAGACCGTGGCTGGTGTCAAGACGTTCTCCAGCATCCCGGTCCTCCCGGCCTCGGACCCGACAACGGGCAACGAGGCGACGCGCAAGACGTACGTGGACAACCTGGACGCGGCCAACGTCAAGCTCACGGGAGCGCAGACGATTGCGGGCGTGAAGACGTTCTCGTCGATCCCCGTGGGACCGGCCTCGGACCCCACGACCGACAACCAGCTGACTCGCAAGTTCTATGTCGATGCGGGCGACTCTGCCAACGCCTCGGACATCGCCACGCTCGACGGCGAAGTCGTGAAGCTTACCGGGGACCAGGCTGTTGCAGGTATCAAGACCTTCTCGTCCATCCCGGTCGGCCCCGCATCCGACCCGACCACCGACAACCAGCTCACGAGGAAGCTGTACGTCGACAACGGCGACGCAGCAGTCCAGTCCAACGTGGACGACGTGGTCTCGGACCTGGCAGCCCTCGACGCGGCGGTCGTCAAGCTCACTGGCGATCAGTCGGTTGCCGGCATCAAGACATTCAGCTCGATCCCGCTCCTGCCGGCATCCAACCCCACCACTGACAACCAGGCCACCCGCAAGCTCTACGTCGACACGCTTGACGGAGCCAACGTCAAGCTGACCGGCAACCAGTCGATCTCCGGCGTCAAGACCTTCTCAAGCGGCATCAGCGTCACGGCCGGTCTCGGATCGGACAGGTTCGCTCGCAAGACCGCCAACACATCAAGGGCAAGCACGGTAACCACGACCGTTGACCCGCATCTTGTTGTTGCAGTTGAGGCCAACGCAACGTACAACGTGCTGGCGAACCTGGTTTGGCGACCCTCTGGATCAGGAGGATTCCGATTCAAGTTCACGGGTCCTTCCGGTGCAGAGATGGTCTACATGGACAATGACAGTGGTTCGGTTCTGGCAATAAACACCGAGCTCACATTCAACGTGACAACTGGAGCCAGCATCGGTGGCACGCTCGTCACCGCAGGAACTGCCGGCAACCTCTCGCTGTTCTGGGCTCAGAACGTCTCCAATGCAACGAACACCACCCTCAATGAGCACTCCGCACTCTGGCTCCGTCGGGTAGCATAGGTTCTCGCGGCGGATGGGTGTCCGCCTGAGAATGGAGCGATCGTGTCAGAGCTGAAGCTGTACATCCTTGGCTATCCCCAGGAGTTCCGAGGGAACCACTGGAAGCGGGATATCGAGAAGGCTGCTCTCAAGCTCGGATGGGACGTAACACACAGGGCGGCTCAGGCCGCTCGAACGGAAGAGGTCCTGCGTGAGTGCAAAGACGCGGACCTCTTCCTGTGGTTGCGGACGCATCGCAACGATCCGCACGACGACGCATACGCGATGCTCCGCAAGATCGAGGACGCGGGTGTTCCGACCGTCGGCATGCACATGGACTTGTACTGGAACCTTCCGCAGCGAGAGCCGTACGTGAACATCCAGCAGAACCCCTGGTGGTCCTGCCAGCGCGTCTACACGGCCGACGGGGGCCACGCGGCGGAGTTCGCTGAGCGGGGTATCAACCACTTCTGGATGCCGCCTGCAATGGGCGACGAGCACTTCGGGCTCGCCGAGCTCCCGGTCAGGTGCCGCTTCAAGAAGCGCTACGTGTTCGTCGGCAGCAACTCGCGCGGCATCCACGGCGACCACCGAGCTAAGCTGCTCCAGTGGGCTCGCAGGCGGTACGGTCCGGGCTTCCAGCACTACGGACAGCACAACAAGGTGTACAACTCGGAGCTCAGTCAGGTGTACGCCGTGGCCCGCGTTGCGTTCGGAGACTCGGCACCGGCCGACTACTACTGGTCGGACCGCATCCCGACGACGATGGGCAGGGGCGGGGTGCTGGCCTACCCCAACACGCCGGGGCTCGCAGAGCAGGGCTACGACGACACCAACATGATCCTGTTCGACAGGTACGACTTCGACACGCTGAGCTACAAGGTCTCGGCCCTCGACACCAATGAGCTCGCAGCCATGCGAGAGGCCGCGCTCACGGTCACGGAAGAACGACACATGTGGCGGCACAGGCTGCTGCAGATCAAGGAAGAGGTCCTGGGATGAAGGTCATCGTCGCTGCTTCCGGCAGCCAGAACAAGTGGGGTCGACATCTCGGCGTCCCTTCGCATCTCGCTCCGCTGACGCGCCACGACGGGCAGCCTCTCATCGAGCGAACCATCGAGCAGCTGTCTGCCTACGGCCACGAGGTGCACCTCCTCACGCCGAATGACCCGGCATACGTAGGACTGCCGGCAACCCGGCACATCATCCAGGAGTTCAAGCAGAGCGAGTTCGAGGCGAGCCGTCCGCTGTGGGATCCGGAGGGCCGGACGATCCTGTTCTTGGGCGACGTGTACTTCAGCGACCAGGCCATCGAGCGCATCATGCACTTCGGCAAGCGGCAGTACATGGCGTTCGGCCGGTTCGGTCCGAGCCAGATCACCGGGACGCCGTACGGCGAGCTGTTCGCTGCCAGCTGGTACGGCGAGCACATCATCCAGATGGACGCGTATCTGCGCAACGTGCACAAGCTCCGCGCCGACGGCAAGATCACGCGGCCTCCCGGATGGATGCTCCTGCGGTCCTGGCAGCGGACCCCGATCGCTCGCCACAAGGTGACGCCGAAGCACTTCATCGAGATCAACGACGAGACCGACGACATCGACTTCCCGGTGGACTACGAGCGCCACCCCGCAACGAGGAGCAACTGATGGGCACCGTGTTCGTGGACTTCCCGTCCCTGGTCACCAATCTCGGCATCACGCCGACCCACATCATCCACGTGGGAGCGCACAGGGGCGAGGAGGTTCCGTTCTACAAGGAGGCCAACGCCGGACACATCACGCTCGTCGAGCCGATCCCCGAGCTCGCTCAGGTCCTGCGGGATCGGTACGAGGAGGACACGACAGTCACCGTCGTCGAGAGCGCCTGCGGCCCTGCCCCGACCACCGCCACGTTGAGCATCATGCAGAAGACGAACCTGTCCACTCTCGTGACGCCGCAGAGCTCCGACCTTCTTCACCGAGTCATCCAGGTCTCCGTGGTCCGGCTCGACAGCATCCAGGGCGACGCGAACGTGGCCGTGATCGACGCACAGGGCATGGAGCTCCAGGTACTCGGAGCCGCCGACCTGACGCAGTTCGATCTCATCATCACGGAGTGCTGCACCAAGGACGACCCGACCATCGCCGTCGGCTACGACGAGACGGTAGAGTTCATGGAAGCCAACGGCTTCCGCGAGGCCAACAAGTGGTCGCGCGACTACCAGTGGATCAACAAGTGGTCGCGAGGCAGCCGGGCTCGCTTCCACAAGGGCGGCGGAGCCGTGTACGACGCGGCCTTCATCAAGGAGGATGCATGACAACTGCAGACATCGTGTGGGGGCTTCTGCTCCTCGCTGGCGTCGTCTACGAGATCGCGGCCATCCGCTCGAAGCGCTGGGAGGACACCCTCTCCCAGACCACTCGCAAGTGGTTCCACACCAAGACGGTGGCCGGTGCCTGGACCTTCGGCGTCCTCTGGGTCGGCTTCTCCGGCTGGTACCTCTGGCACATCCTCTGGCAGTAATTCTGCAGAAGGGTAGCCAGCGTTCTCGAGATGGGGTATAGTTCTTGTTGTAAGGGAAACAACGAGAACGCCCCAGGAGGCAACCATGGACCGCACCGAGTTCGAGAACGCTGCTTACTCCGGCTACGTCAGCCGTGGCATCGGCGACACGGACGGCTGGTACCACCCGATCGACAAGACCGCGTTCGTCGACGCCATGCGCCTGCGGGTGCCGGTCATGCCGGAGGACTTCACCCGCTACAACGACACGGAGTTCCGCCCCACCGAGCAGCAGTGCCGCGAGTACAACCAGACCTTCACCAGCAAGCCGAAGGTCCTGCGCCTCGCGGTCAAGGTCGCCGAGGGCTGGAGGACGGTCGAGGTTGCCGGCACGAAGGACGCTCACGAGGTGCTCGGCCGCATCGCCGCCACGGTCGGCTTCACGGAGGCCCGCCTGGAGGACTACGCCAGCGTCGAGAACGGCTACTGGGTCCCGCAGATCCGCTACATCGCCGGTGAGTTCGTCGGCAACAACAAGGCGGTCACCGACAAGAAGCGGATCCGCCGGGGCGACCGATTCGGCAAGTACGCCGAGCTGCTGAAGTGGAGCGAGTCGAGCGACATGAGCATCTGAGCCAGAACGCAAAAGAGCCCCGCTTCCCTTCCGGGAGGCGGGGCTCTTCGCCGTTGTCATGCCGGCAAGGCGGCTCGGTGGGCGCGTAACGGGAGACGGAGTCTGGGTCGGTCCCCTGGGCCATCCGAGCCGAGCTCGGCCGTTACGCGCCCACCTACGGCTTCTCAGCCGTTCTTGAACACCAGCGGCAGGTGCTTGGACATCTGCGGCAGAGGCCCGCGCTGGATGACGCGGCGGAACCGGCCGTCGCAGACGACGATCTTGCCCGTGTCCTCCTCGGACCGCAGCAGCCGACCGATGCCCTGGACGAGACGGGTGTGCATGGACTCGTTGCTGTACGAGAACTGCATGTCCCGCGTCTTCCCGCCGATCGCGTTGTGAAGCAGCGTCGGCACTGCATACGGAAGCTTCCAGATGGCGACGAGCGAGAGCGCCGGACCCGAGACGTCCACGCCCTTCCAGAAGCTCTCGACGCCCACGAGGATGGCGTTACCGTCCTCCCGGAACGCCTTGATGAGGGCGGGGTTGCCGGCAGTGTTACCGGGCTCCTGGCACAACACGAGGCGACGCCCCTGGTACCGCCGCACCGCCTTCTGGTACAGCCGGTCGGCGTCCATGTTGGACGTGGCCAGGATCAGCGCACCGCCTTCGGTCTGGTCGAGCTGCTCCGCCAGGATCTCCCAGCGCTGGTCGAACCATCCACGGTTCTGCCAGTCGCCGGGGTCCATACCGGCATCGACCATGATGCCCTCGCAGTTGTTCCTCCAGTCGAACATCTGCGGGAGGAAGTCCGCCTTGGCCTTGGGGAAGCCGGTCCGACGCGGCAGCGAGCCGGGCACCGTCGCCGAGATCATCCGGGGCTGCCAGTGCCGGCAAGCGTTCACCACAGCAGGACCCGCGTGAAGCACGTCCCAGTGGATCCCGTTCGGATCGATCCAGGTCAGCGCGAAGCCGTCCTCCCATTCCTCCTTCTGCTTCTTCTCCAGAGCGAAGATCCGCCGCTCAAGGAACTGCGAGGGCGTCTCGAGGTCGTCCTCGATGTCCTCCTCCTTGATCGTTGCATCCTTCATGGCCTCGCGCAGGCCACGCAGCACCGCCGAGAGCTCCAGTCGCTCGCCGTCCGACAGCGCCCGGTCCTTGAACCGCTTGGCCGGGCTCTTGGCGTCCGCGGAACGCCCCTCGGCAACCTCGCCCTCGATGTACTTGCCGATGACGTCCTTGACGGCCGTCCGCAGGTCCTCCGCGAGATCCCGTCCGAGGGCACCACCGGAGTTCGGCGTGAGCTCCCAGCCGAGGCTGTCGCGGACGGTCTGCGGAAGCTGCTGCGCCTCGTCCACGTACGGCTGTCCGAACGGGATGAGCTGCACGAGTCCGTCGGTCTGGTCGTAGAGGCTCGCGTTAACCAGCCACATGGAGGTGTTGGTCAGGACGACGTCTGCCTCGTGAGCCAGCTTCCGAGCCCGCTTGGCCCAGCAGATCCCCTGGTCGTGGTCGCAGTCCTCGCGCTCGCACACGCCGATGCCGGCACAGGCGACACATCGACCACCGCCGTTGCAAGGGTTGATCTCGCCCCTGGCCTTGGCCTCCTCCGGGCCACGCATGCGGTCCACGCTCAGAGCGCGGTCCATCATGGCCTGGTACTCCTCGTTGTCCTCGTTGTTGGCAGATGCGCACGCGTAGTGGCGACGCCCCTTGACGACTGCATAGGTGAAGCGTTCGCTCCTCGCCATGGCAGGAAGATCCTTCATGGCGTACTGATCCAGCAGCGTGTTGTCCGCCGCGATGATGATCGAGACATCGCCGGTGATCTCCGCATTGGCCGCCGCATGGGCGATCGCCGCGAAGGACTTGCCGACGCCCGTCGGAGCCTGGACGTATCGGGCACCCCCGTCGCTCAGGAAGCGGAGGAGATCGAGCTGACGAGGGCGAGGCTTGATGCCTGCGGCCTCCATGATCTCCACGGCCACCTCGTAGACGTCTTGGGTCATTTCCCTAACTCCCTGTCCTGCATTCTGAGTTGGCGTTCTTTCGGATTTCGACATCTTACCCCGGAACGGGCCGATCGGCAAATGACCAGCCGATCGGCCCGTCGGAGTCAGGCCGCCTTGAGCAGGTCAACCCGGTGCTTGCGGAGCCACATGAGAGCGTGGCGGGTCGCGTCCCTGGCATGGTCCGGACCCGGTGTGTACATCGCCATGAGCTTGAGTCGCTCGTCGGTCATGACGGACTTGGCATCTCCAGGAGACTGCCAGTACGGCTCGAACCGGAGCCGTTCCCCGCTGGCCACCTTCAGGCCACGCCAGAGCTGATAGTCCACCTTGTGCCCGATGCGGACAGGAGACAGGAGCTCTCGCCCCTTGATGGCCGACCGCAGGATGAAGTCCTCGATCACCATGTCGGCCGTGTCCTGTCCGAACGACCTGTTGGCGAACCAGCGGAGGATCTCGAGCGTCTGCTCGTTCTCGCCGCCTCGCAAGCAGGCTGACTGCCAGGCGAGCAAGCACTTCTGCATCGGGACGCTCGGACTGGCAAGACCTTCGGCCCAGTACCAGACCGTGCAGATTCCGGTCGAGCCGCCGGGGTCGACGGCTGTGATCGAGGAGAACGGCGTGAGATCGTCGTCCTCCTCTGCCCTCAGTCGCTGGATCCCATTGCTGGAACCAGCAGATGGCGCGCTAGTGGCCCATGACCAATCCACTCAGAGAACTCCTCTCCAGCCGTTGCGCGCGATGTACTGCCACCTGAAGATCCGCTCCTTGACCTTGCCCGCCTTGTCGCGGTGCACGATCTCAGCAGCCGACCCATGGCCGCCGAGCATGTGGGCGATCGCCTTGAGCTCGCACGCCAAGTGTCGCCACTCGCCCGGTTCGAAGTCCTCGCCCTCGATGAAGTCCCACGGACCTCTGTCCCAGATGACGACCGGAGCGTTCGTTGCGTCTGCGATCGGCACAGGACTCACAGCGCCCGGTTCCCGATGAGCACCTGCCACATGCTCACCTCGGCCATCGAGGCCGGACGGACGCGCCCCTGACGCGGGCTGTTGTGCTCAGCGTCCTTCTCGTCGAACACCAGGTTCACGAGACGTGCATCTCGTCCGGATCCCGCGATCACGAAGCCCAGTCCGACTCCGACTGCCTTCTCACGATCGTTGCGCCACTGCATGTTGGTTCCTCTCATCGGGATTATCCATTCCCACTCCGGACTCTCCATCCCAGCTGTCGGCCTTATCGCTATTGCAAGGCTCGCACATAAGCTGCAGATTGAAGAATGCGTAGGGGTGCCCGCCCTTTGACTTCGGACGGATGTGATCGATGGTGAGCTCCTCATTCGGAAACTCGCGTCCGCACCCCTGGCAGATCAGCCCGTATCGCGCCACGAGCTTTCGCCTTCTGCTAGCTATTCCCTTCTTCGCCATCGCCATCCTCATCGTCTAGTTGTAGCCGAGGACGATGTTGTCCGGCTCTCCGATCTCGGCGTTGGCCTCTGCTTCGATCATGTTGCAGTTGTTGGTGTGTCCCGCGCCTTGCTTCACGAGGCACAGGGCGCAACAGCCGCCCCGGATCGGCCCCTTGATCTGCCGGAGTCGGTTGCACCCCGGAGTGTTGCAGTCAGCTGCCACGCGCGTCCTCGTTCTCCTTGTGCTCGGCGCACTCCCAGCCGCCTTCGCCGTCCGCCCGGATCAGGTCGCCTTCCTCGAAGCGCTCGGTGATGCACTCGTAATGCGAGCAAGCACCGCCGTGCCCCGCGTGGAAGGCCGGACCCTTCTTGTTCGGCTCCTTGTAGCCGAACGGCATCGTCTTCACCGACCGCGCCCCGAACCGGACGAACCGGCCCACACCAGGACGATGGCGATCACGACGATGACGAGAATGCTCTTACCGGAGATGCTGGTGCTGCTGTCCTCGGCGGCGAGGTTGAGTATGGTGATCACCATCCGCCTCCCATCGTGAGAGATCCGACCCAGACGAACACTATGATCGCGACAACGAACGCGACCCTTCGGACCCAACGTCGGAGCGGCGTGTCGTGCTCACCGGGCTCCCAGTTGTGGTCGAACTCCATCACTGCCTCCAGATCTCGTGCCAACTGACTCGGCCGGTTGCCCAGAACCACAGCATCCGCGCCTTGTTGGGATATCGCCAGACGCGATCGTACGCGCCGAAGACTCCCTCGAACGCATGAACATGGAAGTACGCCTGGCACGGTGCACACCAGTACAGCCCTCCGACCCGAAGCAGCTCGGGGTCCGGGAGGTGTGCACACTCCTCGCGATGCGGCTTTTCAGTCACCAGCCGTTCCTTCCGTCGCACAGCCCGGCGAGCCGGACGAACCAGTGGATCGGCGACCCACGGAACCTCCAGCACGCCGGGCACATCAGCTTGCCGAGCACGTCAGAACTGGCCGGTGCCCATGACGTGGCCGTCCACGTCGTAGACCGTAACGAGCCCGTTCTTCGAGCTGTAGCAGTCGGCGAACACGGACGCCAGGACGTTGCCCTCGGCGGCGTGAGCGGCGAACCCGCCCTTGTAGTTCGTCCAGATCTTCGGGTTGTCGAGGATCCCGTTCCAGTCGTCCATGTTGGACAGCTTGGTCACGTGGGTCCCAGCGGTCTTCTCGGCGACCATGCCCTTCTGCTGGATGCACGCCTTGAAGCCCTCGATGCTCTTGAGCCGGGGCTGCGGGACGCTGTCGCCCTCCGGCTCGGCCGGTGCCGTCGGAGCCGCGTTGGGCTTCGGGGTCGGCGTCGCGGACGGCTTGTCGTCGCTCCCGGCACTGGCCACGGCGCTCGCGATGACGAGGACGGCAACACCGCTGGCGAACGCGATGGCGAACTTCTGAACTCGCTTGCTACTCACTTCTTGTCCATTCCCGGCCGACGGCCGATGGTGTGGAACAGCGGATTGAACGACCGCTGCTCGTTCTTGGCCCAGGGCTTGTCGCACTGGCCTTCCGGCGACTCCCAGCCCTGGAAGGTGCACTTGGCACCGATCTTGCCCTGGCCGCCGCAGAGCCCGCACGGACGGCCCTGCTCGATGCCGAGCTCGATGTCAACCGGCGTGTTGACTCCGACGCGCCCGGTGCCGCTGCACTCGGTGCATTCGGTCCCGGTCTTCTCGCAGGAGATCTTGATGTAAGGCTCCAGCCATGGCGACTGCTCCAGGATGGCGGTGCGCATCTTGCGCATCACGTCCACCATCTCCCACATGAACATGGAGCAGCCCCGATAGGCGAACACGTTGATGAACTCGCGCACGGTGTAGGTGCACTGGATGAAGTTCACCGTCGCCTCGGGCAGGATGAACCGCGCGTCCTGGTACGAGATGTCCTCGTCGCATGCGATCTCGTACGCACGCCACGCCGCTTCGGTCGCGTGCTCGTACGCCTCTCGAGCCCTCGCGTTCTTCCAGACGGACAGCGGCATGCGGACGTCCGGACGGTCGCCGTAGAACGTCGCTCGCTGGCTCTGCTGGTGGAAGGCCGCGTTGCGCGACCGGACGAGCTGGTGGGTCAGAGCGCGGCTCGCACCGAAGACCTGGAAGACCATCGACTGCGTCTCCAGCGCGGACTGCAGTCCGCCTCGCATCATCTCCTCCCAGTCCCGGTTGTCGTCGCCGCCGTCCGGGGAGATGCCGACCGTGGCCCGCGTGGCCGACGACAGGACCGACTTGAACAGGTCCTGGTCGATGCCCTGCACGAGCTTGACTTCGAGACCGGCGGTGCCCGTGAGGATCTCGCCGTTGTCGTTCGGCGAGACGTGCTCGCCATCGTTGACCGAGTGCTTGTTGAAGGCGACGTCGGCCAGCGTGATGTTGTTGTGGTCGTCCGGGTTGTGGTTGTAGTGCGGAGCCGACGCCAGAGGCGAGTAGGGAACCTCCATGCGGTGCTCGTCCAGCCAGTCCGGGGTGTCGTTGCCGATGCTCACTTGCCGTTCTCCCTCTTGATCTCTTCGATGATGGACTCGCCCCATGCCGTGAAGACGGCAGCGGCCTGAACGACCTCGTCGAACAGCTTGCGCTTGTCCGTCTCGACCGCGACCTCGAAGAACTCTTCAGCCGCGATGGTCAGCCAGTCGTCCATGCCGGCAGCATTGTTGGAGTCGCAGATCTGCTTCCACTGCTCCATGATCGCTCCGGCCGCAGCCAGGCCGGTGCCGTGCGGGTGCCTCTGCACTCCCCACTTCGCCAGCTGACGCTTGCGCTCCTCTCGGATGGCCAGCATCATCATGATGTGGTTCGAGTCCAGCGGGTTGTCGGGACGATCCAGCTTGATCGGCTTGTCGCTCATTCGGTTCCGTTCCTATGAGAAGCCGTAGACGCCCGCCTAATGGGCGATCTCATCGGCCTGAATACCTTGGCCCAAGGGGCGGAGGCTCGCTCGGCGAGCGGCCAGCGAGCGGCCTCCGCGTCCGAGCTACGAGCCCGGCGTCACCGTACCACCGGCCGCGACGCGCTCAACGACCTTGGCGGCGTCGTCCATGGACATGCCGCCGACCGTCGGGATAGGCTGCGTCTCGTCGGTGCTGCCGTTGGCCCAGTTGACCCGCTGCTGCGGAACGGGCACCTCCTGCACGGGCCACGTGATCTTGATCGACTGCGTGACCTCGCCGTCCGGAGTCACCGGCTGAACCGGGCTCCGACGGGGCTGCACCTTGCGCGTCATCAGCGCGGTGCCGACGGACTGGATGCGCTCGGGGCTCGGGGCGGAGCTCGGCTCCTGGATCGGAGCGGGCTTGGGATCGCCGTACGGCTTGAGCTGCTGGTTCCACTTCTGCTGCAGCTCCTCGTACGCGGGCTCCTCCCAGCGCTCCTCCGTGACGGCGACGACGTTGACGATGACCGTCTCCAGGTCCGTGGGCATGATGTACTGCTTGTGGCCCCGGTCGTTGACGAACTCGATGGCGTAGTCCCGCAGCGAGATGGCCGACTTGGCCTGCTGCTCCAGGTCCTCCAGCTCCCAGCCGAGGTGCACCTGCTTGTGCTGCGCCCGGTACTGCCGTCCGCTCTTGGCCACGTAGATCAGCTCGACGGTCGCGATCTGGCTCATCGGTTCTGCTCCTTCAGAGACTTGCGAGTGTTGGCGGTCTTGGACTGGACGAGATGCACGAGCATCCTGCCCTGGAACATCTGGTTGCTCTTGCGACGCCGGGTCGCCCTCTGGTACGAGCGGATACGGCGCATCGTGTTCGTCACTTCATCACCACGTGGACAGGGAGCACGCCCGAGCTGATCAGCCAAGGCATCGCCTTCAGCATCAACCACGAGCCGCCTCCGAACGAGAGCGCCAGCATGAGGTTGCTCGTCGTGGTCTGCACGATCCGATCCTTGAGCCCCATGATGGCGCTCCTTCCTAGTCGTCTTCGGGGTCGATGACCCACATCTGATTGCAGTGGACGGTCTTGCCGTAGAACGCTTTCTTCTCCACCCGCATGAGCACGAAGTCGTGGCCCAGCTTGATGTCCCAGAGCGCGTCCTTCAGCTTGGGGTACAGCCACCTGTTGACCTTGACAGTCATCAGGCCGGACTCGTCCTCCATGTACAGCGTCATGCTGTCCTTGAGGTGCGGGTCCTTAACCTCCTTCGGATCGAGCTCCTCACCGGTCCGCGACCTGTGGTTCTCGAACATGTCCTGGAGGTTTCGAGCTCGGACGGTTCCGAGTATAGCGTGTCGAGAACGCTTTGCGTCGTACGGGATGTCATCTGCCAGCGTATCGGGCAAGGGCAAGCTCCCCAACTGGCCACGTCGAATGGCCTTTACGATCGCCGCAGATCCGTTCTTAAGTTTCCCGAGATCGAATGGATCGTCCTTCTGGCAGAAGGCTGTGATCATCTCCATCTTGGCAGCGCCGATGCCCCGCACCTTGATGAGGTCGCCCCAGCTCTCGAAGCCTCCCATCTCCTCGCGGGCGTCCGTGATCGCCTTGGCGTAGCTCCCGCCGATGCCCTTGATCTGGAGGAACCCGGCCTGTACGCCGTCGCCGTTCGGGTGCCGCTCCCAGGTCTCCGAGCTCGTGTTGAGGTCCGGCGGATACACCTTGAAGTCGCGTCCGTAACGTGCATCCGACATATCGCGCATCACTGCGATGTGCTTCATCTTCTTCGGGTCGACCGGAGTCTTGCGAAGCTGTGCAGCATAGAACGCGATCGGGTGGTGCACCTTCAACCACATGCACCAGAAGGCCAGCATGGCGTACGAGATGCAGTGCGCGATGTTGAACGCGTACGCACCGGCCGTAACCATCTTCTTCCAGATCATGTCGGCCGTGCGTTCGTCGATCCCTTGCCCCGTCGCTCCCTTCATGAAGTCCTCATACAGGACGTTGAATGCAGCCTCGCCCTTCTTCTGAGCGATGACCTTGCGGATCGTGGCCGCGTGAAGCCACGGGAACTTGCCGATCTCTCGACAGATGGCCAGGATCTGCTCCTGATAGATGATCTGGCCGTGCGTGGTCTCCGTGAGCTTGGAGATGTACGGATGCAGATGCTCGATCTTGCCTCGTCCGTGCTTGATGGCGATGTAGTCGCCGGTCTGCCCGGAGTGAAGAGGACCGGGTCGGCTGAGCGCGTTGATGTCGGCAAGCTCCATGAAGTTCTCCGGAGCCACCTCCTGACACACCATCCGAGTGGTCCTGCCCTCGAACTGGAAGATGCCGATCACGTCCGCCTTCTTGAACGCGGCGAGCGTCTTCGGGTCGTCCATCGGAATCTCGTACAGCTCTTCGAGCGGCATGTCGATAAGGTCGAGGGCGATCTTGATCATGCCCATTGTGGTGAGACCGAGCGCGTCCAGCTTCAGCACGCCAAGGTGTTCGCCGTCGTACTTGTCGAGCGACAACACCGATAGCGTCTTCTTCTCGACGCCGACGTCGTGCCTGGTATACAGAGCGCAATACCTGTTGAGGTCGTCCGCTCCCACAACCACACCGGCCGCGTGAACGCCGAAGCCCTTGAGGTTGCCCTCCAGCTCGATCGACTTGTACAGCTCGGGGTACTTGTCGAACACCTCCTTGACAACCGGGAACTGCGCCACGGTGTCCTCAAGCGATGCGTCGAACCGGCTGTCGCCGCCGGACCGCTCGACCAAGAACTCCTTCGCCCGGTCGATCTCGAACTTCGGGATCTCGTACACCCGAGCGACATCGTCCAGGGAGTTCTTCCCGCGATAGCGGGTGTAGGTCCCGATGTTGCCAACCCGGTTCTCGCCATAGCGCATGATCATGTGCTGGCGAACGTAGTCCCGCTGCTCGTCCGCGAAGTCGAGGTCGACGTCGGGGAGGTCGTGCCGGTTGGGGTCGATGAATCGCTCGAACATCATCATGGGATATCGAAGCGGGTCGATCTCCGTGATGCGGAGGATGTAGCAGATGAGCGATGCTGCGGCTGAGCCACGCGCCGGTCCGACGGGGATGCCGGCATCCTTGGTGTGGCGAACCGCATCGGACAGCATCAGGAAGTAGTCGATGAAGTCCTTGCTGGTCATAAGGTCCATCTCGTATCGGACCCGGTCCATGTATCGCTTCTTCTCCTTGCCACGGAGCTTGTCCAGCTTGCGATACTTCCAGCCGTCGTTGAGCCACTGCTTGAACATGTCCAGATGCGACATGCCCTCCCTGAAGTTGGCCTCCTGCTCGATGGGGTATCGAACCCGATCCATCTTCGGGATCTCCACGTTACACCGAGCCGCGATTTCGGCCGTAGAGGCGATGGCCTGCTCGGCCCCGGACTTACTCAGGCCGGTCGCGCGCAGGCGCTCGTAGATCATCTTGTCCGACGTAGGGAGCGTCAGGCGGATGTCGTACTCCCAGCCCGCGTCCGCCGCCGCAACCGTGCCGAGCCCTCGGTTGGCCGCGTGAAGGATCCTCTGCATCCCGTTGTCTTCGGGCATGGGGTAGTGGCAGTCCGACGTGGCGACGAGCGGGACGCCATAGCGCTTCGACATCTGCTCGTACCACTCGTTGAGCTGCTTGGTCCTGCCCAGCTCCGGGAACTGCTGCGTCTCCAGGTAGTACCGATCCCCGAGCAGCCTCTTGAAGTTCTCGATCACCTTGCGGGCTCGGCGCTCGTCGCCCGTCTCGATACCCTTGCCACCCAGCAGGTTGCAGGCCAGCATCGAGTCCGCGCATCCAGAGAGCACGATGAGCCCCTGGTGGTGGTCCTTCAGGATGTTGCCGGTGACCGTCGGCCATCGGTAGAACCCCTCGGCCCAAGACCTGGAGACGATCTGGTTGAGGTTGAAGTGCCCCTCTTCGTTCATCGCCAGCAAGGTCAGGTGCCACTTGCGGGTGTTCTTGGTCTCGCGCATATCGATCGGAGCTGTGTACGCCTCCAGACCGTAGATCGGCTTGAGCCCGTACTTCGCCCCCGCGAGCGACGCCTTGACCTGCGACGAGACGTTGCCGTGCTCAGTGACGGCCATGGCCGACATCCCCAGGTCCGCAGCGCGCTTGAAGTGCGCGTCGGGCGACCCGAAGCCATCGGCATACGAATACGTCGTGTGGTGATGAAGGGACACGTACTTCATGCAGGATTACCTCTTACCCATGCGAGCGGTTCAGGCAGAGCGCCGATGCGCTTTCCGGATTCTACCTCCGGTGCCAGCCATTTCATATAGCGATCGAGATCGCTTCGACTGACGCTCATGAAGTGGCTTGCGCATGCCTTCAGCGCCACGGCTCGACCCGACATGTATCGGTCCTTGTTGCCGGCTGCGATCTCGCTGTCTGCCTTCATGATCTCTTCGAGAATCCAGGTTACATCTGATCTCCGAAGTGACGATATGTTCGACGACATCCTGCTCCCTATCGTGCGAGCGGGGAGCCCCGGCGTCCGAGGCTCCCCGCGTTCTGCTGCTGACCTAGCCCTGGTAGTCCCAGGCCACCTTCTGGATGAACTTCAGGTCCGCGCCGATCAGGGAGCGGGTGTCGAAGATCGTCTCGGTGAACCGCTTCTTGCCCTTGACGCGCGGGTTGGTGTGGCCCTCGGTCGTGAACTTGTAGTACGGGCCGAAGCCCAGGACGCCCGCGAGCTCACCGGCCTCCCGCTCCAGGTTCTCGGTGTAGACCGAGAAGTGCGACAGGAACGGGTCGCCGCCGAAGCCGGGCTGCGTGTACCGGTGGTCGCCCGCCGAGTAGTGCAGGACCTCGAACTCCATCGGCATGATGGTGTAGTTGAAGAACATGCGGGCCTGAGTGACGGACTTCTTCCACTCGGCCCAGCCGTCCGCGTCGACGCCGGTCTTGGTCGCTCCGCGGAGCGTGGCCCCGTCCTCGGCGAACTCGTGGCCCATGCCGTTCCACATCGCCATGGCCTCATGGGCCTGGTCGAAGGTCGGGTAGTACATCGCGACCTGGTGGAACTGGTACTCCAGCTTCCCGATCTTCGCCTTCTGCTCCAGCATGTGTTACTTACCTCCGGTGAGCTCGGTGATGTTGCCCGACATGTAAGCCGGTGCCTTGAGGGCGTCCATGAGGAGGTGGCTGACCTCCTCCTTGGTGGCGCGACGCCCCATGGGGATCATGGACGCTTCGTACGCCTTGGCCTTCTCCGGGTCCCAGCCACGGAACCCCGGAACGGTCGAGTCGATGTAGTTCGTCATCGGCGTGTCCTCGATGATGCCGGGCGAGATGCCGTTGACGGACCAGGCCGGTGCGAGCTCGCGGGCCAGGCACTTGATCGCCATGACGAGCGCGGCCTTGGACGAGCAGTACGCGATCGAGCCGCGCATGGGCGTGTGGGAGCTGTCCGACACGACCGTGATGGCCCGCGTCTCGTGTCCGGGGAACGCCTCGGCCTGCGCGCCGCACACCAGGATGAAGCCGAACAGGTTGACCGAGTAGGTCGCCTGCAGATCCTGGGCCCTGACCTCCGACACCCACTTGAGCTGGTTCACACCGGCCGTGTAGACGATGTAGTCGAACGGACCGTAGAGCTCCATGTACGCGAGGATGTGCTCGCCATCCCGCACGTCCAGGTACTCCTGAGCCGGGTGGAACCAGTCGACGCCCTCGAATCGCGGGTCGTCCTGGACCCGCTTGTAGAACTCGGCTCCGACTCCGGAACCTGCACCGACGATGAGGCCCTTGGCCATGCTGTTGCCCTCCTGGTTGGACATGCGGTCAGACACCGCGCGTCATCTTGTACATCTGGATCGCGATCTCACGCTGCGCGTCGGCCAGCTTGTTGGACTGGTCGATCAGGTCGAGCAGGGTCGGAGGCGAAACGTCCTCGTCGTCCGCGTAACGGCTCGCGGCGGCGTCCTCGGGGTAACCCTCAGCCACCCCGTGCTGCTCGGCGTCGGCCTGAGCGAAAGCCTCTCCGCTCAGACGTGCCAGTCCCTCGGAGACGGACATCCGCTTGTCCGGGGTCCACGCGCTCTCCACGACGTTCCCGTAGAGCATCTCGCGGCACCGGTCGGTGATCCGGGACGAGAGCGCTTCGCTCAGCGTGTTGGAGACGCGCAGGGCCTGGGACGGACCGCCGAGCTCTCCGATGAACCGCTCGACGAACTCGTCCGTGCTCAGGCCGCTGTAGGCGTGGCTGCGGTCGGTCTCCTCCTTGAAGCGGATCATGTGCAGCGTGAGGAACAGGTGGCCGATCAGGTCCATGATGACCTCGTCGGAGTCCTCGAACTGCAGCTTGTCGCCGTCCCAGAGCGAGCGCTTCAGCTTCAGCATCTTGCGGTTGATGTCCGCATACTGGCCGCGCACCCCGAGGACCTTGGCCCCGTCGCCGTAGTCGGCGTTCTTGCTGGCGAACAGCCGGAGCCACTCGGGCATCAGCCGGGTCGCGATGTTCATCAGCTCGATGCTGTCGCCGGTCTGCCCGTTGATCTCGACGCCGTCTCCGTCAGGCATGATGCGCATAGGTCCCAGTTCCGTTCTTGTGCATGTTGATCAGCTCAAGGATCGTTTCCTTGGCCGCTTCCAGAGTCCATACGGACATCTGATCCTTGTCGGGCGTGTATGCCCGGTTGGCCTCGTTCAGCCGCATGATGGTCGGCACCCCGAGTCCGTTGGCCACCCCGATCTGGCTGAGGTCGTCGTCGAGCGCGCAGACAACCCGATCGCGGCCGACCGACCTCACGAGGTCCCTGTACTTGTGCTCGCCGTACAGGATGTGGTCGACCTTGATTCCGTTCCGTCGGAGCCAGTGCTGGGTGTCCAGGTCGATCGTGCTCATGGCCAGGTACGGCCGTGTCGTGCAGGCCGCCACGCCGACGCCCGCCTTACGGATGGTTCGGACCATCTCTGCAGCCCCGTCGAACACCGGGATGGAGCGCTTCATGCCGCCCATTCGGTATGCGAGCTTACACTGCCTGTAGACAGCCTTGCTCATGCCGAGCTGCTTATAGAACGGACCGACGACTTCCGGGTCCCAGACGATCTCGCGGCCCACCCACATCCGAGCGAACTGCTCGAAGTGCCTGTGGTAGTCGCCGAGGGTTCCGTCGAGGTCCAGCGCTACCAGCGGGGCGCTAGGCCCCGGTCGTGTCGAGCGATACATCCGTCTGTACTCCGTCCATGATCTTGTTGGCCTCCTCCCAGGCTTCGTGCGAGAGGACGCCCTTCTTCCACTTACCGTACCGGCCCATCCGGTGAACGTCGGGGAAGCACCGGCACGACGTGCGGATGGGCTTCTCCACTCGCCAGATCTGGCCGTTGTACGAGAGCGGGTACTTGTGGTGCGGCCACTCCGTGTTGGTGAAGCCCTGGATCTTGCTGGCTCGGTACCAGTCGAAGCTGGCCTCCCCGTTGCACAAGACCGTGTTGTTCGACAACGTGCACTCAAGCTCGTTCGTGGCCCACACGAGCTCGGACTCGAACTTGTGCCCGCTGTTGTAGCAGAGGATCTTCGCCGGGATCGTGGAGATGACCGCGTCCGGCTTCCAGTTGCGGATCAGGTTGGACAGGACAGACGGCGAGATGTCGACGTCGTGCACGTCCGAGCCGTACAAGGCCCACAGGCTGTCGTACGCCTCTCGGATGTCCCAGGCCTGGTGTCGGCCGAGCAGCGACTGCGGGCTGACCTCGACGTTGCTGTCCGGCCCGTACACCTTGTCTCGGTAACCGGCCACGTCGCCGCTGAGCTCGTAGTTGATCTCGAACGGAGCCTTGATCGACACGCCGGGGATCGGCGCATGCAGATACTGGGCTCCGTTCATGAACGACTTGCGAGCCTTCGACATGACGACGAAGTTCGCACCCCGGCTGTATGCGGCGTGCGCCGCGATGAGGCCTGCCGGGCCACAACCCAGGATCAGCACCTTCACTTGATCTCCACTGTCTCGATCGGCTTCTGCCCGACCTCGTGGATTCGAGATCGGATTGCTCCGGCCCTTGCGTGCGGGACGCACTGTGAGTCTATCACGTGAATCCCGCCGCACGTCTTAGCCTTCTCGCAGGTGCACCCCGGCTCGTCGGGAAGGCAGCAGACCAAGCTCATCTCTTCAACCTCGTCAATCCCGGATGCGGCATCCTCTTGAAGGCGGCGAGGTCCTTGGGGTCGGCCCACTTCTTCGGATTGAATCCCCACGGCTCGGCGTCGCAGTCGCTCGCCATGACCTGATGGTCGAGCCACATGTCCAGCAAAGCGTTCACCAGGTCGGTGTTGCCCTGGTTCTTGGCGATCGTGATCCGCTCGCCGATGTACTTGTACGCCTCGGGGTTGGTCTGCGGTGTGTCGGGCATTACAGGTTCACCACCCTGCTTCTGATGTCGTCCGGCAGCCAGAGGTCGTCAACCTCCATCGCCGCCTTGTCAGTCTTGTTCACCCGAAGCTCGTAGCCGCCATCCTCAGCGGGAACGGGCCACAGGGTCGGCCAGTATTCGTCGACCTCCGGCCATGGTACCTCTGCCTCGGCCACGATGGCCTCATGCCGAAGTCCAGTCGACCAGTGAGACTTGATGATGTCCTCGTCCTCGTGCCATGCCGGCATCTCGAACGTGGCCCCGAGTCGGACAAGCTCCTTGCCGTAATTGGCAAACATCCAGAACCAACCGGGGTCGTTGAAGCGGTTGACGCGCATCTCCTGACAGGCCAGAGAGCCGTACACGCACACCGCCAAGTGGCTGCCTCGCCAACCCTGTCCGGCTGCCGGCAGCTTGTCCTCTCCGTCCTGCATCCGACTGTGAACAGCCCCGAGCAGCTTGGTGAGGTTCTCCAGTGCGTCTTCCTTCAGCCATTCCAGCGTCAGCGTCGGACGCGGATCGAGCCACCAGATGACTCGGGGGTCGCTCACTTGAACCATCCCTCCACTTCTTCGGGCGGTGTGCCCGGCTTGCACTCTACGACGTCGATGATCTCGAAGCCCTGGTCCTCCAACTCGTCGGCGCGGTCGTTGGCGAGATCCTCGCTGTACGACACGACCGACGTCCGAACCTCGCCACGTTCGTTGCGCCAGACCGGCTTGTAGTTCTTCACCGCCTGTCCTCCATGCGGATCTCGATGCAGTTCGAAGACGTCGGCTTCATGATCACGGTTGTGGCCGCGTAGATCTTCAGCGTGTCGCCCTCGATGTGAACGTTGAACTCGTCGCCCCATGCCTTGCTCTTGGGCACCTTGAAGATGATGCGCGGGCTCTTGCCGAGAGCTTCGTTCTCGACCTCATGGGGTCCCTGAAGGAAGGTGTTGCTGTCGTTCACATCCTGTTCGAGCGCCTTCTGCAATGTCCGAATGGATCCTCGCAGCGAGTTGATGTGGTCTTGGACCCACTTTGGCAGGTTGCTTTCTCGCGGGTCGATCTTGTAGTACATGTCCACCTCCCTCAAGGCCGTGCCCCGGCTGCGTCCAACTCCCTGATGGGATACCGGGGCACGACGTTCATGGAGCGGCTCGTTCAGCTCGCGACGACGGACAGCCCGGCCATGCGGCCCGACTTCAGGAGGAAGTCGTCGCGGTCGCCCTGCTTGACGTCGACGGACGTGTCGAGCACCATCAGCTCCCAGGCACCGGGGATGACCTTGCCCGCGTCGTCCCGCTTGCGCCGGAGGTGCGCGACGGCGATGGTGTTCTTCGGCTTGTACAGGCTCGGCTCGATCCAGGCCACGGGGCTCTTGCTGCCGCCGCTGGAGTCGTACAGCGTGACCGTGATGTTCTTGGCCCGCGTCATGTCCGAGCCACGCTTGAAGGCAGCCGCGTTCAGGACGATGTCCGTGATGCGGATCGGCAGCTTGGCGAGCTCGAACCGCGCGGTCTCGTCATCCCCCGCTCCCTCGCCGGTCTGGTTGTCCCCGGTGTGCGTGGCCGAACCGGCGGCGCTGCCCTCGTTCGAGAAGGAGTCGAGCTCGTCCCAGCCGAGGTACTTGACCGGCTTGTTGCCCGCGTAGAACGTGGCGACCCCGTCCAGGTCGGAGCCCGCCTTGCGGTTCAGCCAGCCCAGGGCACCGCCCTTGCCACCCGTGGACTTGTCCCAGCCCAGGCCCATCTCGAGAACCTCGACGCCGGACAGGTCGTTCCAGCCGTCGGCCGGGGTGATGGTCTGCAGCTGCGCGTAGTCCACCTCGACGACCGGGGTGGTGTAGCCCTTGCTCAGATCCGCCATGGTTGATGCACTCCTTCTCCGGGCCAGACAGCCCGGAATCGGTAGGAGCCCGCGTAAGGGCTCCGAGGGGCGGGGTCGGCCCCTTTGACCGACCCCGACGTTCAGATGTGCGAGAGGCCCCGAGGAATCGGTTCCTGGGGCCTCTCTGGGTGGGACGGACGCGCGCCGGTTAGAACGGCGGCTCGTCGCTCTCCTCGGCCAGGACGATCTCGTCCTCGATGAGCTTGGCGAGCAGCTTCTTCTTACCAGCGGGACCCTTGAAAGGGTTGAGGTCCGAGTCCTCGTACTCGTACTGCTTGGCGAGCTTCTTCAGCTCCACGAGCGAGAGCTTGACGGCGTCCTCGTACGCGACGCCCTCCTCCTCGTCCTCGTCGGAGTCCTCGCCCTCATCCTCGTCGTCCGAGTCGTCGTCGCCCTCGTCCTCGGCGTCGTCGTCCTCTTCCTCCTCGGGCTCGACGTCGTCCTCGTCGTCCTCGATCTCGTCCTCGACGTCCTCCACCGGCTCGGCCTCGTCCTCGGCCTCGACCTTGGTCTTCGGCTTCCAGCCGGGGATGATGTCGGCGGACTCGGCGGTCCAGGGCGTCTCCTCGCCCTCGATGGCGTTGCGCGTGTCCTTCTTGCGCTGGAAGGTCATGCCCGCCTTGACGCCCTCGGGCTTGCGACCGCCGATGGTCTTGACCTTGCCGCCGTCCTCGACGTCCTCGTGCACGATGTCGGCCATGTTCTTGCCGGTCACGGCCTGCATGTACTGCGCGATCCGCGTCTGCTGGATCTCGTGCTCGCCCGGGATCAGGCGGTGCCAGGCGGTGTAGCCCTTGCAGTCGCCGGACTCGATCTCCCACATCGTGTTGACGTAGGGGGTGCCGGGGTTCTTGGAGTTCTCGCCGGTCAGCCGGATGGTTGCCGACTTCTGCACGACCGGGTAGATGACACCCGGCTTCGGCAGCGGACCCTCGTAAGGGGTGAAGCCGGAGTCCGTGGAGACGTTGTTGCCAACGCCGAACTTCATCTTCGCCATGCTGTGATTCTCCTCTATCGGGTGGTGCGGGCGGTGGTCTTCTTGGCCACTGCCTTGCGGACCGGCCGTGCAGCCGGAGCCTCGATGATCTCGCGGACGCCCTTGAGCGTCGGCTTGTCGATGTACCGAGGCAGCTTGTTGTTGCGGTCCTTGCCCCTGTACGGGCCGGTGTGGCGGAAGTACATGCGGCGCACTTCGCGACCGTTGTCGTCTTCCGCCAGGATGCCGTAACCAGCCACGTTCATGTGACCGAGGACCTGCTGGGCAACCTCGCCACGTCCGCCGTGCACATACGGCAGGATCATGGGCTCGCCCTCGGCGTCCTCCAGGTTGTACGGGTGCGCGGTGTACAGGGTGTTCATCGGCAGGTCGTTGAACTGCATGATGAACTTGATGGTCTGGATCTGCGCCTTCTGGTGCACGTCCATGGACGGAACGTCCGGGTCGCGCTTGCCGGGCTGCGCAGCGTACGAGGCGTCGAGGGCCGACCGCTGGAGGATGCGCTGAGCGCCACCGACGGTGTCGACGACGACCCATCGGAACTCCTTGTGGCCTTCGTCTCGGAGCCAGCGGTATGCCTCGTCCAGATCCTTGAAGGTCTTGATCGGCCACTCCTCGGCGGAGCTGCCCATCGCACCGGCGGAGAGGGTGCCCTCCGGGTCGCACGTGAGGAACAACACCCCGTCGTCCGAACCGCCGAACACCGTCTTGCCCCAGCCAGAGTCGGCCACCACAACCATGTGGATGAACACCTTCTGGTCCTTCACAGATCGGATGGCTTTAGGCCGTGCCATCGTCCTCCTCTTCCATCTTCTCGATGCGCTCGTCGATCTCGTCGAGCCGCGTGCGGATGAACTCGTGATCCTCAGACGTGATGGCCTGAGCGCCGAGCGCCCGTCCGATCCTACGCCTCAGCCGGTCAACCTCGCCGGGGCCAGCGTCCTTGACGCTCCTCATGCTGCCTTCCTCGTGTCTCGGTGGTCCCCGTACGGGTCCCGCTTCTTGTAGACC
>Ga0184629_10000032_pt1 | contig 49061 bp, 44 predicted proteins | sample PLM4_32_b1_FD_133158 | JGI IMG/M metagenome (GOLD analysis project Ga0184629, IMG submission 133158) | Groundwater sediment microbial communities from an aquifer in East River, Colorado, USA - PLM4_32_b1 | ecosystem: Environmental > Terrestrial > Soil > Riparian zone | place: USA: East River...
AATCTGTCTTCTTAAATGACTCTGCTCACCGTCAATCCGTCGCGAATAGGCAATAAAACCGTTTCGACTCTGGGATCATTTTTTAGTAAATCATTGTATTCCATAATTATTTTGGTGCTGAGGTCATTGGGTTGTAAAGGTTCGAGAACTTTTCCGCTCCACAAGACGTTATCCGATAAAATGATCCCGCCTTTATTCATTTTTGGCAGAATCAATTCAAAATAGTTGAGGTAATTTTCCTTGTCGGCATCAATGAAAACCAAGTCGAATTTCAGGTCCAAAGTTGGGATAATGTCAATCGCTTCACCAAGATGTTGTACGATTTGTTTCCCCCAAGGCGATTTGTCAAAATGTTTGCGCTGAAAATCCACCAATTCTTCCTTGATGTCAATGGTGTGCAATTGACCGTTTTCCTGCATGCCTTCGCACAAACACAAAGCGGAATAGCCCGTGTAAGTTCCAATTTCCAGAATATTTATTGGCCGAATCAATTTGGCCAACATACTCAAAACCCTTCCCTGAAAATGACCGCTCAACATTCGAGGCAATAATATTTTTTGATACGTTTCCTTGTTCAAAGCCGCTAGTAAGGCTGGCTCTTTTTCGGAGTGTTGCTCAATATAATCTTCTAATTCTTGGGAAATGAAATGCATTTTGTGAGTTGTTTTTTGGATTTCAAAGGTATTGAAAAATCCGGTTTTATTGCAAACATGCTTTTTCTTTTGTTTTTTGGTAGCAAAGAAGAGAACATTTTTGGTAAATTTCTTTAAAAATCAACATTTAAAAGAAAATAAATGTAATATCGGGTGAAATATCACTAAAAGTGGGTATTGTATGGTTGAAATGAAACACCTAATATTGGACCTTTCTGTAAAAATTTAACAAATTAATTTGCGTTAATTTTTATTGAATATAATAAAATAATTTTAACTTAAAAACTAAATTTTTTGAAATGAACAGATTAACCAACCAAATTTTCCAAATTAGTGTTTTTCTAGTAACAGCTTTTCTTTTGTTTAGCTGTAGTAGTGAACCCCATGATGATGCTATTTTAAAAGAGAAATTAGGCACCCAGTCGAATGAATTAAAGACAGTGCCGCTAGAAAATTCTCTTAATTTTTTCAAAAAATTAAATAGTAATCAACTTACTAAAAGAGATTCAGATACAACTGGTATTGGTTTAGTAATTGATTTAGAATCATTAGAACAAGTTGATGTAACTGATACAGATGCTAAATTAAACATAGCAAGTGCAACTACTGAATTTGAAGGCGTAGAAACGGAAATTTTGCAAATAGAAATAGATGGAGAATTACAAACTGTTTTGTTTCACCATGTCCCTGAAGACAGTAATACTAATAAGAAAACCAATAAAATTGCGTCCGAAAGTTTTACAGGATCTGTTTACTCCACTGATTTGGGGGGTCGAGTGCTTAGTGGTTTTAAAATTAGTGGAGGGACTGTTTCTGGGCAATATAATTTCGGCCCACTTTACTCTGGAGATCCTCCTGTAAAATTAAAAGAAGTTATTATTAAAAACACTTATATTGCACCTACTATTGCTAATAATAATATTGGCACGATGATGGATTATCAATTTGTAAGATCAAATAATAATGGCTCCACAATGGGTATTGCTTATGCCGCTTATTTCAAATATCTAGCGGAACGAACTCCTTGTGATCAAATGAAAAATATCATCGACCCGGCCAATTCATCCAATATGAAATCTCAGATTGATTGGTTAAAAGGCAAAGTAAATGCAACTGTGAACAATAGAGAATGTAGTGTCGAAGTAAAAAGAACAATGAATCCAGATGGAACTTTTAAATTTGAATACACTCAAATTATCTCAGAGAATGAATTCTCTTCACCTATGACAACTGGAGGAAGCAACATTGGCGGAGCACATTCCCATCCTGAAAACGGTTATGCCATGTTTTCTTTTGGAGATGTAAAACTTTTACTGGATGCTTACAATGGTGCATTTCCTAGCAAAAAGATCGATGCGTTTATTATGGTAGTTTGCAAAGACAATGCTGGAATAACAAATACCTACAACTTAAAAGTGGATAATATTGACGCTTTAAATAGTCATATCCTTTCTGTATGGAATGACCCAAAATATGCCAGTTATACAACCGAGAAAGAAAAAATAGATGCTATTCATCTTGACCAAGCGAGAATCTATAAAAATAGTAACGGCGAATTAGAAAAAAGTTTTCTAGACCAATTCAAAGACTTTGGTATCTCACTCTACAAAGCCGATGCTGCACTTAGTAGTTTTAATAAATTAGCATTAAACAGCTCAAAAACTGTAATTTCAACCCCTTGTAACTAAAAAATAAAAATCATGAAAAAATACATCAATTTTATATTATTACTGATTACAATAACGGCTTGCAAAGCCCAAAGCCCAGTATATGACATTTCGCATAATGCAGACGGCCCTAAAGGATCCTATTATAAAGATATAAATGGCGTACTCGATGGTTATGATGGTACGTATCTATACACCAACGGCACTACTTCTTTGAAATTTATTTTAAAGAAAAAAGTACAATCCAAAGGATATTATTACAAAGACCTTATAGTAGGCGAGTTTCAGTACATCAAAAATGGGGTAGAACTAAACAATACACTAGCCAATATGTATGTAAACTACACTGATGAACAACCCAATCATCGTATAAAAGGAGACATGATATTAACAGGAACCGAACTTGGTTGTTCAGATTGTTCTCCAACCGAAAAACGTTTACGACTTAGTTTTGTAGATAACAAATCGCCTAATATTGCGGCTATAGATATAAGGAAAACCACTGTAAATGGAAAAGAAGCCATTAGAGTAAAAATTTGGTGGGATGGTCTTGTTGCTCGCAAGGAAGGAGAAGTCCGTATTCCCGCAAGCATTAGTGCAGGTGATTATCTGATGATAAAACAATAAAAAAAAGCATCCCCAATTAATCAAATAGTTGGGGATTGTTTTTGTATTATTTGTAAGGGTTACTTAATTTGGTAGTAGAAAAAACTATTAGCATTTATGAAAAAACACATCAATTTTAATTATTACTAAAAAAAACAGGCAAGTTGCCTGTTTTTTTGTTTTTATTCCTTCGAGTAATCTTTTAGGATTTCTATAAGCTTAAATAATAAATAGGGTAACATTTTTTTTGCATCGTTGGCAATGATGAATATGATGCGAAAATTGTTCTAAAGGTACAGTGCTAACATTTTTATATTTTACTTTTAAACGTTGAGTTGTATTTTTGAAAACTGCCCGAAACGTCAAATTTGACGTCTACAACGTCATGCATGACATCTGTAACGTCAAAAATGACATCAGTCACATAAAATTTGACGTCCGTCAAGTCAAATTTGACGTAGTATAGGGTCAAAAATGACTTTGTTAACGTCAAAAATGAGGTCAACAACCCCATGCATGACGTCAATAACGTCAAATTTGACGTTTTTTGGGTTTTAGCTATGAAGCGGGTGTACTATCCTCAAGGTTTCATAATTCAAAAAATCTGTTCTTATGAAAACCGATGCCCTAGCCCAGATTACTTCACTTTACTTTTATTTTAATTGGAGTTCAGTGAACTTCGTTTGAAGGGAAAATCCTTTTTTTGGCTATTTTTCTTAGCCAAAAAAAGATTGGAATGATAGCTGGAAATAGCTCCTTCTACTACAGATAGTTTTGCTCCATATTTTAAAAACAGAGGTCGAAATTTTAATTTTCAGGAACAAAAAAAGACACTTTGTTTTGATATAGCGGTGTATTTATTCTTAAAATTTTACTATCAAAACAACAAATCGACAAATTGTGATTAAATTTGCACCATGCAAATCGAGAAAAAAGACATACGGGCCTTGTCAAAAGACCAATTAAGAGATTTTTTTGTAACCAATGGTGATCAGGCTTTTCGTGGAAATCAAGTCTATGAGTGGTTGTGGAGCAAGGGCGCACACCATTTTGAGGATATGACCAACGTAGCCAAAGGGACTCGTGCGATGCTTGAGGCCAACTTTGTGATTAATCATATTAAAGTGGACACGATGCAGCGCTCTGAGGACGGAACCGTGAAAAATGCGGTGCGTTTGCACGATGGTTTGGTAGTGGAATCGGTTTTGATTCCTACTGCGACCAGAACTACCGCTTGTGTCTCTAGTCAAGTGGGCTGTAGTTTGGATTGTAATTTTTGCGCGACCGCCAGATTGAAACGCATGCGAAATCTGGAACCAGCCGAAATTTATGACCAAGTGATAGCGATAGACAAAGAAAGTAGGCTTTATTATAACCATCCATTGTCGAATATTGTTTTTATGGGGATGGGCGAACCGCTGATGAACTATAACAATGTATTGAAAGCGATTGAGATGATCACTTCGCCGGAAGGGTTGGGGATGTCTCCAAAACGGATTATGGTTTCGACATCGGGAGTGCCAAAAATGATTAAAAAATTGGCCGATGATGAAGTGAAATTCAAATTGGCTGTTTCTTTGCACTCTGCCATAGATGAAATTCGTTCTAGAATCATGCCGTTTAGCGAGAATTTCCCTTTGGCCGATTTAAGGGAATCATTGGAATATTGGTATAGAAAAACAAAAAGTAAAATATCATACGAGTACGTGGTTTGGAAAGACATTAACGACAATAAAGCGTCTATTGATGCCTTGGTGAAGTTTTGTAAATACGTGCCTTGTAAAGTGAACTTAATAGAATACAACCCAATTGATGACGGGGAGTTTCAACAAGCTTCGGAAGAATCGATTAATGCGTATATAAAAGCACTTGAAGCTAGTGGAATTGTTGTGAAAGTGAGAAGAAGCCGTGGTAAAGACATAGATGCCGCTTGTGGACAACTGGCCAATAAAGAAGCATAAACATAAAAAATAAGAGAATTAAAAAAGCATTAAAAAGAACAAATAAGTTCCTTTTAATGCTTTTTATGGGAATTGTTTATTTTTTCAATTCAATTGTTGTGGTAACTCCCGCAATAGTTACAGTGGCAAGATTGTCGCAGTCACCATTTCCAAAATCAACCAAAGCTTCTGTGCCGTTTTTAACTTTTAAAACGGTTCCGGAAACAGGGAAAGGTCTTTTGCAAGCAGTTACATAACGCAACGGTGTTTTGATCGTGCTTGACCAAGTGTCGCTGTTGGGTAGGGTTGTAGTTCCGCTTCCGGTAACAAGGAAAACATTGTCGTCCCAAATGGCTTTGGTATCATAGCCTTCCACCATTTCTTTTACTCTATTTCCTGTCCTGGTATAAACAGTGCCGTCTTCAAAAGTGACAGTCATATCGACAGTACAGGTAAATACGGGGTGTATCGCAGCCATCAGATCGGTGCTTTTAAGAGATCTCATAATGGTTTTGCTGCCTTGAAGTTTTTTGCCATTGTGGTAAAATCCATCAAAACTATAGGTGATCGTTTGCTCAGCTGTAGTGAAATCGCCGGAAAAAATTAGCGTGATTTTTCCTTTTAGCACATTGCCGTTGTCTAGCGCACAGCCTTCAGTTCCAAAATCAATTGTGCCTGTAAATGTTCCATCGATAAATGTCCACGTTACAATAGCACAAGCAGGTAGCATGCTTTTGAAGGTCTCTGTAGACTTACTTGTCATATTTTGGTTCATCGAGAATTGATCTTCAACAATATTAGAAACATCATCAATAGAAGCATCAATTTTGGCATCTACAGCAACTTGATCTGTTGAAATGGCTGTGGTTTCTTGAGTTTTATCGGTAGAATCGCAACTGATAAAAAATGCTAAAGCCATAAAAGAGACAATAAATAAATTTTTTGTTTTCATAATAAATAGTTTATAGGTTTAGTGTTAGATATTTAATTGTTTAAAAGGTTTAATTTGTTTTTAATTATAATTTATAAATAAGTAAAATCAAATCAAATGAGTTCAGGAAATAGCTGATTTATACTTTATTGAAAATGAGAATGTATTTTTTATAAAGTTATAATCATATTTGAAACCGTTTTTAAAAAATTGTTGTTTTTTGGATAAAATTGGACAAGAATATGATTTGTTTTGAATAAAAATCAAAAAAAATAGTAATCATTGTGTAAATTGATAAACGTTTTTTTATTTAAAATAGTATATTTGAATCCTAAATGAATATTACTTCACAAATAAAACAGCCCATTTTTGATGAAATGGAACTTTTCGAAAAAAAGTTCTATGAATCGATGACTTCACAAGTGGCTCTTTTAAACCGAATTACCTATTATATTGTCAATAGAAAAGGAAAACAAATGAGACCAATGTTTGTTTTCTTGATGGCAAAAATGGTTTCAAAAGGCGTCGTCAATGAACGAACCTACAGAGGAGCCTGTGTAATTGAATTGATCCATACTGCTACTTTAGTCCATGACGATGTGGTTGATGACAGCAATCGCAGAAGGGGTTTTTTCTCTATTAATGCGCTTTGGAAAAATAAAATTGCCGTTTTGGTAGGTGATTATTTGTTGTCCAAAGGATTGTTGCTTTCAATAGATAACGGGGATTTTGATTTATTGAAAATCATTTCGATTGCAGTACGAGAAATGAGTGAAGGCGAATTACTGCAAATAGAAAAAGCCAGAAAACTCGATATTACCGAAGCGGTTTATTATGAAATCATTAGAAAGAAGACCGCTACTTTAATAGCGGCTTGTTGCGCTCTTGGAGCTAAGTCGGTGCTTGATGATGAAATCCAGGTAGAGAATATTAGAAAATTTGGAGAGCTCATCGGAATGGCTTTTCAAATAAAGGACGATTTGTTCGATTATACCGAAGAAGCTATTGGAAAACCAACAGGAATTGACATTAAAGAACAAAAAATGACATTGCCGCTTATTTATGTCCTCAATAATTGTACTTCAAAAGAGAAAAGTTGGCTTATCAATTCGATAAAAAACCATAATAAGGACAAAAAACGCGTCAAAGAAGTTATAGCATTTGTAAAAGATAACAACGGTTTGGTTTATGCCGAAAATAAAATGTTGGAATTTCAGCAGGAAGCCTTACTGTTGCTGAATGATTATCCTGATTCAGAATATAAATCGGCTTTGATTTTAATGGTGAATTACGTTATTGATAGAAAGAAGTAAATTTATATCTTAAAAAAAACCTTTTTTTAAATCTCTTTGAAACTATAAGTGCTTTGTGTTTAATAAGTTACTTAATTTGTTAAAATAAAACGTAATTTTATTTTAACTTTTTTTTAATCCATGCAACCTTTTTGTCATAATTCTCGTCTATAGGTATAGAAACACTTTTTTAAAAACACTTTGAAAGTAATTAACTTACATCAGGATGAAAATGAAATAATTGCATTGGCTGTTGCAAACAACCGACAGGCTCAACAATGCATTTATTCGAAATATTCATCAAAGATGCTAAGCGTTTGCAGGCAATATATAAAAGACATGCAATTGGCTGAAGATGTAATGATCACTGCTTTTATGAAAGTGTTTGTCAATTTAGGACGTTTTGAAAATAAAGGAAGTTTTGAAGGATGGATTCGGAGGACAATGATTAATGAATGCATCTCATTTATTAGAGTCCAAAAAAAGGTTCATTTCATAGAAGAAACGGTTTATTATGAAGAAATTGATAGCGAAACTGATTTTCAGTTTTCTATCGAAGATGTTCAAAGTTTAATTGATAGTTTGCCTGATGGATATAAAATCGTCTTTAATTTATTTGTTATTGAAGGGCATAAACACAAAGAGATTGCAAGCATGTTGGGTATCAATGAAGGAACTTCCAAATCGCAATTTGCTCATGCCCGAAGAATTTTGAAAAATCAGATAAATGTTTTGAAAAATAAAGAGAAGTATTCTTGAGTAAAATTAGACAAGAGTTCCATTTGTTTTTAAAATCAAGAAAATAGAATAAGATGAAAAAGAGTGCTATAGAAAATCAATTTAAAGAAAAGATGAGTGCAAGGGAAATTGCACCTTCAAAAGCTTCTTGGGATAGATTGGACGCTATGCTAACAGTAGTCGAAAAACCAAAAAGCAATTTTAAGTGGATGTATGTAGCAGCAAGTTTTTTGGGCTTTGTACTAATAAGCACTTTGTATTTCAACCAAAATAAGGTTGAAAAAGTTATGCATAAGGAGGAAATAGTAGTTAATGAGCTAGAAATTATTTCCGAAACGAATGCAATGCCTGTTAAAGTAAATAGGAACGAAGAAGCTAAAACAACAAAAAGTTATAGAAAGCAATTAGCATCGATGGCAATAAAATCCGAGGTTGATTCTAATAGGGTTTTGTCAAATGCAGCAATTCAAGTTGTAGAGAAAGAAGTTGTTCAAGAGCCAGAAATACCAATCATCAATCAAAAAGCGGAACAGAAAATAGTTCTACGAAAATCTAGCTATGTTAATGTTGACGAACTATTAGCATCGGTAGACAATGCCTCGCCGAAAGAAAAAACCATGGAACCAAAAACAAAAGTAAAAGTAAAATCAAATGAATTACTTTCTCAAGTTGATGGAGAATTGGACGTTTCTTTTAGAGAGAAAGCAATTAATGTAGTGAGCCAAAAATTTAAAACTGCAAAATTGGCTTTAAGCAATCGAAATTCAGAATAAATCATCAATCAAATTAATTAAATAAAAACAATCATGAGGAATTTTAAAATTTACTTAGTTGTATTCGTATGCCTTTTTGCAAACAAAATGCTAGCTCAAGAATCATTTGAGAATAAAGCAAAAGACATCGCTTCAAGAATAGAAATCATTGTAAAAGAAGAAAAAAAAGAATTGAAAACCGAGGTTGAAGAGGTAAACGAACAATTGGAGAAAGGTGAATTAACGAAAGAGGAGGCTGATAAAAAAAAGAAAACTTTATCGGAAGCCAGAGCAAATACGATAGAAACCAAAGTCGCCACACTGGAAGAGGAACTTCATGTTTTGGTTCAAGAAAAAGTGGATGGAAAAATTAAAGATGTGGATACTTCTAAAACCATTACGATTCATTTTAGTAAAGATTATTTTTCGCATAAGAAATGTTTTAATGGCGAAAGAAGAACGACTTCCCAGTTTGTATTTGCCCTTGGGGTCAATAATTTGGTAACCAATGAACAAGTTGCTAATTCGGATTTTAAATATTGGAAATCGCACTTTTATGAATGGGGTTTTACCTATAATACTAGAATTTTAAAAGAAGATAATCTGCTACATTTTAAGTACGGGATGTCGCTAATGTATAACAATCTGCGAGCAACAGATAATCGTTATTTTGAAAAAAACGGTAAACAAACCGATTTGGTAGTTAGTGCAGTGCATTTAGACGAATCTCGATTTAGAAATGTATATATTGTAGTGCCTTTGCATTTAGAATTTGATTTCACCAAGAAAGAGATACGAGATGACGTCAATTATTTTAGGACGCATAAGGGCATCCGAGTTGGTTTAGGTGGGTACGGTGGGTTTAGAGTGAAATCCAAGCAAATTCTTTGTTTTGATGATGCTAGCGGAAATGGCGTGGAACAAAGAACCAAAGGCAACTATAATGTGAATGATTTTAATTACGGGCTAAGCACTTATGTGGGGTATAGATCAACAAGTTTGTATTTGAAATATGACTTACAGCCTCTATTTGAAAAAAATGTCGTTGATCAAAATAATATTTCTTTAGGACTTCGTTTCGATTTTAATTAGTGTTTAGTTAAATTGTTTAATGTTAAAAAGTGTTTCAGCGATGAAGCACTTTTTTTATTTTGAATTATAAAGTTTGATTTATGTATTTTTGTAACCGTTCGAATTTTTGAATGGTTTACAACTAAATATTCCCATACGTTTTGATATCACAAGCAACTATAGATACTGTTTTTGAAACTGCTCGAGTAGAGGAGGTTATTGGAGATTTTGTACAATTAAAAAGGGCAGGAAGTAATTTTAAAGGATTAAGTCCATTTTCGGATGAGCGCTCTCCCTCTTTTATGGTTTCGCCAGCAAAGGGGATTTGGAAAGATTTTAGTTCGGGTAAAGGCGGAAATTCAGTGGCTTTCCTGATGGAACACTCGCATTTCACCTATCCGGAAGCGATTCGATTTTTGGCCAAAAAATACAATATTGAGATTGAGGAAACGGAACAAACGGACGAGGAAAAATTAATTACTGACGTTCGCGAAAGTATGTATTTGGTTTCAGAATTTGCTAAGACCTATTTTCATAACACACTTTTAAATTCGGAAGAAGGAAAAGCGATAGGGCTTTCCTATTTTAAAGAACGTGGATTTAGTAATGAAACCATCAAAAAATTTGCTCTAGGATATTCACCGGAAACTTGGGATGCTTTTACGAAGGAAGCTTTAGGGAAAGGATATAAATTAGAATTCTTGGAAAGCACTGGTTTAACCATAGCCAGGGAGGATCGACCTTTTGACAGATTCAAAAGTCGTGTGATGTTTCCCATACAAAGTATGTCTGGTAGAGTTCTTGGTTTCGGTGGCCGAATTTTAACCAACGACAAAAAATCAGCTAAATACTTAAACTCGCCGGAGAGTGATATTTACCATAAAAGCAAAGTGTTATACGGTATTTTTCATGCCAAACAGTCTATTGCGAAATTAAACAACTGCTTTTTGGTCGAAGGATATACAGATGTAATTCAGTTCAATCAAGCAGGAATAGAAAATGTGGTTGCTTCTTCTGGGACCGCGCTTACGCCAGATCAAATCCGGTTGGTAAATCGATTGACCAAAAATATTACGGTTCTATTTGATGGGGATGCGGCTGGTCTTCGTGCTTCTGTTCGTGGAATTGACTTGATTTTGGAAGAAGGTATGAATGTCAAGGTTTGTACTTTTCCTGATGGAGATGATCCGGACAGTTTTGCCAGAAAGACATCTTACGATGATTTGGTTGCGTATTTAGAAAATAATTCCAAAGATTTTATTCAGTTTAAAGCATCGCTTTTAATGAATGATGCCAAGAATGATCCCGTGAAAAAAGCCGATTTGATTCGGGACATGGTAAGCAGTATTTCAAAAATACCGGATAGAATTCAACGTGAAATTTATATTCAGGAATGTTCCAGAATTATGGATATTTCGGAACAAGTTTTGACGAGTACATTGGCTCAGTTGGTTCAAAAAGATGTAACCGAGGGTGGTAAAAAAGTAAAACAGGAGCAAAAAGCTTTCGAAATTGTAAAAAATGATACTCCGGTTCAAGCGGCAAAAGTAGATGTGCTTTATCGTTTGGAACGTAAAATAATTGAAATTCTATTATTATACGGAAATAAAACTGAAGAGTTTGAAGATGTTTTTTTAAGAACAAACGAAAATGGTGAAATCGAAAATGTTGTAGAAAAAAAGGAATATAAAGTATACCAAAGAATTTATTTGAGCTTACAGGAAGACGAGGTAGAATTGGCAAATCCTTTGTTTCGAGATATATTTAATGACTTAATTCGGTATTTTCTTCAAAATGAAAATTTAGAAATTGAAAAATATTTAATGCATTTAAATTATGATTTTGCTCAGGAAGTTACTGACATACTTATGGAAGATGAAAGGGTTGTTTTGCATAATTGGGAAGGACAAAATATTATTCCTAAAACTAAAAATGAAACAATTAGTCAATATGTCTCCGAAACGATACTTACCATGCGATGGTATTTGGTGGATAAAATCATTGAGGAATTAAAAAACTCTGTATCAAATGAACTAGGTTCAGATAATACAGAGTCTATGTCTATGGCAATGGACTACTACAAACTAATTAATTCTTTTTCGAAAAAATTAGGTAGAGTTATGTCACGTTACAGTTAAACGATTTCTAAAGTTTTAGCTTTATTCACTAAATCTACTAGATTAGTAACGTTTAATTTGGTTAACAATCGCAATTTGTAAGTACTGATTGTTTTTTCGTTGAGGTTTAAAATCTCAGCAATTTCATGATTTTTCTTACCATCACTTAAATAACGCAAAACTTCAACCTCACGATTCGAAAGTTTTCTATACAAACGTTCGCTTTTGCTCTGTTTTGCAATTAAGGCAATGTTTTTCATGACTGTTTCATTCATGATTATTTTTCCTTGATTCACTTTAATGATCGATTGACCTAAAGTTTCAAGCTTTTCAGTTTTATGAACAAATCCAGAAACCCCTGCTTTTATAGCATTTGGAGCGTAAATTTGTTCTGAAAGACCGCTGTAAAAAATAATTTTTGTTTTTGGGAAATTTTTCAAAATTGCTTTAATTTCGAAAATGCTAGATAAACCTTCTAGTTCTAAGTCTAAGACAAGAACGTCGATTTCCTTCGTTTGAAGGATGTCTTTTACCATTGGAAAATTCCCTACGTTTGCAACGATGGAAATCTCGGCATGGTCTTTAAAGTACGATTTTATTCCAAAATGTACTACAGGGTAGTTATCTGCTAAACAAACTTTGATCATGGTATTTAGTTTTTAGGATTGTTTATGAAGATATAAAATTAATAAAAAAAAATGAATAAGTATAATTTTTCGGACAAAATATTTTTTTTATCGATTTATAATACAAACTGGTATAGGATTCATCTTATGTTGATTGTTTTTGTTCAGTTTTTGGTATATTTCAAGAACTGTTTTTTCTCTTTCAGTAAAATTATTTGAGGTTATTTTGGTCTCATGAACAAGCATAGCCCATTCCAATTCGTCATAACTTGCTCCCAATTGCTCTTCATCTGTTCGATCATCACCAAATAATCCATCTGTAGGAGCTGCAGCTAAAATGGAATCTGGAATTTTTAAATAGCGACCTAAAGCATAAACTTCGGATTTCATTAAATCAGCAATTGGACTCAAATCGACACCGCCATCACCATATTTGGTGTAAAATCCAACCCCGAAATCTTCCACTTTATTTCCTGTTCCAGCTACTAAAAGACCATAGATGCCTGCGAAATAATACAATGTGGTCATTCTTAAACGGGAACGCGTGTTGGCAAGAGACAAATGCAGTTTTGCTAAATCAGTTGTTTCAGGAACCTGTTTTTTGAAATCTCCAAAAACGGATGTTAAGTCTGCCTCAATGCTCGTGACGTTTGGAAATTGTTTTTTTAATTGTTCAATGTGTTCACGCGCGCGCTTAACATGGCTATGTACCTGATGAATTGGCATTTCAACGCATAATACTTCTAATCCGGTTTGAGCACATAGTGTTGAAGTTACCGCAGAATCGATTCCGCCCGAAACACCAATTACAAAACCATTAGCTTTAGAATTTTCTGCGTATGTTTTTAGCCAACTTACAATGTGGATATTGACTTTTTCAATTTGAAGGGTATTTTTTTTAGTCATAATAGTTTAAGTTTTAAAAAGCAGGAATGTATATTTGCAAAATAATTAAAGAATAATAGTTTCCTTGCTAATTGGTAACAAATTTAAATAAAATAAAATAAATGAGATTATATCTATTTCCTATAGTTTTTTGTTTTCTTTTTTGGTCTTGCGATCAGAAAAGTAAAATTGAAAAAACTATCGAAGAAACTCCTGTGGAAGTTAAAGTGGTTCGTTTTGATAAAATATTTTTCGAAACTCCTCCAAAAGATTTGGCGAAAGTCAAAAAACAATTTCCTTACTTTTTTTCGCCTGAGATTAATGACAGTGTTTGGACGAATAAAATGCAAGCGCCAATCTGGAGAGAGGTTTATGCCGAAGTACAAAAAAAATATTCAAATAGTGAAGAGGTTCAAAATGATGTGGAATCATTGTTTAAACACATAAAATATTATTTTCCGGAAACTAAAACCCCAAAAGTGATTACCCTAATTTCAGACATGGATCCAAATAATAAAGCAATTTATGCGGATTCTTTAGTTATAATTTCGCTCGAATTGTATTTAGGTAAAAACCATAAGTTTTATCAATTTCCAAAATACATCAAGCAGAATTTTGAAGAAAAACAAATTATGCCGGATATTGTTGCCAGTTTTTCTGTTGGGAAAATTGCTCCCCCAACGGATAAAAATTTACTTTCGCAGATGATTTACGGTGGAAAACAGCTTTACTTAAAAGATATTTTATTACCGGAATATACGGATGCTGATAAAATAGGGTATACTCCAGAACAAAATGTTTGGTGCCAAGAAAATGAAAACTATATTTGGAGATATTTTATCGAAAGACAGTTGATGTATAGTGATGAACAAAAATTAACCGCCCGTTTTATTGCCCCAGCGCCCTTTTCTAAATTTTATTTAGAAATAGACAATGATTCTCCGGGTCAAGTGGGATCTTGGATAGGTTGGCAAATTGTTCGCTCTTATATGGCAAATAATGACGTGACAGTGACACAGTTATTAAAAACAGATGCAAAAGAAATTTTTGAAAAATCAAAATACAAACCAAAGAAATAATGTCAAATAAAAATACCTCAGAAATTAAATTCCTTGTCCAATTAGACGAAAACCGTGTTCCTGAAAAGTTAATGTGGACTGCAAAAGACGGTGGAGTAGAGCTAGAAGAAGCAAAAGCGATTATGCTTAACGTTTGGGATAGCAAATCAAAAGAAAGTATGCGTATTGATTTATGGACCAAAGAAATGCCGGTAGATGAAATGAAAATTTTCTTTCATCAAACATTGGTTGCTATGGCGGATACTTTTAAAAGGGCTACAAACGATGAAAAAATGTCGGATACCATGTTGGATTTCTGTGACTATTTTGCGGAGAAATTAGAGTTGAAAAAATAAGTTAAAATTTCAGCAAACAAAAAATCCCAAAACTACAATTTTGCTAGTTTTGGGATTTTTTTATTTTTAAACATTTGTTTTTCAGATTTTTAGAATCCCGAATTGTTAAAATTGTTCTTGAATACCTCTTGATTTACTTCGTCAATATAGCTTAATAATTCTTCTTTTCCAGTTGATTCTGTTGCCGAAGTCACAAAATAATGTGGCATTTCGGCCCAGTTGTTCGCAAACATTTTCTTTTTGTAAGCGGCAATATGAGAATCGATTTTTACTTTACTAATCTTATCAGCTTTGGTGAAAACAATGCAAAACGGAATTTCGCTTTCTCCCATATAGGACATGAATTCAATGTCTATTGTTTGGGCTTCGTGACGAATATCAATTAGAACAAAGGCGCAAACCAATTGTTCTCTTGTTTCGAAATAATCGGTGATAAATTCTTGGAAAATAGATTTCGTTTTTTTAGAAACCTTGGCATAACCATAACCAGGTAGATCGACAAGAAACCAATTGTTATTTATGAGGAAATGATTAATTAGCTGTGTTTTTCCTGGTCTTCCAGAAGTTTTAGCTAATTTTTTTTGGTTGGTCAGCATGTTTATCAGGGATGACTTTCCAACATTTGATCGGCCAATAAAAGCATATTCAGGCAAAAAATCCTTTGGACATTTGCTTACGTCTGAGTTGCTTATTACAAATTCGGCAGTATTAATTTTCATATGAAGTTAATATTTTTTTATCGGAATATGGTATCGCCATTCTTTATTCCTAATTTGTGTTTTGGAATCATGGCGATTTCATTTATTTTTGTGTAAAATTATCCTTTCAATACTAGTGTTCAGCTAAATGGGTGTGAGTTAGCCAGTCCTCAAGGTGTTTGTTGAACTCTTCAGGTTGTTCCATCATAGCGGCATGTCCACATTTGTCGATCCAGTATAAGGTTGAATTCGGTAATAATTTATGGAATTCGTCGGCTACGTCCGGAGGAGTTACTTTGTCATTTTTTCCCCAAATTATACAGGTTTGCACATGCATTTTTGGTAAATCTTTTGCCATATTATGACGAATCGCACTTTTGGCAATGGTCAATGTTTTGATCAATTTAATACGATCATTTACGGTTGCGTAAACTTCGTCAATAAGCTCGGGAGTGGCTATTTTTGGATCGTAAAAAACATCTTCTGCTTTTTTCTTAATGTATTCGTAGTCCCCTCTTTTAGGATAACTATCGCCCATAGCGCTCTCGTAAAGTCCAGAACTACCTGTAATTACAAGTCCCGAAACTTTTTCTGGGAACATTTTGGTATGATATAAAGCGATATGACCTCCTAGTGAATTTCCTAAAAGTATAACCCTGTCCAGTTGTTTGAAAGTGATGAAGTTTTTTACGTAAACAGCAAAACTTTTTACATTCGTTTTTAAAATATTTTGAGTGTAAATAGGCAAATCGGGAATGATGATTCTGTATCCTTTGTTGGAAAAATAACTAGCTACAGCGTCAAAATTACTAAGTCCTCCCATTAAACCATGTAAGATAACAATTGGAATTCCTTCACCAGCTTCATAATAGCTGTATTTGCCTTCTTTTTTGTAATACTTTTCCATTTTTATTTATAACAATTTCAATTTGCAACAAATATAGGGTTTAAAAAATTAATAATAATTTTTGACTGCTTTTTTTAACCTTTTATTCTTTTATCAAAATAGAAGGGATTTCAGTCACTGTTTTATGTCTCTGTTTTGCTCTTTAAAACGGATGTTAAAATAGTAAGAAAGTACCCTTTTTTCGAATTAATTGTCCTCTTTTTTGCATAACACAAGCTTTCTTACAAATATTTTATTACGGAGCTAATGTGTTGATTGTCCATAAACTAAGGGTTTTTGGCGTAAAGTGGTTAAACTTATTAACAAAGTGGGATATAGTGGTAAATTGTGGTAAAATTTTATATATTTTTGCTTTATACAATTAACGCAATTTACTTGGACACAATAATAGGAACATATGAGTGTAAAGTCGATGCAAAAGGGCGGTTATTATTACCTGCTCCTTTAAAAAAGCAACTGGCTTCTTCTCTTCAAAACGGTTTTGTTTTGAAGCGTTCCGTTTTTCAACCTTGTTTAGAATTGTATCCTATGGAAGAGTGGGATTTGATGATGAAAAAAATCGATAAACTCAACAGATTTGTAAAAAAGAACAATGATTTTATCCGTCGTTTTACCGCAGGTGTAAAAATGGTTGAAATTGATGCTTTGGGTAGACTGCTGGTTCCTAAAGACTTAGTGTTGTTTGCCAGTATTTTTAAAGATGTGGTTTTTTCTTCAGCAGTGAATATTGTGGAGATTTGGGATAAAGATTTATATGAAAAATCAATAGACGGAGAGGATATTGATTTTGCTGATTTGGCAGAAGAGGTAATGGGAAATTTAAATGACGACGACAATGGAATATCATAATCCAGTATTGCTAAAGGCATCAGTAGATGGTTTGAATATTAAACCGGATGGAGTTTATGTGGATGTTACTTTCGGTGGGGGAGGTCATTCAAAAGAAATTTTGAGTAGACTTGGTCCAGACGGAAAATTGTTTGCTTTTGATCAAGACGAAGATGCTTTGGCGAATGCTTTGCCAGACGAAAGATTTACATTGATCAATGAGAATTTTAGATTTATAAAAAGGTTTCTTCGTTTTTATGGTGTAAAAGGTGTAGATGGTATTTTGGCGGATTTAGGGGTTTCTTCCCATCAATTTGATGTGCCAGAAAGAGGTTTTTCTACTCGCTTTGATGCCGAATTGGATATGAGAATGAGCCAGAAAAATGATTTGAATGCCTATCGTGTTGTCAATGAGTATGATGAGGCGAATCTTAAACGTGTTTTTTTAGATTATGGTGAACTTAAAAATGCGTCAGCTTTGGCAAGAACAATTGTAGAGGCTAGAGAACAGCGGTTAATCAAAACCACAGATGAATTGAAAGAAGTTTTGATGAAATATTTACCTGAAAGAGTTCGAAATAAAATATTAGCCCAAATCTATCAAGCGATTCGTATTGAAGTGAATCAAGAAATGGATGTTTTAAAGGAATTTTTGGAGCAATCATTAGAGATATTAAATCCAAGTGGAAGGTTAAGCGTGATATCCTATCATTCATTGGAAGATCGATTGGTGAAAAGATTCATAAAAAACGGAATGTTTGAAGGGGAGCCGGAACGTGATTTTTATGGTAATTTTTCAGTTCCTTTTAAAACCATCGGCAAATTGATTGTTCCCGATGCTGCTGAAATTAAAATAAACAATAGAGCCAGAAGTGCAAAGTTAAGAATAGCTGAAAAGTTATAATTTGAAAAAGGAAAATGAAAGGCGGAATTTATAACATATTAAAAGCACAGTTTCTTATAGACGATAACGCGGTCAAAAACTGGCGTTTTATTGTTTTTGTTATTTTATTGGCCATAATTATGATTGCCAATACACAACGATACGAGCAAAAGGTATTTAAGATTATTGAATTAACGAATAAAGTAAAAGAATTGCGTTCTGAATTTGTGGATAGACGTTCTGAATTAATGAAGCTCAAAATGGAATCGACGGTTTCTGAAAAAATGGTGGAAAAGCAAATTTTTCCGGCAACGGTTCCTCCAACAAAGATTGAAGTTAAAAAAGCAGAAGAGAAAAACTTTTTCGAAAAATTATGGCAGTAGAAGATAAACATATATCCTATAGAATTTATCTAGTTGCATTTGCGATATTTATTATGGCAATCGCAATCGCTGTCAAGTTGACTAATATTCAGTGGGTTCAAGGGGATTATTATAGAGAATTGGCGAAAGAAAGAACAGTTAAGAATTTTGTGATTCCTGCTAATAAAGGAAATATTTATTCTGCTGATGGAAGCCTTTTGGCAACTTCAATTCCGAATTATGCAATTCGTTTTGATGCTGTTGCACCCAAAACAGAAACATTTGAAAAAAATGTAAAGTTGTTGTCAGATTCATTGGGGATTATTCTTGGGAAATCAAGTAGTGCAATTCAAAATGAACTTCGAAGAGCAAGAATTCATAAGAATAGATATTGTTTAATAGCCCAAAATTTGAGCTATACAAAATATATGAAAATAAAAGGGTTGCCGTTATTTAATTTGGGAGCGTATAAAGGCGGAATAATAGTTGAACAAAAAACAATTAGAGAACATCCGATAGGGCAAATTGCAGAACGAACGATTGGCTATGAAAGAAAAATGCCGGAAGGTTATTCAGATGGAAAAGGAATCGAGTGGGCGTATAGCAAATACCTTAATGGGAAAGACGGTAAGATATTAAAGCAAAAAATTGCTAAAGGCCAATGGAAACCTATCCGGGATGTAAATGAAGTAGATCCACAAGATGGGTATGATGTTATTTCAACAATTGATGTTTATATTCAGGATATAGCGCATCATGCCTTATTGAAACAACTAGAAGATTATCAGGCAGATCATGGTTGTGTTGTGGTTATGGAAACCAAAACGGGTCAGGTAAAGGCTATTTCAAATTTAGGAAGAGCTGATGACGGTAGTTATTATGAAACCACAAATTATGCTTATGCTGAATCGCATGAGCCAGGTTCTACTTTTAAATTGGTCGATTTAATGGTAATACTAGAAGATAAAGTCGCTGATACCAGTACGGTTTATGATACTCATGGAGGTATAATTACTTATTCTGGTCGTAAGGTAAGGGATTCTCATGAAGGAGGGTATGGAAAAATATCTTTAGCGCGTGGTTTTGAAGTTTCTTCCAATACGGTAATGGCTCAGGCGGTTTATAATAATTACAAAAACAATCCAACAAAGTTTGTAGACCATGTTAATAGTTATGGTTTAAATAAAAAATTGGGGCTTGCTTTTAAGGGTGAAGGGAAACCTATGATTCCGCAACCAAGTGATAAAAACTGGTCTAATATCTCACTACCATGGATGGCATTTGGATATGGAGTTTCGGTTACGCCTTTGCAAACCCTTACGTTCTATAATGCGGTGGCCAATAATGGGGTAATGGTAAAACCTCAATTGGTTTCTGAAATTAAAGCTTGGAATAAAACCATAAAAAAATATAATACAGAAGTGATCAATTCTAGAATATGTTCACATGAAACGATTCTAAAACTGAAAGCGGTTTTAGAAAATGTGGTAAAAAGAGGAACGGGTTCAAAATTATATTCCAAAGATTTTTCAATGGCAGGAAAGACAGGGACAGCCGTGGTAAATTATGCCAAAAATGGAGGGTCGGACAAACATTATGCTTCTTCTTTTGTGGGATATTTTCCGGCAGATAATCCTAAATATTCTTGTATTGTTGTGGTTCATAAGCCCAATACGACCAACAATAATTATTATGGAGCAGATGTTGCGGGGCCAGTTTTTAAAAGAATTGCCCAAAAAATATTTACTGACACTCCTTCAAGAAATGTGATTAAAAAATTAGACGGATCTATTCCAAAGCAGGACAATGATTACAACTCTTATTTTGTAAAAATGTCAAAAGTACGACATTCTGTTCCAAATGTCAAAGGAATGTCGGGAATGGATGCAGTGGCTTTATTGGAAAATTTGGGAATAAAAGTGAAAGCGATCGGTGTTGGGAAAGTTAAAAAACAATCGCTTCAGGCTGGTCAAAATATCGTAAAAAATTCAACTATACTATTGGGATTATCATGAGTTTATTAAAAGACATATTATATAAAGTGGCTATTGAATCTGTAAATGGTTCTACGGAAATTGCTATTAACAAAATGGATTTCGATTCTCGAAAAATTGAAGCCAATGATGTTTTTGTAGCGATTCGTGGTACTATTTCGGATGGGCATGATTTTATAGAAAAAGCCATCGAAAGGGGAGCAGTTGCTATTGTTTGTGATGCACTTCCAAGCGTTTTGGCAAAAGGTGTTACCTATGTTTGTGTAAAAGATACCAATGCAGCGTTGGCTTTTATGGCTGCCAATTATTTTGATAACCCTTCGCGTAATCTGAAATTGGTCGGGATTACAGGAACCAATGGTAAAACTACTATTGCTTCTTTATTGTATCAATTGTTTAAAAAAGCGGGTTTTAAAGTTGGGTTATTATCGACTGTTAAGATTTTAGTGGATGATGTAGAGTATAAAGCGACACATACCACACCCGATTCAATTACGATAAATCATTTTCTAAATGAAATGGTTCTTGCCGGTGTTGAGTATTGTTTTATGGAAGTGAGTTCCCACGGGATACACCAAAAAAGAACAGAAGCCTTGCATTTTGTTGGTGGAATTTTCACCAATTTATCTCATGATCATTTGGATTACCATCCCACTTTTGCAGAATATAGAGATGTTAAGAAATCATTTTTTGATCACTTACCAAGTACCGCTTTTGCATTGTCGAATATCGATGATAAAAATGGTCCTGTAATGTTGCAAAACACATCAGCCAGAAAACGCACGTATGCCTTAAAAAGCTTTGCCGATTATAAAGCTCAAATTCTGGAAAATCAGTTATCAGGACTGTTATTGAAAATTAACGGGAATGAAGTTTGGGTAAAATTAATAGGAACTTTTAATGCCTACAATCTTTTGGCTATCTACGGAACTGCTGTAGAGTTGGGATTGGGTAGTTTGGAAGTATTGCGTTTAATGTCTGAGTTGGAAAGTGTTTCGGGACGTTTTCAATTTATTGTTTCCAATACCAATATTACGGCAATTGTCGATTATGCACATACTCCGGATGCCCTGGATAATGTATTGAAAACCATCAATGATATTCGTACAAAAAACGAACAATTGATTACGGTTGTTGGTTGCGGAGGGAATAGAGATACCACAAAACGACCTATTATGGCGGGAATTGCTTCGGAACTTAGCGATAAAGTGATTCTTACTTCAGATAATCCTAGAAATGAAGAACCAGAAATGATTATTCAGGAAATGGAAAAAGGGGTTGCAGCTCAAAATTTCAAAAAAGTTTTGTCTATAACAGATAGATTGCAAGCGATTAAAACAGCTTGTCAATTGGCTCAACCAAATGATATTATATTGATTGCTGGTAAGGGACATGAAACCTATCAGGAAATCAAAGGGATTCGTCATGATTTTGATGATATGAAAAGCGTGAAAGAAATTTTAGATCAACTACATAAATAATAAAATATGTTATACTACCTATTCCAATATTTAGACAAAGTCATGGATGTTCCTGGTACAGGAGTTTTTCAATATATAACATTTAGATCGGCTTTGGCTTTAATGCTATCCTTACTGTTATCTACTATTTATGGTAAGCGAATCATTGGCTTTTTAAGTAGACAACAAGTAGGGGAAACAGTCCGTGAACTTGGTTTAGCTGGTCAAAATGAAAAAGCGGGAACGCCAACTATGGGGGGGTTAATTATCATATTTGCTACTTTGGTGCCGGTAATTCTTTTTGCAAAACTGGATAATATTTATATCATTTTATTGATTGTGACCACCTTATGGATGGGAACTATTGGTTTTATTGATGATTATATTAAAATTTTTAAGAAAGACAAACAGGGCTTAAAAGGGATTTTTAAAGTTTTTGGACAAGTTGGGTTGGGATTAATTGTTGGGTCTGTTTTGTATTTCAGTCCAGCGGTTACAGTAAGAACAGATACTGGGAATAGCGATATTTTTAAAACTACCGCTACTGAGTCGGTGATAAAACCAGCTCCTGTTGAGGAGAAATCTACAGCAACTACAATTCCATTTTTTAAAAATAATGAGTTCGATTATGCCGAAGTATTAGCCTGGACAGGAGAAGGTTATGAAAAATGGGCATGGTTAATTTTTATCCCAGTTGTAATTTTTATTATAACAGCGGTGTCTAATGGTGCTAATCTAACGGATGGTATCGATGGTTTAGCCGCAGGGACTTCTGCAGTGTCGGTTCTGGCATTAGGGATTTTTACGTTCGTGTCCGGAAATATTATTTTTTCCAATTATTTAAATATAATGTACATCCCAAATTCGGGTGAAATGACTGTTTTTATTTCAGCATTTGTTGGAGCATTAATTGGTTTTCTTTGGTACAACTCCTATCCAGCCTCGGTTTTTATGGGTGATACCGGAAGTTTGACTATTGGCGGAATTATTGCGGTTCTTGCTATTGCCGTTCGAAAAGAAATGTTAATTCCTTTATTGTGCGGAATCTTTCTGGTCGAAAACTTCTCTGTTGTCTTGCAAGTGAGTTATTTTAAATATACCAAAAAACGTTTTGGGGAAGGAAGAAGAATTTTTCTAATGTCGCCCTTGCATCATCACTATCAAAAAAAGGGATATCATGAAAGTAAAATTGTAACTCGATTTTGGATTGTCTCGATAATGTTGGCCATATTGTCTATTGTAACACTAAAATTGAGATAGTATGAGACTAGTGATTTTAGGTGGTGGAGAAAGTGGTATAGGTACTGCTATTCTAGGAAAGAAGAAAGGATATGATGTTTTCGTATCTGATTTTGGAAAAATAAAAGAAAGTTATAAAGAAGTTCTTATAATTAATGGGATTGCTTGGGAAGAAGAAAAACACACCGAAGACTTGATATTGAATGCCGATGTCGTCATGAAAAGTCCAGGTATTCCGGACAAATCCCCAATAATCAAGAAGCTGAAAAAAAATGGAGTTTCAGTGATTTCGGAAATTGAATTTGCTGCTCCATTTACAGATGCAATTACAATAGGTGTAACGGGTAGTAATGGTAAAACGACCACGACAATGTTAACCTATCATTTGTTGAAATCAGCGGGTTTGAATGTAGGATTAGGGGGTAACATTGGGAAAAGTTTTGCCTGGCAAGTTGCCGAAAACAATTATGATGTGTATGTGCTTGAGCTGAGTAGTTTTCAACTGGATGGAATAATAAATTACAAGCCTCACATAGCTATTATAACGAATATTAGCCCTGATCATTTAGATCGATACGATTATAAGTATCAAAATTATATCGATTCAAAACTTAGGGTAACCATGAATCAAACTGAGGAGGATTTCCTTATTTATGACGCAAATGATGAAGCCATCTTAGAATGGTTGAAAAACAATACAATAAAAGCCAAATTAATTCCTTTTTCATTGACGCAAGAATTCAGCGAAGGAGCTTATTTAAAAAACAACAAAATGGAAATTAAGATCAATCAAGAAGAGTTTATAATGGACACGGAACACATGGCGCTAGAAGGAAAACATAACACAAAAAATGCAATGGCAGCCACTTCTGTAGCAAAATTGATGCAAATAAGAAACGCAACGATTCGTGAAAGTTTGTCAAATTTTCAGGGTGTTGAACATCGTTTGGAGAAAGTTTTGAAAATTCAAAACGTGCAATACATTAATGACTCCAAAGCTACAAACGTGAACGCTACTTTCTTTGCATTAGACAGTATGAATACACCTACTGTGTGGATTGTGGGAGGAGTTGATAAAGGAAACGATTACCATGAATTAATGTCATTGGTACGTGAAAAAGTAAAAGCTATTATTTGTTTAGGTATCGACAATAAAAAAATCATTGATGTTTTTGGTAATGTTGTTGATATTATGGTTGAAGTGTCTAATATGAACGATGCCGTTAGAATGGCGCAACGTTTAACAGAGAAGGGAGATACAGTGTTATTGTCTCCAGCCTGCGCAAGTTTTGATTTGTTTGAAAATTACGAAGACAGAGGAAGACAATTTAAACAAGCAGTGAAAAATTTATAAAATAAGGTTGAAAGGCTATGAGTTTAGAAAGTTTAGATTAATATAATTCTAAATCTATTTCTATAAACGTATCAACCTTCTAAACCTTCTAAACGTATTAAAAATGAAAGAGCTAATTAACAAACTAAAAGGAGATAAAGGGATATGGTCATTCGTGGCCCTGTTGGCCCTGTTTTCCTTTATGCCTGTTTTTAGTGCGAGTAGTAATTTGGCTTATTTAGGTCATGGAACCGGAAATACATTAGGGTATTTATTGAAACATTTTGCCCATATATGTATTGGTTTTTTAATCATTTATTTGGTCCATAAAATACCGTATCATTATTTTAGAGCAATTTCCAAAGCGGGATTGCCTATCGTTTGGGTATTACTGGCTTATACTTTAATTAAAGGAACCGTAATTGCGGGAGCCAATGCAAGTAGATGGATTCAAATTCCGTTTGTAGGTTTGACTTTTCAAACATCAACGCTTGCTTCTATTATTTTGTTCATTTTTGTGGCTCGATATTTGTCAAAAACTAGAGAAACTCCCATTACGTTCAAGTGCTCTTTATGGGAACTTTGGACTCCTGTTTTTATAACATTAATGTTTATTTTGCCTGCCAATTTTTCCACAACCGCTTTGATTTTTTCAATGGTTATTATGCTTGTTTTTGTTGGTAAATATCCATTGAAATACATTTTTTTTATCGTTGGATCTGGGGTGTTGTTTTTGACGTTTTTTATATTAATAGCAAAGGCCTTTCCTGATTCGCGTTTTTTTAGTAGAGTTGGAACTTGGGGTAGCCGAATTGAAAATTTCACAAGTAATAAAGCAGATGAAGATGACTATCAAATAGAAAAGGCAAAAATTGCCATTGCTTCCGGACAAATATACGGTTTGGGACCAGGGAAAAGCGTTCAAAAGAATTTCTTGCCTCAATCTTCTTCCGATTTTATCTATGCCATTATTGTTGAAGAATATGGTCTTGTAGGTGGTTTTGGAGTTCTTATTTTGTATTTGCTCTTATTATTCAGATTTATTGTAGCCTCCCATAAAGCCAACACGCTTTTTGGAAAATTAGTGGTTATAGGTTTGGGGTTTCCAATGATTTTTCAGGCGATGATCAATATGGCCGTGGCAGTAGAATTATTGCCGGTAACGGGACAAACATTACCGTTGATAAGTAGCGGTGGTAGTTCTATTTGGATGACTTGTTTCGCTCTTGGAATTATTATAAGCGTCACCAAAAAAGACGAAGAAATTGCCCAAGAGAAATTAGAAAAAGAAAAAAGAGAGGAGATACTTCAAAAACTAATTGATAGAGAATTAGAATCAGATTTTGTTTTAGAGGATGATGATAATTTTGAAAATCCAGACTGCGGTAGTTACTCTATTACGGACAAAGCTCGAAATCCTATGGATGCGGTATTGAAATAATTTGGTTTAATAATTTTTGATTAAATAGTAATTAATTTTTATAAAATGTATTCTTTAAAAAATACAGTTAACTAAATAATTTTTTTAAAATGGCAAAACATAAATTCATATTAAGTGGTGGTGGAACAGGAGGACATATTTATCCTGCCATTGCTATTGCAAACGAATTAAAATCACGTTTCCCTGATGCTGACATTCTTTTTGTTGGAGCAAAGGATAAAATGGAAATGCAAAAAATACCTCAGGCAGGTTACAAAATTAAAGGACTTTGGATAGCTGGTCTGCAACGAAAATTAACAATACAAAACGCGATGTTCCCTTTTAAATTATTAAATAGTTTATGGGAGTCGCGAAAAATAATCAAACAATTCAAACCGGATATAGTTATTGGTACTGGTGGTTTTGCAAGTGGTCCATTGTTGAAAATGGCTAATTCAATGAATATTCCAACGGTGATACAAGAGCAAAATTCTTACCCTGGAATTACTAATAAATTATTGAGTAAAAAAGCAAATATCATTTGTGTGGCTTATGATAATCTAGAACGCTTTTTTCCTGCCGCTAAAATGATTTTGACCGGAAATCCAGTGCGGCAAGATTTAATTGATATTGAGGGAAAGAGAGACGAAGCGATTCAATATTTTAAATTGGATGCAAATAAAAAGACGCTTTTGGTTCTTGGCGGAAGCCTTGGGTCGAGAAGAATAAATCAATTGATAGAAAAAGAATTGGATAAAATCCTTTCTTTAGGTCTTCAGGTAATTTGGCAATGCGGTAAATTTTATTTGGAGGATTATAAAAAATTTAATGGTCATAATGTCCAGGTAGTCGCTTTTATTGACAGAATGGATTTGGTTTATGCCACGGCTGACTTTGTTATTTCTCGAGCTGGCGCATCCTCCGTTTCTGAATTGTGTATTGTGGGAAAACCAGTGATTTTTATTCCTTCGCCTAATGTTGCTGAGGATCACCAAACTAAAAATGCGCAGGCAGTCGTAAATAAAAAAGGCGCCATTTTGTTGAAAGAATCACAACTTGAAGACGATTTCGGTATAGTTTTTGAGTCTTTGGTGAAAGATCAGGGGAAGCAAGAACAGCTGAGCCAAAATATAAAAAATTTGGCTTTGCCCAAAGCAACAAAACAAATTGTAGATGAAATTGTGAAGTTGATCCAAATACATAAAAACGATAAGTAGGATAGATAGAATTGATAAATAGTACTTCTTTTGACAAGTACAAATTCGAGTTTTAAAACTCAAGTAGCAATTCAAATAATAAATAAAATGAATTTAAATCAAATAAAAAACGTCTATTTCATTGGGATAGGAGGTATCGGAATGAGTGCTTTGGCTCGTTATTTCAAGACTATTGGAAAGCAAGTTTCAGGGTATGATAAAACACCTTCCATTCTTACAAATGAATTAATTGAAAGCGGTATTGATATTCATTTTGAAGATAGTATTTCGCGAATACCAGAAGATTATTATGTCGAAAATACGCTGGTTATTATTACGCCTGCTGTTCCAATAAACCATTCCGAATGGAACTATTTTTTGGAAAGAAACTATCAAGTAAAAAAGAGAGCCGAAGTGTTAGGGATAATAACAAAAGATACTTTTTGTTTTGCTGTGGCAGGAACTCATGGTAAAACGACAACATCAAGTATTTTAGGGCATATATTATATGAAAGCGGTGCAGATGTTACTGCTTTTATTGGTGGGATTGTCGAAAATTACGATTCCAATTTAATTGGGAATGGCAAGACAGTTACTGTAGTTGAAGCGGATGAATTTGATCGTTCTTTTTTGCATTTACATCCCGATATTGCTTGTGTAACTTCGATGGATGCAGATCATTTGGATATTTATGGAACAAGTGAAGCAATTGAAGCGTCATTTGTTGAATTTGCCAATAAAGTTGAAGATAAGAGCAATCTTTTTATAACCAATGAATTGCCTATAAAAGGGGTGATTTGTGCCGTAAATGAAGAGGCGACTTTTCGCGCGTTTAATGTTAGGATAGAGAAGGGCAGTTACGTTTTTGATGTACAAGCTCCAAACGAATTAATCAAAGATTTACGTTTTGGATTGCCTGGAAAACATAATTTGATGAATGCTTTAATGGCACTGGCAATGGCAATAACCTACGGCACCCCGACCGAGGTTATTGCGAGAGCTTTGTTGTCTTTTAAAGGAATTAGAAGGCGGTTTTCATATCAGATAAGAGAAGAAAAGCTGGTTTATATAGATGATTATGCACATCATCCTACGGAAATAAATGCGGTTCATCAAGCGGTTCGGGAATTGTATCCTAATCAAAAAGTATTAGCTATTTTTCAGCCGCATTTGTTTAGTAGAACCAAGGATTTTGCAGATAATTTTGCCAAAAGTTTGTCGGCTTTTGATGAAGTTCTCTTGCTGGAAATTTACCCGGCTCGTGAGTTGCCTATGGAGGGAATAAACTCACAATGGCTGATGGATAAAATGACCAATGAACATAAAAGATTGATTTCGAAAGAGGATTTAATCCCTGCAATTTTAGCCAATGATGCCAAAATTATTGTGACTATTGGTGCGGGTGATTTGGGAGAATTAGTGCCATCCATTAAAAAAGCATTGTATGAGACTCTTTAATTTGACAAACGTAAGGTTATTTCTCATGTTTATTTTGGTGATTTTTCTGTTTTCATTCACTTCAAAACGGAATTCACATCGAAAATTGACTAAGTCTATTGTTGTTTTTGTAGGCGAAAACTCGCTTTTTATTAAACAAGAAACGGTTGATAAATTGTTGATAGAAAATAAATCGAATGCTTCAAGCATTCGAAAAGATAAGCTAGATTTGAATAAGCTTGAGCAAGTATTAGATGTTCAAGAAATGATTGAGAAAGCAGATGTGTTTGTAAGCATCGACGGTGTTCTAAAAGCAGTTGTAAAACAAAAGACCCCTATTGCTAGGGTTTTTAATGAAAATGGTTCCTTTTATATTGACAGTAAAGGAAATACAATGCCGTTATCTGATAATTTTACAGCTAGAGTTCCACTTGTTTCTGGGGAGATAAACAAGAAAAACAACAAAGATTTATTCAAAATATTTCAGATAATTTATGAGGATGCATTTTTGAAAAAAAACATCATTGGTATACAAATTATGCCCAATGGTAGCTTATTAATGCTAAATAGAAATTATAATTATCAGATAGATTTTGGAAGTATGATAAATGTGGAGCGAAAATTCAAAAACTATAAAGCTTTTTTTCAAAAAGTAAGTTCAGACAGTTCGTTATACAAATATAAAAAAATAGATCTCAGATTTACGGAACAAGTAGTTTGCACAAAATAAATAGATAATGGAAAAAGAGAATATTGCGGTAGGTCTAGATATTGGGACGACTAAGATTGTTGCCATGATTGGTAAAAAAAATGAATACGGTAAACTGGAGATTTTAGGTGTTGGGAAATCTAAAAGTTTAGGTGTAGCAAGAGGTGTTGTAAATAATATTACACAAACGATTCAGTCAATCCAACAAGCAATTCTGGAAGCTGAAAATAATTCAGGTTACAAAATTAAAGATGTTGTTGTTGGAATTGCAGGACAGCATATCAGAAGTATTCAGCATAGTGATTATATCAGCAGAAGTAATCCAGAAGAAGTAATTGGAGGAAGTGATATCGATTTGTTGATTAATCAAGTTCATAAATTGGCCATGCTTCCTGGAGAAGAGATTATCCATGTTTTGCCACAAGAATTTAAGATTGATGGTCAATCCGATATCAAAGAGCCAATTGGGATGTATGGTGGTAGACTGGAAAGCAGTTTTCACGTTGTGGTAGGACAAGCGTCGTCAATTAGAAACGTGGGAAGATGTATTCAAAGTTCCGGTCTGGAATTGTCAGGATTGACATTGGAACCTTTAGCCTCATCGGATGCGGTGTTAAGTCAAGAAGAAAAAGAAGCAGGTGTTGCTCTTATAGATATTGGTGGTGGAACTACAGATTTAGCCATTTTTAAAGATGGAATTATTCGTCATACTGCAGTTATTCCTTTTGGAGGAAATGTGATTACGGATGATATTAAGGAAGGATGTTCGATTATTGAAAAACAAGCCGAATTATTGAAAGTGAAATTTGGTTCTGCTTGGCCAGGTGAGAATAAAGATAATGAGATTGTTTCTATTCCAGGGTTAAGAGGAAGAGAACCGAAAGAAATTTCATTAAAAAATCTTTCGAAAATAATTAATGCTAGAGTAGTGGAAATTATTGAACAAGTTTTTACCGAAGTGAGAGCTTATGGTCATGAAGATCCTCGCAAAAAATTGATTGCAGGAATTGTACTTACTGGTGGCGGTGCACAATTAAAACACATCAAACAACTAGTAGAATACATTACTGGAATGGACACTAGAATTGGCTATCCAAACGAGCATTTGGCAGGAAACTCAGACGAAGAGATTTCAAGTCCTTTATACGCTACTGCGGTTGGATTAGTAATGAATAGTATCGAAAATAGAACGCAAAGTGCTGTAAAGATGCAAACGACAGCGGTTCCTGAAAAAGTGACTTATTTCAGAGAGTCAGTAGTTGAGGCAATTGTGGTTGCAAAAGAAGAAGTATACGTGGAACCTGTAAATGTGTTTCAAGAAGATAATGTTAAAGAAGAATCTACTGAGAATAAAATTAGAAGATCCTTTTTTGATAAATATGTGGATAAGATTAAAGATTTTTTGGATAACGCAGAATAGTATTATCAAGAATTAAAAAGTTATCAATTCTCCTTTTTGCCCCAAGCCAAGAGTAGTAAAAAAAAATAAATTTAATAAAATTTCAAAACCCCATATTATGTCAAGCAACTCAGAATTTGGAAGCATTTCATTTGATTTACCAAAGAATCAATCAAATGTAATAAAAGTTATCGGAGTAGGTGGAGGTGGTAGTAATGCCATAAACCACATGTTTAAACAAGGGATTAAAGGTGTTGATTTCATCGTCTGTAATACTGATTCTCAAGCACTTGATAATAGCTCTGTGCCAAACAAAATCCAGTTAGGTGTTAATTTAACTGAAGGGCTAGGTGCCGGCGCAAATCCAGATGTAGGGCACCAATCTGCTATAGAAAGTATTGCCGATATTGAGAAAATGTTGGATGGTAATACCAAAATGGTATTTATTACTGCAGGAATGGGTGGTGGAACCGGAACCGGAGCTGCACCTGTTATTGCACAACTTGCCAAGGAAAGAGATATTCTTACGGTAGGAATTGTGACTTTGCCATTCTTGTTTGAGGGTAAAGTACGTCAAGAGCAAGCACTTTTGGGAATCGAAAAACTACGTAAACAAGTTGATTCTTTAATTGTTATCAATAATAATAAATTAAGAGAAGTATACGGGAATCTCGGTTTCAAAGCTGGGTTTTCAAAAGCGGATGAAGTTTTGGCTACAGCCTCAAGAGGAATTGCCGAAGTAATTACACATCACTATACCCAAAATATCGATTTACGTGATGCTAAAACCGTATTGTATAATAGCGGAACAGCTATTATGGGATCTTCTGTTTCATCTGGAGAAAATAGAGCCAAAGAAGGAATTATTTCGGCCTTGGATTCTCCGCTTTTGAATGATAATAAAATCACTGGTGCCAAAAACGTATTGTTGCTTATAGTTTCTGGTTCGAATGAAATTACTATCGATGAAATTGCCGAAATCAACGAACATATACAATCAGAAGCAGGTTCTAATGCCAATATAATTATGGGGGTTGGTGAAGACGAAACTCTAGGCGATGCTATTGCCGTTACTATTATTGCCACAGGTTTTGATGTAGAACAACAAAATGAAATCGTTAATGTTGAGCCGAAAAAAATCATCCATACCCTGGAAGATGAACAAAGAGGGGTTTTCGATTTGACTAAAAATGCAGTGGCCGGTTTTAATCTTAATGGTGAATTGCCAGTGTCAAATGATACGGAAAGAATTGTTTTTGATTTAGTTGAAGATGTTGCAATTCCAGAACCGATAATCGCTTCTATCAATGATGAAGAATTAATTGTTATGTCTGAATTTATTAAAAATTTGGATGTGACTTTTGAAATCGTTTCGCCAATGAAAGAAATTGATTTTATCATTTCGAATCCAACAGCGGAGCAAGTTAGAGAGGTAAAAGCAGCCCCAATTCGATTTGAAGAAAAACAAGAACAAACCACATTCACATTTGATATGCCCCTATACAAAGCAGAGTCTGTACAAGTACAAGCTGCTGTAAAGGAAGAGGATACTATTTTGTTTGAACTCACCAATGAAACTCGTGACATTAAAGTGGTGCAACCAGTACAGTTTGTTCCAGTAACAGAATTGTCGGATAATGGAATAATAAAATATTCCCTTGAAGAATACATGGAAGCGGAAAACGACTTGCTAGATTGCAAGCCAGTGGGCAAGGTTGTGGAGGAAGTAATTTCTGCAGAATTAAATATAACCATGAAACAGGTTGTTGTGCCTACCCAAGAATCACCTATGCTTGAAAGTATGTCTCCTATAGATATGACAATCGAAGAGACGTTGCGTTTTAGAGCAGAGGAAAGAAGAAAAAAACTAAAAGATTTTAATTATAAATTTCATGATAGCCTGTCCAGAGTAGATGAGTTAGAAAGAGAGCCAGCCTACAAAAGGTTTGGAATTGACCTTTCTAGTTCACAAGCCAACAATTCAAATTCAAGAATATCTGTTGGGATGGATAGTAACAATGACTTACAATTGCGTTCAAACAATTCTTATTTACATGACAATGTAGATTAAGGTACGCAAACCATTTTGAGATAGCCCGAAAATTCAAGCAATTTTCGGGCTATCTTTTGAGATTAAAGCAATAGGACAACGTCTTGTTAATGCCAGTAAAATTTTCTAAATTTGTCGGGCCTAATCCAGCTGTACATTACAAGCTTTTTGTCAAAACTATTTTTTTCTAAGAACAAGAAAGAGCTTCCTCTGGTCGCTTTTCCAGTTCAAGAAAAAATATAGTTTCTCTCAAAAAGGCTTTCCATTTCCATCTGGGGCAATTTTTAAAGTGTTCAGTATTCAGTTTGAAGTTTGAATCGTAAATCTAAAATCAAGAATCTAAAATCTAAAATATATTATGAGTTTATCAATACAAATCATGGACGATATCAAAACCGCCATGAGAGCCAAAGATACTGTAGCGTTAGAAGCTTTAAGAGCCATAAAATCGGAGATTTTGTTAGCCCAGACTGCATCAGGGTCAAAAGAAGAAATAACTGCTGATGAGGAAATTAAATTGCTTCAAAAGTTGGTTAAAACCCGTAAGGATAGCGCCAAAATATTTACGGAACAAAATCGTATGGATTTGGCTGAACCAGAATTGGCTCAAATTGCCGTAATCGAAAAATTCTTGCCAGCCCAATTAAGCGAAGCCGAAGTAGAAGCTGTTATTGCAAAAATCATTGCAGAAACTGGAGCATCAGGAATTGCATCAATGGGTAAAGTAATGGGATTGGCAGCTGCCCAATTAGGAGGAACCGCCGAAGGGAAAACCATTTCTACCATCGTAAAAAAATTATTGACATAAAAAGAAAGACTGTTGATTGCAGATTTTAAATCTAAAATCTGCAATCATAAATCTACAATCTAAAATCAAATGGCTGCGTAGTTCAACTGGATAGAATATCAGATTTCGACTCTGAGGGTTGCAGGTTCGAACCCTGTCGCGGCCACATAAGAAAGCAAAATTGTAATTGATATTATGATTTTGCTTTTTATTTTACGGCTATGTCTAATAGGAACTGACTGATATATTTATGGAAAACATTACCCTTGTCTTTACTTTTATTGTTTTTCTTCTGGCTTTTGGTCTTTTTTTGGGTGCTATCTTTAAATTTTTGGAATATGCTTTTGGATTGGTGTTTGGTAAACCTTTATTTGTTCATTTTTGCCCTTTTCCAAAGAAAATTAGCCCTGAAGCACTTCAGTTTTTAAAGACCCAATTCCCTTTTTATGTCCGTTTATCAGATAAGGAGAAAGTGTATTTTGAGCATAGGGTAGCCTGTTTTCTTGATAAATACGAATTTGTCAGCCGTGAGGGATTTGTAATCACCGAAGAGGTAAAAGTTCATGTTGTCGCCACATTAGCCATGCTGTCTTTTGGTATGCGGGAATACCTGAGCGATGTTTTTGACCGAATAATTATTTATCCGTCAATCTATTTTTCTAGGATTACCAAACAATACCATAAGGGAGAATTTAATCCCAATACAAAAACGGTTGTTTTCTCTTGGGAAGATTTTCAAAAGGGATTTGACATATCTTCTGATAATTTAAATCTTGGTATCCATGAATTTGCCCATGTTTTGCATCATCATGGATTGGAAAGCAGTGACAGCAGTGCCGTGCTTTTTTCTAGAATGTACAAAATAATTAATGAAGAAGTAAGTGATGTCGTGTTTCGAGAGCAACTCATACAATCCAATTATTTTAGGATTTATGCTTTTACCAATCAATTTGAGTTTCTGGCCGTTATTCTAGAGCACTATTTCGAAACACCATTGGAATTTGAAAAACGGTTTCCACACCTTTATAAAAACGTGAGTTTGATGCTGAATATGAATTAGTAATTTCCTAAAATACTTTTAATTAACAACTGATAAACATCATGTTTTAGAATTCTTTTCTTTTTTAAATTTACGTATAATTTAAAATCAAGGTGTTATGAGACAGCATGTTCCAGTGTCAACTATTATGACCAAAAATATAATTAAACTGACTATTTCGGATGATTTAACCAGGGCTGAAACTCTTTTTAAACACTATAAAATCAGGCATATTCCTGTAGTAAGTAGTGCTACAATAATTGGGATGTTAAGTTACACCGATTTGTTGCGAATTTCTTTTGCAGATGCCATTGATGATGATGAAGAGGTAGTGGATACTACTGTTTATAATATGTTTACGGTAGAGCAAGTAATGGCAAAAAAATTAGTTACGATTTCGCCAGAAACAACGATTAAGGAAGCGGCTGAGATTTTGGCAAATAAAGAATTTCATGCTTTGCCAGTTTGTGAAGACGGTTTATTGGTTGGGATTGTAACCACCACCGATTTGATAAAGTATTTAATAGATCAGTATAAATAAATAAGTGTTTACTAAAAAAAAGTCCCAATGCTACTGATGAGTATTGGGACTTTTGCATTTTTATACTGTTGTCAATTTCTTTAAATCGGCAATTGTTTGAGTTGGGTTTTCAGCTTTAAATACAAAACTTCCGGCAACTAGTACGTCTGCTCCTGCTTCAACCAATTGTAATGCGTTTTTATTGGTTACGCCGCCATCAATTTCAATAATTGTTGAAGCGCCTTTTTTGATAATCAACTCTTTTAGCTTTTTTACTTTTGTGTAAGTGTTTTCTATGAATGACTGTCCTCCAAAACCAGGATTTACACTCATGATACAAACCATGTCAATATCATTGATTACATCTTCCAATAAATCAATGTTGGTGTGTGGGTTAAGCGCAACTCCTGCTTTCATCCCTTCGGCTTTTATGGCTTGAAGGGTTCTATGTAGGTGTGTGCAGGCTTCGTAATGTACGGTTAAAATATCAGTGCCCAATGCTGCAAATGTTTTAATGTATTGATCTGGATTTACAATCATTAAATGTACATCAACCGTTTTTTTGGTGTGTCTTGTGATTGCTTCAAGAACGGGCATTCCAAAAGAAATATTTGGAACAAAAACACCATCCATGATGTCAATATGAAACCAATCGGCCTTGCTGTTGTTGATCATTTCGATATCACGTTGCAAATTGGCAAAATCGGCAGCTAGAACTGAAGGGGCAATTAATGTGTTCTTCATTGTGTAGTTTTTACGTTGAGATGCACGGCAGTGCATCTTTACTAGTTTGTAGTTTTTTGCAAAATTAGTTTTTTTAACCGCAAAGGCGCAAAGATTTTCGCAAAGATCGCAAAGATTAACGATTTTTTTTGATTTTTGATTAGAGCATAAATAAAATACATTTAATTCTATGATTGTTTATAAAAATAAAACTCCGGTAATCAGCCGGAGTTTCAATCATCAATCAAAAAACGAACAGTTAATCAGACTGTTGTTTACTGTAAAAATTCCAAATATCAAAAAATGGTATTTGGAATTTATTTTTTTCATTCTAAGTTATGTCGAAGGATTAACCTAAATATGTTTTCAATATTTTACTTCTAGAAGTATGTTTTAATCTACGGATCGCTTTTTCCTTAATTTGACGCACACGCTCACGAGTCAGGTCAAAAGTTTCTCCTATTTCTTCAAGAGTCATTGGGTGTTGATCACCAAGACCAAAGTACAAACGCACTACATCAGCCTCTCTTGGAGTCAATGTTTCTAATGAACGCTCGATTTCGGTACGCAATGATTCGTGAATTAATTCTCTGTCCGGATTTGGAGATTCACCAGAACGCAATACATCGTAAAGGTTTGAATCTTCTCCTTCTACAAGAGGTGCATCCATAGATAAGTGACGACCAGAGTTTTTCATAGACTCTTTTACGTCATTTACGGTCATGTCCAGTTCTTTTGCAATTTCTTCAGCAGATGGCGGACGCTCATTAGATTGCTCTAATAAAGCATACATTTTGTTGATTTTATTGATAGAACCAATTTTATTTAAAGGCAAACGAACGATACGAGATTGTTCGGCCAAGGCTTGAAGTATCGATTGACGAATCCACCATACGGCGTAAGAAATAAATTTGAAACCACGAGTTTCGTCAAAACGTTGTGCTGCTTTTATCAAACCAAGGTTTCCTTCATTGATCAAATCGGGAAGGGTTAATCCTTGATTTTGGTATTGTTTGGCTACCGAAACTACGAAACGTAAATTAGCTTTTGTCAATTTCTCAAGGGCTCTTTGATCCCCAGCTTTAATCTTTTGAGCTAATTCCACCTCTTCGTCAGCGGTAATAAGGTCAACTTTTCCAATTTCTTGTAAATATTTGTCTAATGAAGCAGTTTCACGATTGGTAACCTGCTTGGTAATTTTAAGTTGTCTCATGTTTTTGTCTCCTCAATTTTTTAAGTGTACAAATGATTATACGTACGGAGTTTCAAAAAAGTTACAAATTGAGCCTTTATTTTAAATACAAAAAAAAAACCCGTCTCAATAGGATGAAACGGGCAGTACTAACTAACCAATTTAATTATTTTTGAAATCGCCATAATCCAAAAAAAACACAGACAAAAATGAAGAATGGCGATACCATATTCCATTAAAAAACAAATAGTATCTTCGTATGAAATTATAGTTTTGAAGAAGAAAAAACTCAAAATGGCATTGGCAGTTTCTTCTATAGGAATGAGTTACTCTGTTTCTTCTGGTAAATTGATAATTCGGTCAAATATTTCTTTTAAAAATATAATCATTAAAAACACTCCTACTGCAAGGATTAAGTGTTTGCTGCTTGGATTAAAGGGGTCATCAAGAATGTCATACAAATTTGGAATTATAATACTTAATGATCCTATAAGTCCTACCCAAGGGTTTATTTTGTTTAATATCGTTTTCAGTTGCATATTGGGATGATTGTTAATTGCTAGACTCATGATTGTTTGTTTTGATTTGTTTTCTGAAGTAAAGCTACTATTTCTATCTGCGTGTAAACTTCTAAATGTAATGAAAGTCGAAATTGTTGTCATAAAAAAGGGGAATTTATGTATGAATTTATTTGTAGCCTGAACTGATATAAATAAAAAAATCTTCCTTTTTATTGGGAAGATTTGAATTGTTTTTTTATAATTTTTTAAAATAATTTAAGAGACTGTTTTTTTTTGGCAGTCTCTTAAATTGTTTTTTTTTTATTATTTTTTTTCTAAAATTTCACCCTTAGAATTTACAAGCAATTTAATAGTTTCTTTATCTTTTTTAATTTTTAAATTATATTCTTTTTTAATATTTTTTCCATTTTCTTGACTGTAGAGGTACTTGTCGTTTACTATTTGCCAACCTGGATACGCTTTGTAAACAGAATAAATAACAGCTATAGGGATTTGTGTGTTGTTGTATTTTTCAACTACATTGATTAGTTTTCCATTAGCGTCGTAAGTCGCAGTCAGTTTTCCTTTTTCTACTTCTAAAATGACAAGGTAATTTTCAAAACCTTCGTAGTCTTTTCCTAAATCATACCCAATAAATTCATTTTCTAGTTTTCTAACACTTGGGTCAGAGTTTTTATCAGTCAAATAGATAGAGAAATCTTTTCCTGCACTTTTGATCACAACTTCGGGTAAATTTATTGTTTTTATTACCTCTTCATTCAAACCACTATCTGATATATTCTGGGAATAAGATGCAGTGGTTAGCCCTAACACTAATAAAATATTTATAATTGATTTCATGATATTTTTTTTTGAATTTATAATTCATGCATTATTCTGATACTAAAATAAATGTCAAGGTTTATGATTTTCTTCCCCTTTTAGTTACTATTGATTGAACTATTTAAAAATGCTTGTCTGCAGGGATGTCTAAATAGATTTTTAAAATGATTAGAAATCCATAATTAAAGCATTTAAATCAATTTTCTGGGGCGAGATTTTTTTTAAAGCGTGTAGGTTTAATAAATTTTGGATTTTAATTTTGCATCCAAATTTCTAATTTTTTTCTGGTGTACTATTAGTTCCAGTAAAAAATAGTTATATAATAATTTATTGTTAGAAGTCTGATGTAAAGATACTTAGTTTTTTTTTATCTGTAAATTTTAATTGGTATAAGACTTTGAATCATTGTCATAAAAGGATGAAATTTGAGCGTGGTTTTATTTGTAATTAATCTTTAAATTCAGATTCTGCATTAGAATCATAGTGGTTCGCTGTTGAATCGTAAATGGTCCAATGAAGTCACGAATTCTACTGATTCTCACGGATCCTTATTTTTATATAGCTTTTTGAATCGACGATAAAAAACCCTTGTAAATCCGTTTGATCAGTAAAATTCTATCTAACTTATTTCTCAATGTAAGTTTTAAAAAAAAATCGTTTCTCGCAAAGTCGGTAAGTCGCAAAGCTTTGTCTTGGTTACTTAGCGGCTTTGCGAGAAAAAATTATTCATCGAGAAATTCAGTATTTCATTCTCAAGTTAGCCTCCATTTGTCAAAGCGCCAAACGTACTTTCTTGAAATCTGTGGGCTTTTGAGCAATCCGGGTTTATTTGCAATTAATCTTTAAACAAAATACAAAAAAATCCTCTCTGTTGATAGGAGGATTAGAAAGGCGGGACTATTTTGCTTAAAAATCAGGACAAAATATTCATTTTCTTGATGAAATCTTTATAGGTATCGCTTAGGTTTATTTTGTGATTTCCTTTGAGGATGACAAGATTGTCGGCAAGGATTATTTCTTCAATTTTTTCGGTATTTACGATGTAGTTTCTGTGGGTTCTGACGAATTTGTCTTTGTCGAGTAGGGCGCTGATTTTGGTTAACGAAATCAGGATTACAAATTTTTCTTTCTCGGTAATGATGTTGCAATAGCGGTCTTCGACTTCAATGTAAAGGATATCTTGTAACGATACTTTTTTTAATGCATTTTTCTTTTTGATGAACATATAATCATGGCTGATTACAGTATCTTGGTCTTCGCTCAAAAAAACATTGGTCTGCTCGTAGAATTTTTCGACAGCCATTTCCAGGGAATAGAGAATTTCTAATTCGTTGAAAGGTTTCATCAGGAAACTAAAAGGCTTGGTAAGCTTGGCTCTTTCAAAAACCTGACGATCTTGTGAACTAGTCAAAAACACAAAAGGTTTGGAGGCATTTGGAACAATGTTGATGGTCTCGGCAAAGGTAATACCATCGGGTTTTCCGTCGAGAAAGACATCGATAACAATGATGTCCACGGTGTTTTGGTAGAATAAAGTTAAGGCATCAGTATAATTTCTGGCAACGCCTACAATGTTGTATTTGTTGGCCAGTAAGACTTTGCTTAGCGCATCGCTTTGCTCTGGAGTGTCTTCTATTATAAGTACATTGATATTATCCATTTTGTTCTGTTTTTGGGAACGAAAGTGTAATTCTAGTTCCTTTGTTGAGTTCGCTTTCTATGGCTAGTGTGCCTCTGTTTTTCTTGATCATTTGTTTGCACAATTGCATTCCAAGTCCTGTTCCTATAATCTCTGAGTTGCTTTTCTTGGCTAATAACTCGTTGTCTTGCAGCAACTCGTTTATGGTGCTTTGAGCCATTCCCAAACCGCTGTCCTGAATCACGAGTTGGCAAAAATCAGTGTTGGTTTCTACTGTATAAAAGCTGATTTTGCTGTTCTCTGGGGAGAATTTGATGGCGTTGTCGAGCAGGTTGCGAAAAATAATTTTTAGCGAATCGAGGTCTACGAAGATAAAACTATTTTTGGAAACGGCGTTCTCAAAAATAATGGTTTTATCGAGCAGTAAAGGTTTGTAGTTGTATTCTATTTGTTGCACGATGGAATACAGATGCACCGAATCCTTATGAAAATACAATTGTTTGGTTTGCAGCAATGCCCAATGGAGCAAGTTGTCCAGCAAACTGTATGCGCCGTTTGCAATGGCACTGTTTTGATGCAGGAGTTGGTCCAGCTCGCTGTAGTTTTTGGTTTCCAGCGAAGTGGTTAGTTTGCTATTGCTGGTTTTTAGCGCATTGACGGAGGAACGCAAATCATGGCTCACAATGGAGAACAATTGATCCTTGGTGGAGTTGAGTTCGGCCAGTTTTACTTTTTGTGTAAGGATGATTTTGACGTTTTTTACTTTTTGGGCGTAGACATAAACTCCCACAATCAAGAAACCTAGCAACACTAGCGCCGAATAAAATAAGCCGTTACGTTGGGTGTCTTTTAGTTCGTTTTCTACCTTAAGTACGGAGATTTGTTTTTGTTTTTGAGCAACTAGATATTTTTTCTCGAAGTCGGCAGTTGCCCATACTTTATTTTGGTTATTGAGGGAATCTTTCCATCGTTCGGATTCTTTTCTGTAGGCTAATGCTTGTTTGTAGTTGGCTCTATTTTCTTCGACAACAGCCATGTTGCGAGATGTTATTTCTCTTGTACTGTAATTTTTTATTTCTTTTGATAAGGCATAGGATTTTTTAAAATAAAAAATGGCTAGATTGTCTTTGTATTGTTCATAATACAAATTAGCAAGATTAATATATGAGGTACAAATTTTAGCTTTATCCTGTTTTTCTAGGCCTAGCTTTAAATTTTTAAATAGAAAATATTCGGCTTTATCATATTGTTTTAAAAAAATATAAGTAGTGCCAATTCCATTATAAACTGTTGCTAAATAATCAGTCTCTTTTAGTTTAATGGTTTGTTTTTCGGATAGTTTGAAGTAGATTATCGCTTTTTTAAATTCTCTTAATTCTAAGAAGCAAGCCCCTAAAGTAAAGTTTTTTATAGCTAAAAGTGAAAATGTACCGGAGACTAAAAGAAGTTCTTTTTGTGCCTCTTTATAGAGTTTCTTGTGAAAAAAACTAGTGCCTCTAAAATAATGACAATAATCTTCTAGGTTTTTAGTATTGTCGTTACTCAATTGCTTCATTGAATAAACCAAAGTAGAATCCCAATCCTTTTTTAGGTAAGAAGACTGGGCTTTTATAAAATTAAGCTCATTTTTAAATTCGATTGCTTTTTGATGAATTATTTTTTCTTCAAACAAAACTTTGTTTACAGTCTGTGAAAAAATTAGATATGGGTTTAATACAAAAAAGCACACTATAGAATAAAATAATTTTTGTCTCATATTTATGGAACTTCTGTCGAGGTACCTCTAGATGTTTCCGGATCTAAGTTCACCATGAACGATTCAATTTTAGATATGTTTTTTACGGAATTTGAGGTGTAATCGACCTCTACATACCATACATCATATGTTTCTGGGATTACCTCGGAGAAATCATAATCGTAATTCATGATTAATGTAGCGCCTTTTTCCGTAGGTATTTTTACAGTTGGAGCCACAGAAACATCAGAGTTCATATATAAAGTAGCTCTTATTTTTAGGGTTAAAGCACCATCTTCGGGAGTGTAGAATTTTGCGGATACTAATGGAGCTACTGGGTAATTAACGGTCTCTGGGCTTGAGAATGTAAATACATGGGTGTTGATTTTGGTGTTTTGGATAATTTTAAATGCCATAGTCTTTTTCTTCGGTTAAAAGTTAATAGTTTTCACGTTAAAGATATTTTTTTTCTTTGAATAATCTGTAACTGTTTTGTTATTTATTTGAATTATTTGTTTGTTTGTGTGTGGGAATTGATAGATTTTTCTATGTGAGAAGGAGATATGCAGAATATGGATTGGGCTGACCGGCACGGATTTTATTGAAAAGTTGACTCAAGAAATTAACCGCAAAAGTTGCAAAGAATATCACAAAAGTCACGAAGATTGGTGTAATTAAGGATTTTTTTAGTACAAAAGTTCTCGCGTGAGGGATAGAAATAAGCTACCGAAGTAGCATGGATAGCCCGACCGCAGTAGAGAAAGGGGCCGAATAAGCGGTATGAATAGTTGGCCTCTTTTTCTACTGGGGTCACGCCCCAATAATGAAAAACCCCAAATCAAATCGATGAGTTGGGGTTTTGGTGGTATTTATTGTACTTCAAAGGTGTCTTTTAGGGAGACTGGAATGCCTTGGTCGGTAAAGCCCTCGAGTGTGATTTCGAATGTTCCGGTAACATCTGAGGTGTAAAAGGAAACGGGATTTTCAGTGTTTGCCAAAGTTACTTCGGGAAGCCATAATAATTGATAGCGGTAGTCTGGGATTCTTTCGTTTTTGGATTTGTCGCTGTAGTTTGGTGTGAAATATTCTCTTTTTATTGACGGTCTTAAAATTGTTGTGTCCAAGATATAAGTACCCGATTGACTGCTTACGTAATCGTGGTTTATTGTTGTAAAACTAATTACTCCATTGAAGGCTTTTGGGCCAAGGAAGTACAGACCCGGTACGACACTTATTTTGTATATATTTTTCATTTTATACTCAAAAAGTTCATTGGTATTCTGTAATAACAATCCGTCAACGAGTACTAAAGCGGGTTCTGAGGATTGTGTATAGATGCTAAAGTCCCTTAAATGTAATGAATAATTCTTTTTGTCTTGTTCATAATACATTTCTTTTACTATTTCTGTTGATGTTTCCTTTAGTGTTGGGAATCGGGTGTAATCGTCGAGAATATATTCTTTGGCAATGGATTGATAAAAGGCATTGATGGGTTTTTGTTTGAATAGACTATCCGTTTTTTTGCTGTAATAGGCATTTTCTATTTGACTGGCGATGGATCTGTTTAGTAAACTCTCTTTGAATTCTGGCGTTAAATTGATATAGGGTTGGATAGTTAATTTTGCGTAATCAATTTGAGAGGAATCGGCAAGTGATATCGTATAGTCAGCGCGCTTGTTGTCTATAACTTGAATAATTATGTTTGAATTGTAATAAGCCTTGTCAATATTGAAAATAAAATTTCCGTTTTTATCTGTTTTTACCACTTTGAAAGCAAACGTTTTTCCAGGAATAGATAGTCCAATGTTTATGTTTTGGATATCATTCGGGTTGTTTTTGGAAGTGATTTTGCCCGTAATCATTTCGCCCCTTAGTTCTGGGAGAATTAATTTTTCATTTTGACTAATCATTTCCATTCTTGAAGCAATTTCTGAAAATTCGGTTGTTGATATTTGCTTTTTGGATGGTAAATTGTCTAATTTTCTGACAGACAGCGAGTAGTTTCCATTTTTAGAAATTTCGTTTAAAGATTGAATTTTGAAATTTACTAGTTCACGGTTTATGAATGTTTTTTTATCTAAATTTAATTTTAAATTGTCATTTGACGACGTATTTTGCTGTTGTTCTATTTGGGATGTTGGCTTTGTTTCTGTATTCGTATTTACCAAGGAACCTGAGGTACTGGCTTCATTTATCTGAAACGGATTGATAATGGAAATGTCAATTTGAAAAACTCGAGAGTCAGTTTGATTCAACATCCAGTTGGTATAACAAATGAGTTTGTAATTTCCGGTTTTGAGGGTTGTAGGCACAAAATAATCGCCTTGACCTTTTGCGTTTTCAAGATAAAGTTTGTTTTTGAATACGGTTTTCTTGTCGCTATCCACAAGTTCTACATAGGCTATCTTGCTAACATTACTGGGTGTTTTGTTAGATAATTTTAGGCAATAGAGTTTGTAATAGAGTGTTTCTCCAGAAACAAAAGTGGTCGCATTAGTATGGAGAAATACAGTCTCATCTACAGAAATTTTTTGTTTTTCAATTGATGAGTTGCTTTGCTGGGCTGTAATTTCTTGTGAATTAGAGCATAATAGTGCAAATAAAAATAGGTGTTTTAATCTTTCCAAAATAGTGGTTTTATGTTAGACGAAAAAGAGGTGCAATCTCCACATTCAAAATGAACCATGTGATAATTTATACCTTCATGAAATTGATATGCTAATTTATTTAGATTGATGCCTTGTATTAAATCATCACCTCGACAACCTGGTCCAAAACAAAGTGTATATATGTCTTGATCGCAATTGGTATAGTAAGGTGGTGGAAATTCTCCAGGAAATAAATCTTCATAATTAAAATAGATTCTTTTGGATGAAACGGAAGCGACATCAAAATAACCAAGTATCTTGTCATTTTCATTGTTTACAGGTTTGATGTTGCCAATTATAAAACCGGGTTGAGTAGGATATAAAATACTTCCAGAACCGGATAGTTTTTTTAAAGTAGTGTAATACGTACATGAGGCTAAACTCTCTATATATTGTTTTACCAAAATACTATACCTATGCGTAATAATATAATTTTGATCACTAATAAAACGCACTAAAAAGTTAAGACGGGCTTCATTCAGATTGTTAGTGTTCGCTAAAAGTAGTTCGGTATTCTTTTTTGTGCTATAACAAATTCTGGTGTCTGGTGGGTTTGGGATAATTCCAATTGTTGTTTCACTGGTTGCAATAGATTTATTTGCTACCCATTTTGGAGCTATAATTTTATATGTTTCTTCATATTCGTAGCGGTAGTATTTCGCTGCGTTCGTTGGGTCAAAACTGGTTACTCTAATTCCAACGCCTCTTAAACTGTCTTTTGTTTCTACAGTAGTCTTTACATTCTGCATCGGGTTAATAGGAGTTAGGGTTTCGGTTGAAGATTCAAAGGATTTGCCATCGCTAGTTTTAATATTTAATTTATATTCCTTCTTTGGAATGGCTTGAAATTCAGTTGTAGAAATGTATTTCCCTGATTCTTCTTTAAAGTCATATCGAATCCCGTTATTATCTGTAATAAAAACATTGGCACCCTTTTCTATTTGGGTTTCTTTGTCTTCAAATCGAGCCGTTTTTGTTAGTGTTATTTCTTGTTTTTTGAGTTCATTGGTTATTGTTGCTTCTACCACTAATACTTCTTCATAAGTATTGGTTTCTAATATATACGGTTCGGTACAACCGTTTGCGATAAAGCAAAATAGTAACAAATAGGATATTTTGTAAAAAGGCATAGAGATTTGTTTACTCCTGTTTGATAAGGTAATTGAAGAATCTAAAGCCAATTGCATGCTTTTAGGTTTTAAAAATAAATATGTAATTAATCTATCCAAAATAGTGGTTTTATATTTGATGAAAAAGTGGTGCAATCTCCACAAGGAGCCGGATATATATGATAAAGAATTCCGTCGTGATAGGAATAAGTCATGGTATTCATTGAAAAGGCATAAACTAAAGCGGGCCCTAGACATGGTTCAGGTCCAAAACAAAATAGTACGTCTTGTTGATCACATTTTACATAATAAGGAGGCAAGGCCTCACCTGGAAATAAATCTTCATAATTAAAATAAATTCTTTTGGAGGAAACGGAAGCCACATCAAAATAGCCAATTATTTTAGCGTTAGAATTATTTGTTGATTTTAAGTTTCCATATAAAATACCGGGTTGTAGCGGAGATAATAGTGTGCCTGATCCAGCTATTTTTTTTAAAGTTTTGTAATAGGTATAGGATGCAAGGTTTTCTATATATTGCTTTACTAAAATACTATAGCGATGCGATATGATGTAATTTTGGTTGCTAATAAAACGTACTGGAAAATCTATTCGATTTTCTTTTAATTCAGCTGTACTGGTTAATATAATCTCAGTATTTTTTTTGGTGGTATAGCATACTTTGGTGTCTGGCGAATTAGGAATGGTTTCTAATGTTGGGTCACCACCATTTATACCATCTATGACAATAGCTTTTCTTAAACGCCATTCAGGAGCGATAATTTTATACGTCTCTTCATATTCATAGCGATAATATTTGGCAGTGTTCGTTGGATCGTAACTACTTACTCTAATATTAACGCCTCTTAAACTGTCTTTTGTTTCCACAGCTGCTTTTACATCTTGCATCGGGTTTACGGGAGTAAGTGTTTCGGTTGAAGATTCAAAAGTTCTACCATCTTTAGTGTTAATATTTAATCGATATTCTTTTCCGGCAATAGCTTGAAACTCTATTGTAGAAACATACTTTCCCGATTCTTCCTCGAAGTCATATCGAATTCCAGTATTGTCAGTAACGAAAACATCGGCACCCTTTTCTATTTGTGTTGCTGCGTCTTCAAATCTCGAAGTTTTTGTTAGCGTTATTTCCTGTTTTTTGAGTTCATTGGTAATCGTTGCTTCTACAACTAATGCTTCTTCATAGGTGTTGGTTTCTAATATATACGGTTCGGTACATCTAACCAGTAGAAAGCAAGTCAGCAGTAAAAAGACAATCCCATTTAACACAATAGGTGTTTTTTTACACGCTATTGGTGAAGGGCTTTTTTGGTTTCTATTTTGATTGTGGACTGTCATTTGTTTTTAATTTATTTTAATCTACCCAAAATGGCGGTTTTATGTTAGAGCCAATGATGGTACAGTCACCACAAGGAGCATTAACCCAATTGGGACTTCCAAAATAGGTTACTTTGCCTAATCCGATGTCGTCTGTAAGCCCATCTTTATGTGTGCAGGGTTGTTCTCCATAGCAAAACGGGGTGCAATCTGTATAATAAGGTGGCGGAACCTCGCCTGGAAGTAAATCGATGTAATTAAAATAAATTCTTTTTGATGATACCGAAGCTACGTCAAAATAACCAATTATTTTATCGCTAGGATTATTTACGGATTTTAAATTTCCATACAAAAAACCAGGCTGATTAGGGGATAATAAACTTCCAGATCCAGAGAGTTTCTTTAAAGTGCTGTAATAAGAATAGGAAGCTAAGTTTTCTATATATTGTCGAACCAAAATGCTATAGCGCTCCATAATAATATAATTCTGATTGCTAATAAATCTCACGTTAAAATTGACGTGATTATCGTTTAATTCCGCTGTGCTTGTCAATAAAACTTCAGTTGATTTTTTTGTGTTATAACATATTCTAGTGTCAGGTGAATTGGGAATTAAGGCATAAGTTGGCTCTGCTCTAGGGTTTTTTGGATCTGCAGGAATTACAATTGCTTTATTTAAATTCCAACTTGGAGCAATAATTTTATATGTTTCTTCATATTCGTATCGGTAATATTTAGCTGCGCTTGTTGGATCAAAATTAGTTACTCTAATGGCAACACCTCTTAAACTGTCTTTTGTTTCCACTGCTGCCTTTACATCTTGCATTGGGTTTATGGGAGTAAGTGTTTCAGTTGAAGATTCAAAGGTTCTACCATCTTTAGTATTAATATTTAATTTATATTCCTTTCCTGAAATGGCTTGAAATTCTGTTGTAGAAATATATTTACCCGATTCTTCTTTAAAGTCATATCGAGTTCCGGTATTATCTGTCATAAATACATCGGCACCTTTTTCAATTTGGGTTGCTTTGGCTTCAAATCGTGATGTTTTAGTCAGTGTTATTTCTTGTTTTTTGTATTCATTGGTAATCGTTGCTTCAACCACTAAAGCTTCTTCATAGGTATTGGTTTCTAAAATATAAGGTTCTGTGCAACCGTTTAGGATGAAGCAAAATACTAACAAATAGGATGTTTTATTAAAAAACATAGTGATTTGTTTACTCATCTTTAATATGGTAATTGTAGGGTCTAAAGCCAATTGTTTGCTTTTCGATTTAAAAAATAAATATGTAATTAATCTACCCAAAATACTGGTTTTATGTTTGATGAAAAAGAGGTACAATCGCCACAGGGAGCTGTATACATGTAATAGTCTATTCCGTTGTTGCGTGAGTAAGTAATACTATGGTTATTAATGTGTAAAACTAATTCTGGGCCTGCACAAGGCGGGGGACCAAAACAAAACATAAAATATTGTTCATCACATTTAGTATAATAGGGGGGTAAAAATTCTCCAGGAAATAAATCGCTATAATTAAAATAGATCCTTTTTGAAGAAACAGAAGCTACATCAAAATAGCCAAGTATTTTTTCATTCGGATTGTCTGTGGAATTTAAATTTCCATTTAGGAAACCAGGTTGTAGAGGTGATAACAAAGTCCCCGTTCCTGAAATTTTTTTTAATGTTTTGTAATAGTTATAAGCAGCTAGGTTTTCGATATATTGCTTGACTAAAATACTATAACGATGTGATATAATGTAGTTTTGGTCACTGATAAAACGAGGAACAAAATCTACTCGGTTTTCATTTAATTCATTAGTACTTGTAAGTATGATTTCAGTGTTTTTTTTTGCACTATAACAAATTCTTGTGTTAGCATCATTAGGTACGGTTTCTAATGTTGGGTTACGACCATTTACACCATCTATGACAATAGCTTTTCTTAATCGCCATTCAGGCGCAATAATTTTATACGTTTCTTCATATTCATAACGATAATATTTCGCTGTGTTTGTTGGGTCATAACTGCTAACTCTAATGGCAACTCCTCTTATACTGTCTTTTGTTTCCACAGCTGCTTTTACATCTTGCATTGGGTTTATTGCAGAAAGAGTTTCAGTTGTTGATTCAATAGTTCTACCATCTTTAGTGTTAATACTCAATCTATATTCTTTTCCTGGAATGGCTTGAAACTCAGTTTTAGAAATATATTTACCCGATTCTTCTTCAAAGTCATATCGAGTTCCGGTATTATCTGTAATAAAAACATCGGCACCTTTTTCTATTTGAGTTTCCTTGTCTTCAAATCGAGAAGTCTTTGTTAGTGTTATTTCCTGTTTTTTGAATTCATTGGTAATTGTTGCTTCTACCACTAATGTTTCTTC
>Ga0184629_10000033_pt1 | contig 48938 bp, 42 predicted proteins | sample PLM4_32_b1_FD_133158 | JGI IMG/M metagenome (GOLD analysis project Ga0184629, IMG submission 133158) | Groundwater sediment microbial communities from an aquifer in East River, Colorado, USA - PLM4_32_b1 | ecosystem: Environmental > Terrestrial > Soil > Riparian zone | place: USA: East River...
CGCACTCCCGTTGTCCTCGTCCGGGTCGATCTGTCAACTTGGACTCGGGTCTCCGGTCCGGCGAGGGCGCCATGGAGGGGCTCACCGACCGCGTCCGCCGCGGCGAGTTCCGTCCCTCCGACACGGGGCTCTTCTGGCACACGGGTGGGATCCCCGCCCTCTTCGGCTACGCGCGGGAGCTGGTGGGTCCCGAGGGCGCCGCCGGCGGCCCGGGGCGGCCCGCCCCCATCCCGCCGGAGGCTGTCCCCGGAGCTTGAACACCCGCTCGCGGGGCACCCTGGAGGCGATCAAAGGGGGCGATCCGGCCGCGTCTCGGTGCGGGGAGCGTCGCGCCTGGGTCGGAGCTGCAACTCGACACGATTTCGGCCGGGGGGCTCGGTATCGCTCCGGAGCCTCAAGATCTCTGGTTTACAGCGATCTGACCACCGCTTCTCAGGGTCCTTCGAGAAACAACAGGTTCCGAGATCGCCGCAGATACACCGCGCCGACGGCGACGACCCGCTCGGGGTGGCGACGAGCGACAAGAGCAGCGGCCGTCACGGGCAGTCTCCAGGCGCGCTCCCCGGAGATCGCGGCTTCGCCGCTGAACCCTGCCGGGTCGGATGGCCTCGTGACAGCTGACCGATGCGTTGCCTCCCGCACTTCCGCCGGGGCGCCGGATTGTCAAGCGGCGATGGCGGGAAACCGCCGGCGCACGGGCGCGGTGCTCGAAAGCGCGCGTGCGACCGGGGAGGAGCCCTGCGCTGCCTCCGTGTTCGTGCCGAACATGCTTGACGCCCCCCGCACTCCGTCGTATCAAATGACCAGACTCACCCCGTTCCCGAGGCGCTCCAGTGCAACCGTGCGCTACACGAGGAAGATACATCATGATCCGGCGACGACATCTCGCGTCCTGCCTTTCCCTCTCCCTGATGTTCGCGACAGCGCCGCTCGCGGCGCGCGACCTGACGTTCGAGGAGCGTGTACGGGCCCAGGAGGCCATTGAGCGGGTCGCCTACCGGCACCAGGTCGGGGCCGCGAAGCCGTTCGAGCAGGTGGTACCGCGCGAGATTCTCGAAGCGAAGGTGCGGCGCTCCCTGAAGCTCTCGGCGGCCCTCGCGAGCGAATGGCGCGCGCCGGTGACGGAGCGGATGCTCGACGGCGAGGTCAGGCGGCTGGCCGAGCGCACGCGCATGCCGGAGCGCCTCCGCGAAATCTACGCGGCACTCGGGCACGATTCGCTGCTCATCAAGCAGTGCTACGTGCGCCAGATCCTGGTCGAGCGGCTGGCGCGGGAGTTCTTTGCCTCCGACCGGATTCTCCAGGCGACGCCGCGGGCCGAGGCCGAGGCGTTGCGGGCGGACCTGGAGTCAGGGACCATCGACCCTGACCTGCCGCACCCGCGGAGGACCGTGGCCGTCGTCCGGCGGATGGACGACGCGGCCGGTCGCGGGCCGGCAACCATGGCGGAGGCCGCGACCGCCGCGCCGCGCAGCCCCCGCCCGCTCGAACTCCCGGCGGAGGACTACCGCGGGCTCCGCGAACGGCTTCCGGCGCGGGCGGGAGAGCCCGGGGCGCTCGAGGAGCATGCCGATGCCTACACCCTCGGCATCGTGCTCGGCCAGACGGAGACGGAGGTCACGTTCGCGACCTACCAGTTCCCCAAGCGGCCGTGGGACACGTGGTGGGACGCCATCCAGGATCGGCTCGACGAGCACAGCGTCGTGCAGGCGGTGAGCGAGTCGGGGGTAGCGGTCCCGGCGCCCGGCAGCGACTCGGCCTGCGTGAGCGGCGATTCGTGGGACAGCGGCAGCCTGGACGCCATGCCGCACGCGCGCTTCCAGCACACGGCCGTGTGGACGGGCAGCGTGATGATCGTCTGGGGCGGCGACCTCGGGGGTCACAAGAAGAACACCGGCGGCCGCTACGACCCGGTGACCGACACCTGGCTCCCGACTTCGACCGCTGGAGCCCCGACCGCGAGGGACGAACACACCGCGGTCTGGACCGGCGACCGCATGATCGTCTGGGGCGGGCGCGACGGCGGCTACGTGAACCTGAACACCGGTGGAATCTACGATCCGAACGCAGACGCCTGGACTCCCCTAACGACGACCGGCGCCCCGGCCGCCCGCTACGACCACACCGCGTCGTGGACCGGCGCCCTGATGGTCGTGTGGGGCGGGTACGGCGGCGCCTACGAGATCACCGGCGGTCGCTACAACCCCGCGACCGACACATGGACTCCCGTCACGACGACCGGCGCGCCCGCGGCGCGGTACCAGCACACGGCCGTGTGGACCGGCAGCCGGTTGGTGGTGTAGGGCGGTCACGGCGACCTGGGGCGCGAGGACACCGGCGGTCGCTACGACCCTGTCGCCGACACGTGGGAGCCAACCGCGCTCGATGACGCGCCGCTGGCGCGCTACCGCCACACCACCGTCTGGACCGGCAGCGTGATGGTCATCTGGGGCGGGGTCTCGACCGTGCGGGAGAACACCGGCGGCCGCTACGACCCGGTGACCGACACCTGGCTGCCGACGAGCACCTCCGGGGCGCCCGCGGCCAGGGACACCCACCAGGCGGTCTGGAGCGGGGCCGTCATGGTCGTGTGGGGCGGATTCAGCGGCGCCGGCCTGGACACGGGCGGGCGCTACGACCCCGTCGCCGACACCTGGGCGCCGACCTCGACGACTGGTGTCGCGACCGCTCGTTATGGGCACACCGCGGTCTGGACGGGGAGCGTCATGATCCCCTGGGGCGGCCGCTCGGGGAACGGCGGTGCCTACCTCAACACCGGCGGCCGCTACGATCCCTCCGCCAACACGTGGCTTCCCACCTCGACCGGCGCCGCACCGCGCGGCCGGCAGCAGCACACCGCCGTCTGGACCGGCAGCGTGATGATCGTGTGGGGCGGGTGGAACGGCGTGTACGAAGCGACCGGCGGGCGCTACGACCCCGTGGCGGATGCCTGGACCGCGACCGGCACGACGGACGCCCCGACCGGGAGGCGGTACCACACCGCCATCTGGACCGGCACCCGGATGATCGTCTGGGGTGGCGACGCGGGCGGCGCCGGTGTCAACAACGGCGGCCGCTATTCCCCCCTCATGGATACCTGGTCACCGACCACGACGACCGGCGCGGCCCAGGCCAGGACCGGACACACGGCCGTCTGGACGGGCAGCATCATGATCGTCTGGGGCGGGCAAGCAGGATCCAGCGGCCCGGGAGTTTCCGGCGGCGGTCGCTACGACCCCGCGAGCGACACTTGGCTCGCGACGTCGCTCGCCGGCGAACCGAGCAGCCGGCGCTGGCACACGGCGGTCTGGGCCGGCAGCGTGATGGTCGTCTGGGGCGGGCTCGATCTGCTGCAGGGATCGGAAGACACCACCGGCGGACGCTACAACCCCGTCACCAACACCTGGGCCCCGGTCTCGACCACGGGGGCGTTGTTTGCGCGGGCGAGGCACTCCGCCGTCTGGACCGGGAGCGAGATGATCGTCTGGAGCGGTGGGTTCAACGTGCCCTACGACAACCGGGGAGGTCGCTACGACCCGGCCGCCAACACCTGGAGCGTGACCACGACCGCCGGAGCACCCGTGCCCCGGCGGCAGCACACGGCGATCTGGACCGGGAGCGAGATGATCGTCTGGGGCGGCGATGCAGGTTCCAGCCCCGTCGACACCGGCGGCCGCTACGACCCCGGCACCGACTCCTCGCAATCGACATCGCTTGCCGACGCGCCGACGGCGCGCACCCTCCATACCGCGGTCCTCGCGGACGATCAGATGCTGGTGTGGGGCGGCTGGTCTTGGGCGTACGAGAACACCGGCGGGGCTACGTCCTGGTGACGCCCCCGTCGAGCCTCGACGGAGACGGCGACGGCTTCGCGACCGCGTGCGGCGCCGGCGTCTGCGCCGTCGTGGGGCAGTGCGTCGCGGGAATCGACGACTGCGTGCCCGGGTCGCCGGGCGGCCCGGAAGCCTGCGACGCCCTCGACAACGACTGCAACGGCCCCACCGATGAGGACCTACCCTGCGCGGCGACCGAGCTCTTCTGCAGCGGCGACACGGTCTCGTGGAATCCCGTTGTCGGCGCGCTGGTACACGACCTCGTCTGGGGCCGCGTCAGCCAGTTGCGGCTCTCCGGCGGCGACTACTCGCTCGCGACCGACGGATGTGCGGGGGCGGCCGTTCCCGGGACAAGCGTCGAGTTCACGACCCTGCCCGACCCCGGCGACGCGCTGTGGGTGGTCGCCCGGCCGCGGAATGAGAACGGGTTCGGGACCTACGACGACGCGCCGGGCGGGGGACCGGGACAGGACGGCCTGCGCGACGCCGAGATTGACAGATCGCCCAATGCCTGCCCCTAGACGGGGCGCCGGTTGGCCGGGCCGGGGCCCCCGCCGGTCCGGACACCCGGGGCCAGCTCGACAGCTCGACCGTTATCGGGCGCAGGATAGCGCGCAATGCAGCTTGGAACGCCCATCCGCCGAACCGATCCCGCTCCGGTGCTAGGCGCGGTCGATCCCCTCTTTCAAGAGGACGTCCGCCATCCGCTCCATCGCCTCTACCTCGGTGGCGCCGTAGGTGCGTAACCGGCTCCCGCCGCGGGTCGCGAGAGTGTCGAAGAAGCACTCCCAGCGGCCATCGGGCGTCGGCTGCGCCCCCCAGGTGCGATAGCGAAAGCGGCGGATCTCCGCGGCAACCTCGTCGCGTGACCGCGGGGTCTGCTTGGGGGTAGGTGGGTCCGGCATCTGCGTTCACTCCGGCATCCGCGGTCGGGGCGCGAGGGCTCCGGGCCGGGACGGATGTCTGTCGCCGCGGGGTCTCGGGCGACGCTTGCGAATCCCGAGGCGAGATCGATATCAGCACCGGCGCGCCGCAGGCGGCAGGCGGGGGAACGCGAGGGAGAGTCCGCCGCCGCGTCCGACCTGAGGTGATTGTAGGACCGGGTCGCGGACCGGTCAAGGAACGCGGTCACCCGATCGCCAGGGGCGCCGCGGCATCCGCCGGGTCCGGGTCGACGAGCTGGTACAGGTGCACCCCTCCCCAGGCGCCCAGCGGGACCAGTCGCTCCCACCAGAACGGACGCTCTCGGAAGGCGCGCGCGGCACGCCCGGGGAAATCATCGCGGAGCAGCACATGCGTCACTCCCAGCCGCCGCCATCCGGACCAGACCGCCCAGTCGTCGCGGTGGGGGGTGAAGCGGCGGTAGGCGGCCGGGCCAAACCAGTCTCCCAGCGTGCGTGCCTGGTAGTAGTGGCGGCGCCCCTCCTCACCGAATGCGTACAGTACGGCACCCTCGGGAAGCAGGCGGTTCACCTCCTCGATGACGTCGTAGCCGACTATCCGCTCGCGGAGGTACGCAGCGCGCGCCGCCGCACCCAGCGGAGGGGGTGCGGCCGGCCAGCGTGTGCCACCCGCCACGCCGACGGCGAGTGCGATTCCCACGACGGCGAGGCGCGCCCGCCTGAAGCGGAGCGAGGCGTCCTGCACCAGGGTCGAGAGCACGCCACCGAGGAGGCTGGCGGCGACCGCAAGTGCTGGGAGCGCGAAGCGGGTCTGCTGCGAGGTGTAGAACCAGGCGGCGAACAAGGATGTCGCGTGTACCCCCAGCAACACCGCTCCTGGCCCCGGCGGCCGGACCCAGGCGAGCAGGGGCAGCAGCAGGACGAACGCGAACCCGCTGCTCGTCGCGGTGGACGCGCTGAAGGCAGCAGGGGTGAACGCCAGGCGCCACGGCGCCAACGCCAGATCCGCCACGCCCCGTCCGGGGCCGACCTCGCGCAGGTACCGGTCATGGTCCGCCTCGTCCTCCGGAGACCAGTAACGTCCGGCGAACGCCTGGTTCCACAGCGGGTAGAAGGGGTTCCCGGTCTCGCGTTGATTGCGCAGGTACCAGGGAAACGCGACGGCGATCGCCGTGAGCAGGAAGAGCGATACCCCAGCGAGCCTCCGCCGCACCCCTCGGATCGCCACGGGAGCGCTCGCCAGATCGACGCAGAGGAGCAGCAGCGGCACCGCGGCGAGATAACGCACTCCGAGACCGAACCCCGCGGCAGCCCCCGCGACCACGACCCACCCCTGCCCTCCTCCGCGCACCCAGATGGTCGTCCCGAGGAGGGCCACGGTCGTGAACAGCGCGAATCCCAGATCGACGTATGCCTCGCTGGAGAGCCAGCCGACCATCGGGACGGCGTAGACGAGCAAGCCCGCCAGCGCCCCCGCCGTCCTCCCCCAGCAGCGCGCTGCGAGCGCCGCGCACGCCGCCGCCAGGAGAAGCCCGGTGCCGAACGAGACGAGCTGACACGACAGCTCACCGCCATTGGCCGCCGCCAGCGCGAACAGCACGGGCACGAGCGCGGGCCCAGCGGCAAACCGCAGGTCGACGGGGAACCCGAGCCGGCCGGCATCGAGGTAGCGGCCGACGGCGGGAAGGTGGTAGTTCAGCGCGTCGAACCCGGTGGGGGGGTAGAGCGCCCGGACGCCGTTGGCCACCGCCAGCACCGCGACCGCGGCAAGCGCGATGCTACGGAGCAGGCGTCCTCTCGGCGGCGCCGCCTCGGGTTTTTCAGGGTGAGCGTGGCGCGGCCGGCGCGTCAGGCCCACGGCGACGGGAACCACCAGGAGCCCGAGAATTGCGAACGGGCGCAGCCACCCGAACACCCCGAGCACGGCGCCGCCGAGGCCAAGCGTCCCGAGGCCGAGGGTGCCGCAGACCGCCAGGCGCTCGCCGAACCCCTGCAACTCGAGCCCGAGACGCAGCGCGATCCGCTCTCCCACCAGGTGCGCCGCGCCGAACAGCAACGACGCCGAGGCGAGCGGGGCGACCAGGTAGGCCAGAGGGTCGTCGGGAGGCAGCATGGAAGGGGGCTCGCTCCGCGTGGGACGAGGAGGCCGGCTTTCTCCCGGCGGTTCGCCATGCTACCATCCCGCCTTCGCCGCCATGCAGTTCCACTCCGGCGCGGAGCCACGCGAGAGATGAGCGAGCAACCCCAGGTGGTCCTCGCGCAGGATGGTCCGGCGCCGACCGAACGCGAGCGCTTTCCTCTCGATGTGCTGTTCGTCGGCGGCGGACCCGCGGGTCTGGCGGGTGCCCTCCGGTTGGCGCAATTGACCCGGCAGGGCGCGGGGAAGGCCGAGGCCGGGAGCCTCGAGATCGCGGTGATCGAGAAGGCGGAGGAGTTTGGCCATCACGGCCTGTCGGGCGCCGTGTTCAACCCCGCCTCACTCGCCGAGCTGCTGCCGGACTACCGCGAGCGGGGCTGCCCGCTCGGCCGAGCGGTCGGCGACGACGCCATGTTCTTCCTGACCCCGCAGCGCGCCTGGCGACTGCCGGGATTCGCGCTGCCTCCCAGCATGCACAACCGGGGCTTCGCGATGGTCTCGCTGCAACGCCTGACGCGCTGGCTGGCGGAGCAGACGGAGCAGGCGGGCGTCACCCTGTTTCCCGGGACGACCGGTGTGAAGGTCCTCTACGAGGACGGGCGGGTCGCCGGGGTACGCACCGGCGACAAGGGACTGGGGCGGTCCGGTGTCCGCAAGGGGAACTTCGAGGCCGGGTACGATCTGAGCGCGCGCGTCACCGTGTTCTGCGAGGGACCGCGCGGTACCTTGGCGGAGGACGTGATCGACAGGTTTGACCTCCGCAGCGACTGCAATCCGCAGCAGTACTCGCTCGGCACCAAGGAGGTGGTTCGCGTTCCGCGCACCACCGGGCGCGGGATCGCCTACCACACGCTTGGCCACCCGCTGCCAGCGCACGCGTTCGGCGGCGGGTTTCTCTACGAGATGGACGACCAGCACTACGCCATCGGCTTCGTCGTCGGGCTCGACTGGGGCGATCCGACGATCGACGTCCAGGAGGAGCTGCAGCGGTTCAAGGCGCACCCCTTCATCCACGCCCTGCTCGCCGGCGGCGAGGTGGTCCACTACGGGGCGAAGACGATCCCGGAGGGCGGCTACTGGGCGATCCCGCGGCTGCACGCGCCGGGGGCGCTGCTCGCCGGCGACTCCGCGGGCCTGGTGAACGTCCCGACCCTGAAGGGAATCCACTACGCGATCCGCTCCGGGATGCTCGCGGCCGAGTGCACCTACGCAGCCCTGACGGCCGGCGGTGACCTCGAGGCCGGGCTCGCTGCGTACCGTCCCGCGCTGGAGCGGAGCGAGGTGGGACGCGACCTGTGGGCGTCGCGCAACTTCCGCGCCTCGTTCCACCACGGGCTCTACCCGGGCCTTATGCGCTGGGGGGGAAGGCTGCTGCTAGGAGGCGGGAGTCGCACGCGGATCCCGGCGCGCCCCGACTGGATGGCGTTCCGCCCCCGCTCGGAGTTCCGCACCCGCCCCGCGCCCCCGAAACCCGACGGGAAGCTGTTCCTCGACAAGCTGGGGGACGTCCACCGTTCCGGCACGGCGCACCGTGACGACGCTCCCGCGCACATCCGCGTCGTCGATCCAGCGGTCTGCAGCGACCGCTGCCTGCCGTTCCACGGGGTCGCACCGTGCGAGCACTTCTGCCCGGCGCGCGTCTACGAGCTCCAGGGGGAAGGAAGGGAACGCCGGATCGAGGTCGCCTTTCAGAATTGCGTCCACTGCAAGACCTGCGTCATCGCCGACCCCTGCGGCAGCGTGGCGGGGGGTCCCATCCAGAACATCGAGTGGCGCGCGCCCGCGGAGGGTGGCCCGAAATACCTGAACCTCTAGGTCGGATGATGCGTGCACCTGGAGGCGCAGCCGCCGGCCCGCGGGGTGGCGATCCGGAGTCGTGCTTCCGCGCTCGGGTGGCCCCACCGCGTGCGCCAGGCGGCACGATCATCCTCGCCCACCGCGGAGCCTGTCGCAGCGCTCCCGAGAACACCCTGGCGGCCTTCCGCCTCGCCTTCGAGCTCGGCGCGGACGGCGTCGAGCTGGACGTGCGTCTGAGCGCCGACGGCGATGCGGTCGTGCACCACGATGCCGACCTGCGGCGCACCGCGGGAAGGGCAGAGCGAATTGCCGAGCTGCGAGCGTCCGACCTCGCCACCGTCGTGGTGCGCGGCGTGGCGACGGAGACCACCGGGATCCCGACGCTCGAGTCGGCGCTCGCTTCGCTGCCGGCCGGCGCCCTCGTGGACATCGAGGTCAAGGAGGAAGCCTGGGAGGACGACCGGCTCGAGCGTCGGACGCTGGCGGTCGCGGCAGCCCGATCCGGCCCGACGTTCTTCTCCTCCGCCTCGCTCCTCGTCCTCAAACGGCTGCGCGTGCTGGCTCCGGAGCAGGCGCTCGCACTGGTGGTCTGGGATCGCCCGGCGACGCGCTCCGTGGACATCGCCTGCCGCCTCGGCGCGGGGGCGCTCGTGGTCCGGCGCGACCTCGTCACCGCGCCGCTGTTCGCGGGGGCGGCGGCACGCGGCCTCGCGCTCATCCCGTACAACGTCGATTCGCCGCGCGGTATCCGTGCCGTCTCGAGGGACGGCGCCGCGGCCGTGATCACCAACCGGCCGGAGATCGCCTGGAGGGCACTGCGCGCGCCGCGGGGTTGACGCTCCGGACAGACTCTGACTAGAATCGCGCCGTTTCAGGAGACGCACATGCCGACACTACGGGTGCAGATCTTCGGTAAAGACACCTGACCGTACACGACGGCGGCCCGTAAGGATTACGGGGAGCGCGGGTACGACGTCTCGTATTTCAATGTCAAGGGCGATGCGGCTCGCCTTGCGGAGATGCTGCGCTGGTCCTCTGGGGCGCGTGCCGTTCCGGTGATCGTCGAGGCGGAGCGAGTCACGATCGGGTTTGGCGGCACGTGAGGCGTGTGAGCGCTGGCGGTCGCCGGCGTGCCTTCCGCACGGGAAACGACGCGCGTGCACGGCGGCGACGCCGCCGCGCCGGTAGCCCGGTAGCATGGAGGAGGAGGTGACGGTCCAACCCGACGCGGAGCCGCCAGCCCTCATTCCCCTCACCGACGCCGCCAGCGCGGGGCTGGCGGCGGAGCGCCGCCCGCTGACGCGGCTGCCGTTTCGCGTCGGCCGGGATCTGCGCAGCCCGGGTCGGCAGCGCCTGCGCTGGTTTCGGGAGCGGCGGCGCGGCGGGACGGGGCCGAACGACGTGTATCTTGCGGAGACCACGTCACCGCACCGGATCAGCCGCCAGCATTTCTTGATCGGTTTCGACCCGGAGACGCACAGCTTCTTCCTCGAGGACCGGGCCAGCTCCTGCGGCACGCAGGTGGGTGAAGCTCGGATCGGCGGCGACCGCCGGGGGGGACGACGCGTGCTGCGGCACGGAGATGTGATCCGGCCGGGCGGAGCACACTCCCCGTTCGCCTTCCGCTTCGTGCTGCCGGGCAGGAAGGGTGGCTCTGACGGCGGTGATCGGCCGACGCCGGAGCTGGGCGCGCCACGCGACCGCATCTGAGACGCAGCGTCTCAGACGCCGCAACCTGAGACCCCGGAGTCCCCGGCTCCAGCCGTACGCGCTCCGGATCCCGCTGCCATCAGCCGCCTGCTCCGCGGTACGGCGTGGCACCCCCCTTGCAGTCCAGCTTCAGGTTCCTCCCCCACGGAGGACTCGGATTCCCCCATCCCCGCCCTGGGGGGCGTCCTGGCGGGTAGGCCGGGCCGGGCATCCTCACCCGGCCCGGCCCTCCTGTCGCGTCGCGGGGTGTGACGGCATGCCCGACAAGGACCCGGAGTTCCTCACCAGCCGCGAGGCGGCCCGTCTGCTCCGTATCGGCCGTACCAAGCTGTGGGAGCTGACCCGGGTCGGTGAGATTCCGGCCTATCGCCTCGGGACGGGTCGCACCTCCCCGCTGCGCTACCGGCAGAGCGAGCTGGTCGGCTGGATCGAGCGGCATCGCGTCGCCGTCGGGGTCGAGACTACCTCGGTCGCACGGATCTGACCCAGCCCCCCTCTCGCACGGTTGTGCTCGCCGGCGGAACTCCCCTAAGATGCGCCACGTATTTACCGCCGGGACGGGCGAAGCGCACCGCGACGGTTCGCTCTCGCGCTCGACTCCCAACTCGCGCCATCTGGAAGGGCACTTCGCGTGACGCCAGAGCCGATCGTGGCCGTCTCGGGCCTCCGCGCCCGCTACGGCAAGCGCACGGTGCTCGAGGACGTGTCGTTCACCCTCCCCGCCGGCGCCGTCGGCCTGCTCGGTCCGAACGGCGCGGGAAAGTCGACGTTGCTGCGCATCCTCCTGGGATTCCTGGCGCCGGACGCCGGCGAGGTCCGGGTGCTCGGACGACGCGTCCAGGATGACCCGCTGGCGATCCGTCAGATGATCGGTTTCGTCCCCGAGGTCGATTGCCACATTCCGTCCATGAGCGCGGTCTCCTACGTCGCGTACTGCGGTGAGCTCTGCGGGATGAACGGGCGCGACGCCCTTCAGCGCGCCCACGAGATGCTGCACTTCGTCGGGCTCGGAGAGGCACGTTACCGCTCGATCGAGGAATACTCGACCGGCATGAAGCAGCGGATCAAGATCGCGCAGGCGCTGGTCCACGATCCCAAGCTGCTACTCCTGGACGAACCAACGAACGGGATGGACCCGCATGGCCGTCGCGAGGTCCTCGATCTCATTCGCGACCTGTCGCGCAAGAAGGGCATGCATGTCCTGCTCTCGTCCCACCTGCTCCCGGACGTCGAATACGCCTGTTCGTGGGTTCTGATGCTGCATCAGGGGAAGGTCGTCGGCCAGGGGAGCCTCGAGGATCTGGCGCTGCGCCGCGGCAACCACTTCTCGGTGAGGATCCGCGGTGACCGCGACGCGTTCGGCCGGGCGCTCGGCGCAGACGGAGGATCCATGACGGTCGCCGGCGAGGATCTCCTGCAGGTGACGCTGGGCGACGGGCTCGGATCGGCGGCGATCTTCCGCGCCGCCGTCGCTGCCGGGGTCCAGGTGCGCGGTCTCGAGCCGACACGGGATTCCCTGGAGGAGATCTTCGCCCGCGCCGTGGAGAGCCACTAGATGCCGATCTTCGATCTCTCCTACCGGCACTGGCACGGGACTCCGACCCCGCGATCGCGCCGGTTCCTGCCGATCGCCGCAGCGGGCATTGGGCCGTTGCTGCGCCGGCGAGCGTTCATCTTCTGGCTGGTGATCTGCTGGGTGCCGGCGCTCGTGTGCGGCGTGATGATTTACCTGATCGTGAACCTCGCCCAGACCCAGCCGAACCTGGGGTCCAGCGGCCTGTTCGACGCGACCGAAGACCGGTTCTTCCAGTTCTTCGTCGGGATGTTCTTCCTGTACCTCCTGACCTCGGTATTCGCCGGGGCCGGCCTCATCGCCAATGACCGGCGGACGAACGCGCTGCAGATCTACCTCTCCAAGCCGCTGCGTCCCTGGGACTACCTGCTCGGCAAGGCGAGTGCGGTGGCCGCGACTCTGGGCTTCGTGACCATTGCGCCGCCGCTGGCGCTGTTCCTGCTGCGGGCCGGCCTCGATCGCGGGACCACCTACGTGCGCGCCCACCCGCTGCTGCCGTTCTCGATCATCGCGGGCGGGGCGCTGATCACCATCACCTTGACGATCCTCTCGCTAACGGTCTCGTCCCTGACGAAGAGCAGCCGCACTGCCGGGGTTGCGCTGGTGATGTTCTACGTCTTCGCCTCCGCCCTGCACGGCATGCTCGGGATCCTCTTCGGCGGCTCCCTTCCCTCCGTGCTGTCGCCGCTGGCGAACCTGCAGCAGGGGCTGTGTCTGCTGTTCGGCCGCGAGCCGATGTACGACGTCTCCCCGCTGGTCAGCCTGGCGGCTCTGCTCCTGATGCTCGCCATCTGCGTGCGCGTGCTGTGGAAACGGGTGCGCCCCGTCGAGGTGGTGGTGTGACACCGGTCATCGAGGTCATCGAGGCTTCGCGCTGGTACGGGCAGGTCGTGGGGATCAATGACGTCAGCGTCGCACTGCCGTCAGGGGTGACCGGACTGCTGGGGCCCAATGGGGCCGGCAAGTCGACGCTGCTCAAGCTGGTGACCGGGCAGATCCGCCCCAGTACCGGCCAGGTGCGGGTGCTCGGCGAACCGATCTGGGACAACCCGCCCTTGATGGCCCGAGTCGGCTTCTGCCCGGAGCAGGACGCGTTCTACGACCAGCTCACCGGGCGGCGGTTCCTGGAAGGGCTGCTGGGACTGCACGGATTCACGCGCGCGGACTGCCGTGAGCTCGCGACCCGGGCGCTCGACGTCGTCGCGATGCAGGAAGCGGCCGACCGGAAGATCGCCTCCTACAGCAAGGGGATGCGCCAGAGGATCAAGGTCGCGCAGGCAATCGCTCACGACCCCGAGGTGATCTTCCTCGACGAACCCCTCAATGGCATGGACCCTATGGGGCGCCGTCACACGGTGCAGCTCATCCGCGAGTGGGGCGCGGCCGGCCGCACCGTGGTCGTCAGCAGCCACGTCCTGCACGAGGTCGAGGCGATGACGCCGCGGATCCTCATGGTGAACCAGGGGCGCATCGTCGCCGAGGGGGACGTGCACGAGATTCGCGCGCTCATCGACGAGCACCCCCATCGGATCCTGATCGGCTGCGACCAGCCCCGCCTGCTCGCGGCGCGCCTGATGGACCACGAGGACGTCCTCAGCGTCCGGTTCTCGGCGGAGGAGGGGGGCGTGGAGGTGGCTACGGCGCGACCGGATCGCTTCTACAGCCGTCTCCCGGAGATCGCCGAGACGCATGGGATCCGGGTGGATCGGATCTTCTCCCAGGACGACAACCTGCAGGCCGTGTTCGACTACCTGGTACGCTGACCCGCGCGCGGCGCGGCCCCCCCCGGGGGCGCGCCGCCGACGGGAGCGAGGAGCGGCGATGGCACAACTGACGCTTGGTCCCCCTTCGGCCCGGATGCTCGCCATGATCCGCCTGACGATTCGGCAGGTCCTCGCCACCCGCACGACGCTGGTGTTTGCCCTGCTCGCAGCGCTGCCACCCGCGCTTGCCGCGCTCTTCGCCGTGGTGCGGAGGATCCCGACGCTGCACATCAACGCCACCGGCTTCGACGTCTTCTCCTTCTTCATGGTGACCTACTACCTGCACGTCCTGTTGGTGGTCATCGCGCTCTTCTACGCGACTGCGCTCATCCACTCCGAGGTCGAGGAGAAGACGATCACCTACCTGCTCCTGCGCCCCGTGCCGAAGCCGCACCTGCTGCTCGCCAAGTACCTCACCTATCTGATGGCGGCGGCCGCCATCCTGGCGCCATCGATCCTCCTGTCGTTCGGGATTTTCGAGCTCTCCGACGGTGCCCACGGCTTCGCGGGGCATCTGCGCTACCTGCTGTGGGACCTCGGGGTGATGGCGCTGGGTGTCATGGCCTACGGCGCAGTCTTCGTCTTTCTCGGGACCTGGCTCAAGCGGCCGGTGATGGTCGGCCTGTTCTTCGCCGTGGTCTGGGAGTGGGCCATCACCTATGTGCCGGGGTACTTCGGCAAGCTGACCATTCTCCACTACCTGCTGTCGATCTTCCCGCATTCCACCGTGCAGCGAGGGGTTCAGACGCTCTTCGGGTCGACCACCTCGCGCCCGCTGGCGATCATGGTCCTGCTGGTGATCGCGACCGTGTTTCTCGGTCTGGCGATGGAGACCTTCCGTCGCAGCGAGTACGTGCTCGAGCAGTAGCGCGCGCCTTTCGAGCGGGCGCGGCAAGGCGGTTTCAGCGCCGCGGCGTGGCTACGGGCAGAAGATCCCGGGGGAACGCGAGACGCCTGCGGTCGTCTTGCCGAGGGAGGCCTCGGCCCCGTTGACGCTGAAGGTGGCGAGGAACGTGAATCCGCTTCTGGGCGGGGGCAGGTCAGGCTCGTTGAAGATGGTGTCGGCCAGATTGGGATCGCGAGCGTCCTGACAGGCGCCGAAGTCCCCGGTGCGGATGCCGCTGAGCGTGCCGCGATAGACGTGGTAGCTGGTCGCAGTGGGCGCCGCCCCCCAGGAGATGACGCTCGCGGCGGAGATCGTCAGGCTGGCGAGGGTCCCCACCTGCTCGTAGGCCCCGCGGTCCGAGACCGCGACCGCGTTGAGGTCCCCGTCTACCGGTCGCGGGTTGCCATCCAGATCCACCACGGCGGGGGTGAGCCCGGCGACGGCGCTGTCGAGCGCCGGAGAGTCGACCCGCAGGCGATAGTTCCCCCCGGCCGGGTTCACGTACCGGGGGTCCGCGATGAGGTTCCCCGGGGGGAGCGCCCCTTCGGTCGAGGCGAAGTTCAGGGGAGTATTGCCGAACAGGACGTTGGTCCCGATCGTCGTCGAGCTTTGATACACGTCGAGCCCGCCCGCGCCGTTTCGCGGGGTCGTATTCGAGGTGATGATGTTGTTGCTGATGATCTGTGACGCGCTGGAAACGACATTCATCCCCGGGCCGTAACCGTCCTGGCTGCTGAGCGCACTGTTCCCGACCACGGTGTTATAGGCGATGCTTGCGTAGGTGGAATACGCGATATCCATGCCTCCGCCGGCGGTGTCGGCGACGTTTCCTTCCACCATATTGTGGGTGAGCGTCGGCTGCGCGGAGAGGACGGAGATCCCTCCTCCGAACCCGCCGGAGCCGGCGGCAGCAACCGCGTGATTCCCGGTGATGATGCAGCGGGTCACGATCGGCAAGCCCCCGATCACCCGCACTCCGCCGCCTAGTGGCGCCTGCCCACCGGTGATCGTGAAGCCGATGATCGCCGACTCCCCCGCCTCGTCGATCGTTACCGTTGGACCGGCGCCTCCGCCGTCGATCGTCGTCACCGCGGGGCCCTCCGGCGCGTACACGTTCACCTCGACGACGTTCAGGTAGAGGTTCTCGGCGTAGGTCCCACGGGCGACGAGCACCCAGTCCCCCGGGAAGGCGATGTCGATGCCGTCCTGGATCTGCTGGAACGGGTTGGTCGGAGAGCCGTCGCCTACTCCCCCGAAGCTCTGATCCACGAAGATGTCACGACCAGCGGCGGGGCCGGCTGCCAGCATCAGGGCCAGCGCGGCCGCAGCGGCGGATCGCAGACCAGTGGACATCGGGAGCGGGGATGAGCGCATGACCGGGTTAATATACGGCGTGGCGGACGCAAGCGCAAAGCAGGGTTCCGCTCTGGTCGCGGCCGGCTCAGGCGGCTGGGGGGACGCTCACAGGGGGCGCCGGGGCCGGAGCGGCCGGGGCCGGCGGATCGGCGGGACGGTAGCAAGGGGTACCATCGGCACGAAAAGTGTGCTGGATGAAGTTCGCGTGGATCGGCTCACCGAGGCGCTGAACCAGCGCGAGGAGCCTTTGTTCGTACGCGACCGCCGCCTCCACTCCGAGGTCCGCCTTCGCCATGTAGGCCTGCGCCGCGACCTTCTCCCCCTCCACCATCACGTCCAGCGGCTTGCGCGGCAGGTGGTGGGGGAAGGAGGCATCGAGCATCCCCAGCTCCTGGTGGGTGATGTCCATGTAGAGGATCCCGAGTACGGTCCCCGCCTTGTCGAACTCGAGATTGAGAACCGCCCCTCCCTCCTCGGCGACCTGCTTGTTGAACACGCGGCGGAAGCCGCTCGCCTCCGCAATCTTCGTCCGCAGGCGGCGGTCGACCTCGGCCGGCGGCAGCACCAGCCTGAACGCCAGTTCGTCGCGATCCATGAGGGTCCCATAGGCGAAGAGGTTGAGGCAGCAACTGTTCGGCATCGGGGTGGGACCTCACTCGGGCTACGAACTGTACCAGGTGGGCTCGTAGTGCGTCACACCCGGGAAGGAGCACGCCCCGGGAGGCGGCATGCTAGCACACGCTTCCGGCGGGCTTCCAGCGCTCCGCGGCGAGAGTCAGCAGGCGGCGCGCGGCCACCTCGGCTCCGTCGACGCGGACGTCGGCCCATGGACGGGGCGTGGAAAAGAGCACCTCGAGCGCGGCGCGCCAGCGGATCTGCAGCAGGTCCTCCCGCCCGATGAAGCCGGCATGCGCCTGACGCGCAATCTCCCGTACGAGCACGTCGTACTCACGAAAGTCGTCGCGTGAGGTGTAGAGGAATGGAGTGCGCGCCGCGAGGCACTCGGCGACGGTCCCGTACCCCGGCTTGGTGATGACCGCATCGGCCGCGGCGACCAGATCCTCGTGGCGGTACGGATGGTCGACCGGAAGGCGCACCGTGTCCGCCGGCAGCCCGGGCACCCCGTCGCCGAAGGTGATGAAACGGAACGGACCGGGGTCCGGAGCGGTGCGCGCACCGAACCGTACCGCTGCAAATCCACCGAACGACACGAGGACCACGGCTCGCGTCTCGCGCGCCAACCCAAGCGCGGCGCGCGTGGCGCCACGATCGCGAGCGGCGCGGCGCACGACCAGGGGAATGTCCTCGATCCGCGGGAACACGTCCATCTCGGCATGCAACGGCAGGCGCAGCAGGAGAGCGGCCCGCCGATACGAACGGCGCATCGCTTCGACCAGGAGCTCGTGCTCCGGCTGCTCGGCCACATACGCCTCGTAGATCCAGTCCCAGGAGAAGTTCCCGAGGGCGATGCCCGGCACCTGCAGGGCATCGGCAACCTCGAAAGCCAGAGGTGGGATGTCACCGACGACGAGCGCCACCGACTCCGCGCGGAGGAGGACGACCTCCGCCGTCACTTGCAGCGGCAGCCGCTCCTGAAACTCCTGCCTCGCGGCGAGCGAGGCGGGCCGGTCGAGCGTGAGGGGATCGGCCTGCAACGTCCCCGGGTCGACCTCCCCGCGAAGCACCCGCAGCGGCCCGGAGGACAGGGGACGGAACAGGAACGCCGGGGCCGAGGTGCGTACGAGCACCTGCTGCTCCGGGCGGATCCGCCAGATCTCCTCGATCACCGCGGCGCAGCGGGTCGCGTGTCCAAACCCGTGTCCGTTGACGTAGAAGACGAGGCGCCCGCCGTCGCTCATCTCCTACTCCGGGTGCGCGATCCCCGCACGTGACGATCCCAGAGCTCCGCCGTCCACGGATCGGGCGTCGGCCCGAACAGCACGACCGCGACCAGCGCAAGCAACAGGCCACCCACGGCAGGAAGCGCGCTCATGGGGCCGAGCTCAGCGCCAGTGAGGAGCGCGTCCCCCGTCAGCGTGGAGGCCGGCGCCGCCACGATCCGTACCGCCAGGATCGGGAGCCCGAGCACCACACCGAGTGTTCCGTACCACCCGAGGCTCAAGGCCCACGACAGCCAGACCGACCGCGTGCGCCGCATTGCCTGCCCGAGCAGGAAGCCCTCGACGAGCGCGCAGACGATTGCCGGCCAGGGGGGCAGGCGTCCGAGGGAGCTCAGGTGCCAGGCGATCAGGGCGCTGCCACCCAGCAGGGCGCTGAGCACCACCGCCGCCTCCGCGCCGATCCCCTCCACGAGGGAGGCCAGCAGGCAGCCGCGCAGCACGGTTTCACGCACGGCAAGCGCCACCGCCAGGAGGACTCCCGCCACCAGGGACGACCCGACGCGTACCGGGAGATCCTCCGTGCGCGCCAGCACCACCTTCTCGAAGGCCAGCGGCAGGACGTAGATCAGCAGCGCGCTGGCGGCACCGACGGCCGCGCCGAACAGCAGATCACGCGACACGCCGCGATACCGGTGCCAACCGACACTCTCGAACGGACGCTGGTCGAGCAGCGAGACCGCCAGGAGAGCCGGAAGACCGAGCGCGGTCAGCAGGAGTACGAAGCCCACCATGCCGCCCGGCGCGGCAAGCGTCGCGTGGGGTGCCAGACCGCCGGGGTAGGTCCTGAGAATCCCAGGACGGAGCAGCGCGGCAGCCTGGCTGCCGGCGACGAGGAGCAGCACGAGACCGAGGAGTCGCCACCCGGAGCGCAGGCGACGTGCGTTCTGGAACACCGACGCCAGGCGACTCCCCCGGGTCGACACGACGGCGGCCCTCGCGGGGCGCTGCGCTCGTGGGTGATTCATCTCAGGTCAGGTCGGCGGGTAGGGGCTGGCGACCGGAGAAGCCGGCGTCCTGCTCGTGATAGAACTCGATCGCCTCCTCGCCGCGCTGCCAGCACAGGAAGATCTCTCTCCCGTCGAGCAGTGCGGGGAAGTCGATCAACCCCTTCCGCAGATCGCGAACCACGAGCCCACTCGCCGCAAGGCGACCGCTCTCCTCCACGACCGCCTCGACGCCGCGCAGGTAAGTGAGCGGGACCACCTGTCCCCCCTCGAGGCCAAAGGTGCGCAGGTCCGCCGGCGTGGGTGGGGCGTGTGCCTCGAGCTCCGCCATCATTCGACGCAGGCGCTCAAGGCGCGACGCGAGCAGCGGCAGCGCGCGGTTGGCCTCCTCGAGGGTGAAGTGCTTCGTCTGGCTCTCAGCCATGGTCGTCCGCAGGCGGGCGCATGCACCAGAGCGGGATCGCCGCGGTGCCGCCCGGCGCCGAATGCGTATAGCACCGGTTCGGCCGTGCGCGCAAGAGGAGTCGGATCGGCGGGACTCGCCGTGAGAGGGCACCTGGGAGGGGATGGACAACAAGATGCGGGGCAGCCGGCCGTCTCAGGGGGGAAATGCCGGCTGCCCCTAGGAGGAGGTCACACTTGCTAACGACGAGCGTTATCAAGTTCGGCGCGGGGGGGGGTATCAACGACTTCAAATCTCCGCTCCGACGCCAGCCCCTAATACAAACCTCATGCCAGGGGGTCTTCCCCCGCAGCCCCGAAGGGGCGTCGACCATACAATCCCTTACGAATGAAAATCTTACCTCGCGAGATGGCCGTTCCGCGTGCGACCACCGAGCGTGGTAACGAGTGGCCTCTGGCGAGCACCCGCTGTCCCATTTCGGCAACGGGGCGACCAGCGCCGGAAGGCAGGAGGGGTGCGCGAGGACGCCTCCGGTCTCACGCTCGCCTCACGGGAGGGCGAAGGCGACTTTTCCGGAGCCGATGTTGCCGAGCGCGTCGCGCACCTGGATCACGACCAGATGGTCACCAGGCGCCAGCGGCGGCAGTCCAAACTCGAACGACTCCGAGATGCTGTCCGGGAGGCCGTCCTCGGGGAGGACCAGCGTCCACGGCCCCGCATCGAGGGAGTAGCGCAGCTCCGTGATCGGGCTGGTTGCATCGCGGACGACGACGCGGATGCGGCGCGGGGCTCGCTCGGGGAGGGGTTTCGCCTCCTCGACCTGCGGCGGGGTGTTGTCGATGTCGAGCGGCCGGCTGAGCGCCTCGCCGGAGAGCGCCCGGTCGCCCGGATTGCCGGCGTCGTCGCGGGCACGGACTCGGAAGCGGTAGGCGCCGTCCGGGAGCTGCCGCGTGTCGAACGCCAGGAACTCGTCCTCGAGATCGTGCGCCAGCGGGCGCCAGAGAGCGACCCCCAGCGGCTGAAAGTCGACGTCGAACCGGAGCGGATCTCCGTTCGGATCCTCTCCCTTCCAGGTGAGTGTCCGCATCCCCTCGCGGAAGGTCTTGCGGGTCTGCACGCGTGGCCCGGTTCCCCCGCGCCCCGCGGCCTCGGCCTCGGCACGGGCCACAGCCTCCTGATCGGGGGGCTGGGCGTTCGGGAGGCTGACCACGATGACGCCCGGAGGGAGCCACGCGGGCGAGTCGAGCCGCGGCGCCTCGTTGCGCTCGAGCGAGAAGACCTGGACCTCACGGAGCAGCGGTCCGGATCGATCCCCGCCTGACCGTAGTGCCGCGCGATACTGCAGGTAGCGACCGGGCGGAACGCGCAACCGTCCGTCGCGCCCGCTCACCGGCAGCTCGGACCAGTCACTCCAGGTGTCATCGGGCTCCGCGGTATTTCCCACCCGCGCGGAGAGCCGGATCTCGCCGCGCGGCGGCACCACTCCGTCCCAGGCCAGTCGCCCCCATTCCGCGAGCCGCCCGGCGTCCTTGATCTCCGAGAGGAAGACCCCATTCTCCGCCACCGCCGCGGCGACCTCGAAGATCATACCGGGGTTCGCGCTCGTCCCGAGGAGGGCTCCCGCGGGGGTCGCCGCCAGCGCCGTGACCTGGGTCGCCTGCAGCATGCCGAGGCGCGTCTCGGGGGTGTCCGCAGCGAGCCGCAGCAGCGCCCCGTCCTCCGCGGTCCCCGCCACGAGCAGGTCGGAAGCGAGCGCCACGAGCGCGAGGATCTCGGCAGAGGGGGACGAGTAGAACACGCGAGCCGTTCCGTCCGCGGAGAGCCGGTAGACCGTCGTCCCCTCACCGAGCGTCCGGCTGCTCGCCGCCCGCCGCGCGGGAGCAGCGGTGCGGTCCACCTCGCCCGCGGTTGACTCCTCGGGGTCTGGGTCCGCCGTCACCGTCACGTGCACGATGTCGGCCGCCGGGATGGAATCGCGGCGCTCCGCCGGCAACGGGCGACCGGTCGTCGGTACTCCCACCACCGCGGCGAACACCTCCCCGCCGGGTGCCACGATCAGGGAGGTCACCTCGCTCTCCACAGGAGCGAACAGGACCTCGGCCCCGCCCTCGCGCGGGAGGCGATACAGGTACGCCTTGCCGGCGGTCCCGGCCAGCAGGTCCTGCGAGGAGGTGAGCGCCAGCGCCCGCACATGAGCGGCGGCGGTGTCGTAGAACAGTCGCCCTTCGCCTCCCGGGTCGATCACGTACACCCTGCCCTGGTCGCCGGTCCCCGCGTACACCCGGCCGCTACCATCCACGATCAGCGCCCAGATGTACGGGTCGGGGGGATCGAAGATCGCCTCCGCGGCGGCGCCAGGTGCGATGCGGTAGATCCGTCCCTCGGGTCCGGTGGCGGCATAGACGACCTCGCCGGACAGCGCGACCGCCTGCACCTCCGGCTCCGTGGCGCGGAAGATCTCCTCGAGGTGATCGGTTGCCGGGTCATAGCGCAGCACGGTGCCGGGATCTCCGGTCGCCACGACAACACGTCCGCGGGAGTCCACCGCCACGCCCCAGGCGCGGGTGCCGAACCCCTCCCCGCGCACCACGATGCGCGGCGCGAGCACGATGCCTCCATCCCCGGCCACCGCGACCCCCTCGAGGCGCCCCTGGCGAAAGGCCTCGGCGGTGCGATCGACCCAGGCCCGCGGCGCGCTGCCACTCGCCCCCGAGGCGGAGAGGAGCAGCAGGAGGAGCGCGAGCGCGGGTCGGCGGCCGCCGGTCATCGGTCGTTCCCTTCTGGGGCCGGGGCATCGCCGGCAGGGTACACGTCGAGCGTGAACGTACGGCTGCCCACGACGGGGCCCGGTAGCGTTTGACTCGTTTCCGCGACCGGCACCTGATCGATGTAGCCGAACCCACCGCCGCTGCGATCTCCGGAGAAGACGTCGAGCACGGACGCCGGCAGCGCCGGGAGGAGATGGCCGTCGACCACCGCGCCCGCTCCCTGCCGGTAGGCTCGCGCATACAGTCGATCGGAGCTGCGCAGATCGTTGATCCAGCCGACGATCGCCGCAACCGAGTCGAGCTGACGGAGTCGCTGGGTCGCGGCGCGGCGCTCGGACTGGTCGATGGCTCCGGCGCCGCCCACCACCACCTGCAACGGGCCGGGCTGAAGGTCCGCGGGCAACTGCAGGACGAGGCGATGGAGCGCGGGCGCCTCGCGATAGGACGAGAGCAAGGCCCGCACCTCGATCTGCTCGCCCGCGACGACCCGTCGCCGCGACGGCTCCGCCGCCTCGAGGACCAGGGGTCCGCGGCGCGGCGAGATCGACAGCTCCACCCCGACCGACTCGATCGCGGGAGGCCCAAAGCGATTCCCCGTCAACGACGCCAGCAGCAGGCCTGTTTCCGCGGCGGCGGCGACCGCCGGCGCGACCGTCTGCGCGTCCCCCGCGTACGCCTCATGGAACCGCGCCTCCTGCTGGCCGGCGAGGCGAACCGTGGTGTCCATCGAGAGGGTGACCTCGTCTCCGTAGGCGAGGTCCGGGAGGACCGTGTTGAGCAGTGCGAGCTGCGCGAGAAAAGGCATCCAGGCCGGATGGTCGACGACACCGAAGTGGTGTACTCGGGGGGGCGAACCGTCCGAGCGCAGCGTCACCTCGAGCGGGAGCAGCCTGGGAACGGGGCCGAGCCGGCCGGCAATCCCGGCCGCCTGATCCTGATGGAACGTCCCGATTGCCGATCCCACATTCCCGACCTTGTACGAGTTCATCGCCGACGCCACGGTGGTGACGATATCGACCCGGGCCATCGGGAGCCGCGTCGTCCCCGTCCGCAGGAACGGGTGACCAAACGCCCAGACGCGATCTCCATCGACCTCGGTGACCGTCCCCGTCGCCGCGACCGTCAGCTCGCCGTCGAGGAGCAGCGCGGCCACCGCATCTCCCGGGGCCAGCGTGCGGGAGAATGGGGCGGTCGGATCCGCAGGGCCACCGCCGACCACCCCCGACCACCCGGCGCGTTCGAGTGCTCCGGTCAGCTGCTCGAGCAGCCCGGGCACTGCGCCCGCTACCAGCAACGGCACTCGAAGTGGACGCGCGTCGTCCCCGCTCTCGACCCCCGGCGGCGGCAGCAGCGTGCGTCGGGCGTGCTCTCCGCTGTCCGCCAACGAGGCGATCGCCGCCGTAGCCTCGAGCACCCCCCGCTGCGCGGCGAGGGGGGGATCGCCGCCATCAGCCGGGATCGCCGCCATGTACTCGAAGGGCGTGACGCCGGCGATCGGCTCCTTGGTGAACGCACCGAGACGGTAGGCAAGGGCGCCGGCAAGGCACCCACCGATCATCACGGGGCTGCCGCTCATCCCGGCGACTACTCCGGTGTGCTCCACGCGCTCGCCAAGCAGACGGATGACGATCAGGTCCTTCCCCGGTCCGAGCCCGTTGCGGGCCACGCCGAGAACCTCGATCTCGAACTGCTCCGGGTCGGTCCCGGCAAAGACCGTCGAGGCCACCCCGCGCTGCCCGGCGCGGACCCCCGACAGGGGGCAAACCTCGGTACCCCCCGCGACCCCGGGCTCGGAGAGGGCCGCGAGCAGGAGTGCAGCAGCCGCACGGCGTGAGGCTCCGGCGGCCGCGAAGCGGGTGGAGAAGCTCAGGAGGGGGTATCCCCCTCTTCCTCCGGGGCGTTGCGGTTCTGCTTGAGGGCCTGCTTGATCGACTCGACGATGAAGTTCTGCATGGAGGGCTTCTGGTTCTTCACGGCACGGTAGACCAGGCACGGTAGCTTGAGGGAGATCTGCACCCCGTTCTCCTCAAGGGTGTCGAGCCAGCGCGCAAACTCTCCCCAGCTCTTGAAACTCTTCGACTCGATGGCGCCACGCGCGTAGAGCTCGATCAGGCTGACCTGGTCCTTCAGCCGGAAGAGGACGTCACGCTCCTTGAACTCCTTGAAATCGCTGTACGCGAAGAATTTCACCTCGCCAGCATCCTGCCCCGCACCCTTGATGCTGACCTCGGGGTCCTTGTTGCAGCGCATCATGATGTAGTCGCTCTTGCCCTTGAAATGGAAGGCGAGGATCGGATCGGTCGTCCGGTCCGTGTCGGACGGCGTCTTGAGGCTCCGGTACACCCGGCGAGCGATCTGATCGTTGGTCGTGTACATTGGCCCCCCACTAGGTGAAAGCAGCGAACAGCATATCGGCAGTATATCGCGTTGCATATCCCCATTCAATCCCCTCCGCGGCGACCGACTCCCGGCACCCCCCTGCAGCCCCAGGTGTCGGAGGCTGCGACGCCCGATCCCACCCCACGCAGCAAGTCTCCGAGATACGCCGATTCGAGTGTCCATTTTTTGGATAGTCATTTTTGGTTGACTACAGTAACAACCGGAACCATATTCCAAATACATCCTATGCCTATTACATATACAGAACTCGGTCCCCGACTCGGACGGTCGTTGTCCCTTCCGGTGTTGCTGACGGCATGTGTCGTCGCCACGGCTGCCGCACCGCTCGCGCACGCGGGTCGACTCACGCGAGACCTCGAGGCGCTCGCGCTGGTCGCGGGAGACGCGGGGCAGGTCGACGTCATCATCAGCTACCGGCGGATCGCGACGCGGGACGCGCGGGCCCGCCTGGGCAGCCATGCCGAGGCAGCGCCGCGCGAGCTGCGCGTCGCGCGCGCGTTCGCAGCGCGAGTTTCGGTGCGCAGCCTGCGCCTGCTGGCAGAGGACCCCGAGGTGGAGTCGGTCTCTCTAGACGAGACAATCCGGGTGGCGACGAATGTGGCGACGAGCGCGGTTGGGGCACGCACCGTCCGCGCCGCGCTGGATCTCGATGGGCGCGGGGTCCGCGTGGCCGTGCTCGACTCCGGCGTCGAGCCGGTGGCGGGCCTCGGCGCCTCGGAGACTGCTCCCTCGGGACGAATCGCGGCCTGGGTGGACCTGGTGGAGCCACACGCTCGCGCCCCCGTCGACCGCTACGGACACGGGACCCACGTGGCCGGAATCATCGCCGGCGGCGAGGTCGAGATACGCGATCCCGGGGGCGCGACGGCGGTCTACGGAGGCATGGCCCCCGGCGCCGAGATCGTCTCGGTCCGGGTGCTCGACGGAAACGGAGCGGGGCGCACGAGCGACCTCATCGCCGGGATCGGGTGGGTCGTCGAGCACGCGGAGGCGCTCGGCATCCGGGTCATGAATCTCTCGCTCGGGCATCCGGTGCGCGAGCCCGCGGCGACGGATCCGCTCGTGCGAGCCTGCGAGCGGGCCTGGGAGAGCGGGATTCTCGTGGTCGCTTCCGCCGGCAACCTCGGCCGGGAGGCAGACGGGTACGGGACGATCACGAGCCCGGGCAACTCCGCGCGCGTCCTCACGGTAGGCGCGCTCGTCGATGAGAACACCGCTGCCGGCGCGGACGACGTGCCGGCGACCTATTCCTCACGAGGGCCCACGCGCTTCGACGGGCTGGTGAAGCCGGACGTCCTCGCGCCGGGCGACGACCTCGTCTCCCTGCGAGCGCCGCACTCCACCCTGGATCGCCAGTTCCCGGAGAACCGGGTGGGTTCGAGATCACGAGGAGCCGCGGAGGCGGAACTGTTCCGTCTCAGCGGCACGAGCATGTCGGCGGCCATGGTCAGTGGTGCGGCAGCCCTGCTGTTCGCCGCGGACCCGACGCTCACTCCCGACACCGCGAAGGCACGCTTGATGGTGGCGGCGGAGAAGCGGAGCGAGGACATCTTCATCCGGGGAGCGGGCGCCATCGACCTGCCCGCCGCGATCGACGCGAACCAAACCGCGACGCGCGCGATCTCTCCCGCAGTCGCGAACTCCGGCGCCGCGGTCGTCATGGCCGGCCTGGAACCCTGGGGGAGCGGCTGGGATTCCGGCGCTGTGTACGGCCCTCCGGCCCTCTGGCGGGAGGAGATGGTCTGGGATCTGCTCGCGAACCCGGCGGAGCCTGCGGACGTGGCTCAGCCAGTGCTCTGGCAGGTGCCCCTCCCCGACCCGGCCGACCGCCCGGTGATCTGGGACCGCGTCGGCGTGCCGCGGTCAGAGAGCGTGGTCTGGCAGCGTGGCTCGGGCGCCAGGGCCGAGAGCGTGGTCTGGCAGATCGCGGGCTCGCTGTCGTCTCACAGCGTCGTGTGGCAGCTCGACGGAGCGGTCGCGCCGGAGAGCGTCGTCTGGCAAGTCCGCTCCGCGTCACGCGACGCCGCCGAGTCCTATCTCACGGCCGACAGTGTCGTGTGGCAAGCGCGGGGATCTGCGAGCAGCGACGGGTCGGTCGCCGCGTCGAGCGTGGTCTGGCAGGGCACCGACGACGGCACTCGGATCCTGATCTTCGGCGACCGCCGTGCACCCCGCTAGGTCGTCGCGCGCCGACCAGGAGATGGTGGCGTCCGGATGAGTTCCCTCCTCCTCGCAGCCGCGGTGCTGGTCACCGGCGCGGCGGCCTGGTGGGCCGTATCGAGCCTGGGGCCGACGCTCCGCCCCTCGCCTCCCCCGCCGGTGCTCGCCATCCCACCCTCGGGAGCGCGGGTGCCCGAGCCCGATCCGATTCCCGCGCCAAGTCGCTCGCTCGCGGTAGTCGTGGTGGCGGTTGACGAGATCGCGACCGCCGCCCGCCAGCTCGGGGAGGGGTTCGAGTCGGACGCGCGAGCGGAGGTCGCCGAGGCGCTACGCGCGGCGGTCCGGCGCCGGGACATCTGCACACCCTGGCGGGACGATCGGGTGGTCGCGGTCCTCCCCGGGGTCGATCTCGAGCAGGCTCCCGGCCTGCGGTGGCGCGTGCAGCGCGCACTCTCCGAGCTCAGGATCATCACACACGCGGGAGAGGAAGTGCCGCTCGGCTTCAGGGTGGCCAGCGCCTGCTCCCCGCAGGATGGCGCCTCCGAGGCCGATCTGCTCGCGGCCGCGGAAGCGCAGCTGGCGCGCACCCGCCCGGCCTCGACCTCAACGCCCGGCAGCGCCAGCTCCCAGCTGTGCGCCGCGCTACCGATCCTCCACAACTAGCGGGACCGTGATCGCCCCGACCGGGGCGGCGGGTGGCATCTCGACCCGCCGGTACACCTCGACCACCCAGTAGGTAAGGATCTTGGGGGTCTCGATCCAGCGGAACCCCGAGTTCTCCATTTGCACCACGGCGCGATTCGCGGCCAGGCGCTCCGCGAAGGCCGATGGGGGCGTCTTGGTAGTGGCCGCTTTCGGAGAGGCGGCGCCCGGCCGGGGTCCCACGGGGGGGAAGCGGATCAGGATCAACCTGCCGTCTGGCTGCAGCGCCTGCCAGGCCTGACGCCAGAGGTCCTGCTCCCTCAGGTAGAAGCCGTCGACCTCCTGGGCCACGACGATCGCCACCGAACTCGGCTCGAGGTGGGCATCCCCATCGGCGGCGAAGATCGACTCTACCCGGCCCCCCCGGCGTGCGGCGCTCTCGATCTCCGCCTGGTACGACCCGTAGCTCCTATGAATGCTCACCGCCCGCCCCTCTGGCCCCAGGGTGCGGAGCAGGCTGTCGAGGAAATCGGGACGCGTGAGTCCGAAGCTGGCGACCGCCTTCCCGGGGGATGCTGCCAGCACCTCGAGGATGGCCGGGATGCGCTGCCCTATCTCCAGGCGGGCGGCCCGGGCGTCGAAGTCCTTCCGATCAGCGGCGGCAGTGGGAGGGCGGTGGGTAGGAGAGGGCGGGGCCGCTCCGACTTGGCGAGCCGGCAGGCAGGTCAGCACCGCGAGCACGACGGTCGTGGTTCGAAGTCGCAAGAGCCTTCTCACGCTCTGGATCCTCCGCCTCGCGTCCCGACGCCAGACGCCAGCCGACCCCACGTAGGGTAGCGGACCGGGCCGGAGAACTCCAGCATCGAAACGGCTGGAATCTTGTTGCATATTGAGACTTCACTGCGTATGATTGTGCAACTGTCGTAAAGCCGCTGTCGCAGCTCTCAAGGGGGTCGAGCGTGGGGGATCGGCTGGAGACCGGTCAGGTCGTCGCCGGGAGGTATCGGCTGCTCCGCGCCATCGGTGAAGGGGGGAATGGTCTGGTCTATCTGGCCGAGGATCTCTTCCGAGGAGCGGGTCGGGTGGCGCTCAAGACCCTGCTGCCCGGCTCAATCTCACCTGCAGCCGCGGCGGAGTTCAAAGCCGAATTCGCAGCGATGGCGCGCCTCCGCCATCCCAATCTCGTCGAGGTGTACGACTTCGGGGTGTTGCCCGACCAGCAGCGCCATTTCCTCACCATGGAGTACGTCGAGGGCCCCAGCCTGCGGGAGATCGAGGCGCCCCTCCCCTGGGAGACCCTGCGCACCTACGCGATCCAGGTCGGCGATGCGCTCGAGTTTATCCACGCACGCGGCTTCGTCCATCGCGACATCAAGCCCGGCAATCTCCTCCTGGCTCCCGCCGACACGCCTGGCGGTGCCCAGCGGGTCAAGGTCGCTGACTTTGGCCTCGCTACTCGCCTGGATGACCCGCGACGCGCAGTTGCCACGGGAACGCTCCAGTACCTCGCACCGGAACGGCTCGCCGGTGGAGCCGCCGATCGACGCGGCGATCTCTACTCGCTCGGCGCGGTGCTCTTCCATCTCGCCACCGGGCGCCCCCCCCGCAATCCGGTTGCGCCGCACGCCAGCACACCGTCGCCTGCCGAGATTCGCGAGGCGTTGCCTGCGGCCCTCCCGGCCGACCTTGGAGGCGTCATCGTCCAGCTCCTCGACCCCGTTCCCGGGAGGAGACTCCCGTCCGCCGCCGCCGTCCGCGCCGCCCTGGGGAGCGCGGGTGGCGACCGCGCGGACGGCCTGCGCGCGACTCCGTCAAGCCTGACCGGGCAGGCACCGCTGGTCGGGCGAGCGTCGGAGCTGGCCCGCCTCGGCGAACTGCTGCACCCACTGCGCGCCGACGCCGTCGATCCGAAGGGCACGAGCATCGCTCTCCTGATCCTGCGGGGCGAGGCGGGGATCGGCAAGTCGAGGCTGCTACGGGAGGCCAAGGTCCTGGCGCAGGTCGAAGGGATCGAGGTCGCGGAGGTGCGTCTCGACGATGGAGGGGGCGACGGTCCGTGGGCCCCGGTCGTCCGCCTGGCGAGGGACGCAACCCCGTCCGATGACGGCCTCGCAAGCGAGGAAAAGCTGGCAACCCGGATCGTGAGCTGCCTCGAGATCGCCTCGAGGCGGCGGCCCGTGCTGCTCTGCATCGAGGACCTGGCCGCTGCCGACGGAGTTGCCCTCGGCGTGCTGCGGCGTCTCAGCGTCGCCCCGCAGTCGCTCCGGTTGCTCACGCTCGCCACGCTGCGGGACGAGGATCTGGCGGGCAGCCCGGCCGCACGCGCCCTCGCCCCGTTGCTGACCCGCGTGCGCACCGAACAGATGCGACTCCAGCGGCTGTCGGTGGCGGAGGTCGCCGCGCTGGCCGCACAGATGCTCGGCACCGAGACGGCTCCCCAGGCGCTGATCGACCGGCTGATCTCGGAGACGCGCGGGAATCCACTCTGGCTTGGCGAGACGTTGCGTTCGCTCGCCGAGACGGGGACGATCGTCCGCGCTCCGGAGGGGTGGCGCGTGGACACCCCGGCGCTGGCCAGAGTGGTGGCCCCCGCGAATGCCCTCGAGGCGGTGGGGCGCCGCCTCTCCCATCTGGAGGAGCCGGTGACCCGCGCGCTGGTCGCCCTCGCCGTCTGCGGGCGCCCCGCCACGGCTCAGGAGCTCGGCCTCGCCCTCGACGAAACCGCCGCGATGGTGTCGGCCGCCATGCGCACGCTGACGCAGCGTGGCCTGGCGACGGAAGTGCCCGGGCCGGACGGCGCCACGGCGCTCCCCCGCTTCGGCCTCGGCCACCCCTGGTTCGGTCGCGCGGCGCTCGCCAGCGGCGACCGCGATCGGATCCGCACTCTGCATGCGCGCTTTGCCGAAGCCCTGGGCGGCGCCGCAGGATTCCCGCCGGAGGAGGTCGGGCGACACCTGCTAGCGGCCGGAGATGCGACTCGCGCGCTGCCTCTGCTGCGGCTGGCCGCGGCCGAGGCGGAGCGACGGCAGGCCCTGGGGCGAGCCGCCGAGCACTACGGCGAGATCCTCGGCCTGCTTCCCCCGGGGCAAGGAGAGGAGCGCGCCGCGACGGAACTTGCGCTGGCGAGGGTGCATGAGCGCGTCGGTGCAAGCGCGCGCGCCGTCGAGGCATGCACCCGTGCGCTCGCTGCCCTGCCGCCGGACGCCGACGCCCGCCGGCGCGCCCACCTCCATCATCGGATCAGCTTCAACGCCTCGATCGGCGGCGACTACCCGACGGCGCTGGAGCACGCCGGCAGGGCGCTCGAGGCGCTCGCCGGCACGGACGACGTCGCGGGAGAGGCGGAGGCGCGCAAGGGTCTCGGCGTCGCCTGGGCACGGCAGGGGGACCTCGATCGCGCCCAGCTCTGCTACGAGGAGTCTCTGCTGCTGTTCCAGCGGATCGGTGACGAACGTGGCGTCGCCAGCGTATGGAACAACCTGGCGCTCCTGTGCCTCTTCCGCGGCGACCGTGCCGCCGCCGCCGGTCTGTTCGAGCGCGCCCTCGCGCTGCGCACGCACACCGGGGACGAAGCTGGCCGCATCGGCCCGCTGATCAACCTCGCCAAGCTGCGCACCGAGGAGGCCCGCTTCGACGAGGCCCTGGGTCGGCTCGACGAGTGTCTCGCGATCGCTGGCAAGGTCGGCGATCGTCAGAACGCCGGCAACGCCCAGATGCAGCGCGCGGAGACCCTGCGGCGGGGGGGAGCGTACGAGAAAGCGCTGAGCGCTCTCGCGGCCGCCTTGCGCATCCACGAGGAGCTCGGGGACGTGGCGCGCGAGATCGACTGCCATGACAAGCTCGGAGATCTGCTGCGGCGCCTGGGCGATATCGCGGCGGCGGCGGAGCATCACCGGCGCGCCCTCGATCTGGCGCGACGGCTCGAGGAGCCGGTGCAGGAGGGGTATGCGCTCGCGTCGCTCGGCCTGGATCGCCTGGGTCTGGGCGAGCCCGGGGCGCAGGCCGATCTCGAGGAGGCGCTCGCGATCGGCGAGGCCCGCTCCAGCCGCTTCGTGGTCGCGCGCGCCCTGCGCGGACTGGCTCTGGCGGAGGCGATGCGCGGGTCATGGGAGGCGATGGCGCACCGCGCGGATCACCTGCTGCTCCTGGCGGCCGAGAAGCCCGAGCTGGAGGAGGAGCGCGCCTGGGGCCTGCGCCTGCTGGGCGAAGCGCAGGTCGGGCGTGGCGAGCTCGAGGCCGGGAGACGGGCGCTGCACGGCGCCGCCGCGACCGCCGCGAGAGAACGGATCCCGGAGCTTGAACGCGAGGCGCTTCTCCTGCTGGCGGACTCGTACCATCGCGGGGGGCGTCCGGGCGACGCGCTCGAGGCCCGCCAACGTGCGCAGCAGATCCTGGAGGTCATGGCGATGAAGATCGACGATGACGGACTCCGAACCACCTTCGTCTCCGGCGCCGTGCGGGCGGCGGCCCCTTCGCCCGAGCGCGCCGTCGCGCTCACGGGCGCGGTCACGCCACCCCCTTCGACGGGACGATCCCGCGGGCTGGGCGCGATCTACGACATCAGCCAGGCGATCAACTCGCTGCGCGATCCCGACGAGCTGCTGGAGACCGTGATGGACACGGCGATCGACAAGCTCCAGGCCGAGCGGGGCCTGATCATCCTCTTCGACGGGCCAGGGGGGGAGATGCGCGCCCGGGTGGCACGGAACCTCGACCACGAGACGATCGACGACGCCATCGCCTACAGCCGGCATGTGGTGCGGGCGGCCGCCGAGGGGCGCACGGTCCTCTCCCTCGACGCGGCGCACGATGAACGGTTCCGCGACTATCGCAGTGTCCACCTCAACGGCATCCGCTCGCTCCTGGTCGCCCCGCTGCGCCTCGCGGGCGAGGTGATCGGGACGGTGTATCTCGACAGCCGCCGCCCGGGGGATCCGTTCCAGGAGGAGGACGTCCAGTTTCTCGAGGTGTTTGCGAACATGGCGGCGTTGGCGCTGCACAACGCCCGGGAGTTCGACCGGCTGGAGCAGGAGAACCGCATGCTCCGAGACGAGATTCGCGGCCGGTCGGCCTACGGGAACATCGTGGGCAAGAGCGCCCGCATGCAGTCGGTGTTCGACCTGGTGTCCCGCGTGGCGGACTCCACGCTTTCCGTGCTGATCCAGGGGGAGAGCGGCACGGGGAAGGAGCTCGTCGCGCGCGCGATCCACAACAGCGGACCGCGGCGGGAGGGACGCTTCTGTTCCGAGAACTGCTCCGCCCTGGCCGAGACGCTGCTGGAGAGCGAGCTGTTCGGCCACGTGCGAGGCGCGTTCACCGGCGCGGACTCGAACCGGCAGGGGCTCTTCGAGGTCGCGTCCGGGGGGACGCTGTTTCTCGATGAGATTGGCGACATGAGCGTGGCGATGCAGGGGAAGCTGCTGCGCGCCGTTCAGGAGGGGGAGATTCGCCCGGTGGGAGGGAAGCGCACCCTGAAGGTGGACGTCCGGATCCTGTCGGCGACCAACAAGGACCTCGAGCAGCTGATGCGAGAGGGGCGCTTCCGCGAAGACCTGTTCTATCGCCTCGGGGTGGTGAAGATCGCGCTCCCCTCCCTGCGGGAGCGCAAGGAGGACATTCCGCTGCTGGTCGACCACTTCCTCCACAAGGTCGCCGTGGCTTCGCGCCGCCCGGAGAAACGGATGGACCGCGACGCGCTGCAACTGGTCCTGCGCTACCACTGGCCGGGAAACGTCCGCGAGCTGGAGAACGAGGTCCACAAGCTGGCGGTGTTCTCCGAGGGAGAGGTCATCACCCTGGACGATCTGTACCGCCATCAGGACCTCTTCAACCGCCTCACCGACCTCGGTGCGGAGTCGCCGCTCGAGTCGATCGACGAGGTCGAGAGGAAGCAGATTCTCCGCGCCCTGCAGGAGACCGGGGGGCATCGCGGGCGGGCCGCCCAGATCCTCGGCATCAGCCGAGCGACGATCTTCCGCAAGATCAAGCAGTACGGAATCTCATCCTGAGCCGATCGCTCATCCTCGGTCCGTTCGGGTCTCACGGCGCTAGACCCTGTTTTTCTAGTACTTGCGCACCGCTGTCACCGCCGATCGTCTCATCCTGCGCAGTTCCCTCCAGACCGATCACGGTTGCCACGATCCGTCTGACACTCCGCTAAAATACTGAATATAAAATACTTGCTGTAGTCGACCGGGCCCTGTCGGTTTCTGGCACACCCATTGCTTTTGGGACAGTCTGCCGAGCTGGACTGCGTGGAGCCATCGCCTCGGTGGGTCCGGAGCGCGCCGGCGGTCGGCGCCATTCATGGGTGGGGGATGGGACGATGAAAAAGCTAGCATGCCTGGCCGTGGCAGGGCTCGTGACGATGGCGGTGCTGGCCCCAGCCGCAACGGCGGGGGTCGGGGGCGCAAACCCGGGCCGTCTCGACGGGTACGCCTGGAAATCCACCCTGCAGACCGAGGAGGTCCGGGTCGGCGCGCTTACGGTCCGTGCGAACCAGATCCCCGGCGTCGGCGGCGCCGAGCCGGAGGGGGTTGGCGGCGCGCGCCCCGAAGGGGTGGGGGGTGCAAGGCCGCTGGTCGGCGGCGGCGCCGGCCGGTTGAGCCAGTTGCCCCGGTGGATGATCGAGATCCTGCTGCGCGGCGCCTGGGGGCGGTAGGCCAGGCCACCGCAGCGCGGCAGAGCCGAGAGGGCTGGCGGGGTCCCCTGTCAGCCCTCGTTGTGTTTTCGTGCGCCAAACAGGCGCGGAATGTTGAGCCGCCGCATGCGCCGGTACAGCTTCGGGCGGTTCCACCCGATCTCGGCGGCCGCCTTCGCCTTGTTCCCCTGATGCCGCAACAGCGCGGACTCGATCATCCGCTGCTCGGCATTGCGCGCCTCCGCATACCCGTCGCGAGGCTCCGCCAGCGCGAAGTCGATGATCCGCTCCGGCAGATCGGCGACGGCGAGCCGCCCCTCCTCGCAGAGCACCAGCCCCCGCTCGATCACGTTGCGCAGCTCGCGGACATTTCCGGGCCACGAGTACCGCAGCAGCACCTGCAACGCCTCGGGGGTGACGGAGAACGACTTCCCGGCATGCTCGCGTGCCCCGATCTCCACGACGAACGCCTCGACCAGTGCCGGAATATCCTCCCGGCGCTGGCGCAGCGGGGGGATGCCGATCGTGAAGACCTGCAGGCGATAGAAGAGGTCCTCTCGGAACTCGCCCCGTTCGAGCATCAGGCGCAGGTCGCGGTGGGTGGCCGCAATGATCCGCACGTCGACTTTGATCGTCTCGCGGCCTCCCACCGGGCGGATCTCCCCCTCCTGCAAGGCGCGCAGGATCTTCCCCTGCGCGCGCGGCGACAGGTCGCCGACCTCGTCGAGGAAAAGCGTACCCCCGTGCGCCAGCTGGAACACACCCTGCCGGTGGCTGTCGGCGCCGGTGAAGGCACCGCGCACATGTCCGAAGAGCTCGCTCTCGACCACGTTGTCGTTGAGCGCGGCGCAGTTCTCGGTCAGGAACGGCCGGCTGGCGCGGGCGCTCTGCGCATGAATGCCGCGCGCCACGAGTTCCTTTCCGGTGCCGCTCTCCCCCTGGATCAGGACCGTCGCCCGGGTGGGCGCGACGCGTCCCACCTCGCGCAGGATCCCCCGCATCACCGCGCTCTCACCGACGATGGCGTGCCCCACTCCCCGCGGGCCGGAAGGGCGCACACCAGCCGTCGAGCGCAAGCCAGCCTCCGCTGCCCCCCCGCCGTCTTCGTCTGCCTGGTCCGACCGCGATCCCATGCCGCCTCCCGTTCCCCCAGGCGCTGCAAGGGCAAGGGGAATGCCACCCGGTCGTGCCGCCCGAGCCGGCGGCAGCGAGGAGCTGCAACTCCAAGGCAGATCAGGTGCTTACATGGACACGCGGGGTGAGGTTGCCGGCTCGCCCGCCCCGAGGCACGTCACAGCGACTCGGGGGTGTAACCGGGGGGGTTACAGCGGGGCGTGACACCCGGCGCTGGAAGGCAGCTTCCGCTTCGCCGTCAGGAACGCGCCGCGTCCGGGTCGAGCTGTGCCACGAGATCGAGGTAGACCGAGAGAGCGTCGCCTCCGGGGTGGAAGCGGCGGCGGAACAGCGCCTGGATCTCGTCGCGCCGGATACGCCCGCCGTGGTAGCCGTCATAGAGCTGTTGGCCGAGGAAGTACCCGATCTCGTGCGTGAGGACGTTGAAGTGCTCGACGCCGTGGATACCCTCGAGCAGCGCTTTGGGCACCTCGGGGTACGTCTCGTAGCCCCGCTCGAAGCGCTTGTGCAGCAGGATGAAATCGATGATCTGGCAGAACTGCGCGTGCTTGTAACCCGTCTCGCGCTCGATGACCTCGGGTGATTTCTTGTAGTAGCGATAGAACTCGGTCTCGAAGAAGTGGTTCCGGCGCGGGTCGATCAGCTTGGAGCCGAAGAACCCCAGCGCCTCCTCCATGACGGCAACGTAGAAGAGGTCCGGGCGGGGGTAGGATCGGGCGCCGTGCTCGTACAGCTCCCCCTTCAGCGCCATGTTGACGAAGTGGGCCGCCTCCTCGCCCCCATGGACGAGGTTGAACTGTCCGATGTAGATGGCGTTCAGGCGCGGCAGGAAGCACGAGCCGTTGCGGCGGACGTGGTAGTTGACCTCCTCGACCTCGCGCTTGTCGAACCCGCTCGCCTTGAGGAGCTGCCTGAACTCCCGTAGGTCGACATCCGAGTAGACCTCCGGATAGAGGTCGACCAGGAAGTCGGTCGCCCCGCTGGCGCCGGCCGACGGGCATCGGTACTTGTCGACGCGCAGGAACCGGAGGATGGTGTCGATCATCGTGTAGAGGGTCGGGGTGAGGTCGAGGTCCTGCTCCTCGGACCCGGCGCCCTCGGTCGACCAGCGATCGAGCGTCTGACGATAGGCCTCGTACTTCGCCAGCGGGCTGGCGGTGAAGGCGCAGAACCGGTTCTCCCCGCACTTCACGACGTCCTCCTGCGGCGCTCCTGCGTCGGCGAGCTGCCAGTAGATCTTCTCCACGTTCTGCACCACGACGAGATCGCGGCGCTCCAGGTTGCGCGACCGCAGCAACTCCCGCACCCTCGCGGGAAGGTGGGTCGCGGCGAGATGGCTCTCACCAAAAACGACGACGACCTTGGCGAGCGGGTCCTTCTCCAGCGCGCCGACGATCCGCCTGGCCGCATAGCGGTCGCGGCGCCGAATGAAGCGGAACCCGTTGCGAGGCTCGCAGTCGATCGCCAGCACCGGCAGGTCACGTGCGCGGGCGACCGCCAGGATCTGGCGAAAGGACGCCCAGTCGTAGCCCCACTCCTGGTGATAGCGGATCCGCTTGAGGAACTCCGGGTCGTCGATCTCGCCCTTGAGCCAGCGCTCGAGCACCCGCTGGTAGCGCCCGAACACCATCTCCACGCCAACGTGGACGTGCCTTGAGCGCGCCGCGATCGCCTCGACCAGACGGGCGATGAAGTGTTGCGACTGGGGGAGGGCGTGGTAGTCGCCGAGGTAGACGATATCCGCCTTGTAGGCCGCCACGATCAGATCGTCGAACGAGGCGGCCTCCGAGTAGCCTCGGTACTCCTCGTCGAACTCGCGCAGATACTTGCGTCGCGAGTTGCGGTCGATCTGGGAGATCTCCCGCTTGAGGCGACGCACCATCTGCTTATGGAATGCGATTTCCTCCTGGCGAGCAGAGGCGGATCGGGCCTTCATCTAGGTTCGGTCAGGAACGAGCAAGGTCGACGACGGCCATCACTTCTTCACGTCCGTCTTCGGCGCCTCGCCGTCGTCCTCCCCCCCCTTCAGCCCCTTGCGGAAGTTCCGGATCCCATCGCCGAGCCCCTTCCCGAGGCCGGCCAGTTTCGTCGATCCGAAGAGCAGGAGGACGATGAGAAGGATCAGGACCAACTCGGGAAAACCGGGAACCCAACCTGCCGCCAGGATCGACTCGCTGAGGGACTGGCCCATGGAATTCTCCGTCGCGCTGAATGCCGCCCGGGCTACTCCGACGACGGCGGCAGAATACGGCGCCGATCCCCGTCTCGCTGGGTGACGCGTTCGGCATCGAGGTACTCGAGGAGAGGGATCGCGTTCTTGCGCGTGGTGCCAGACAGTGCCTTGAACTCGCCGACATCGATTGTCCCACTGCGTTTGGCGAAATTCAACACGCGCCGCCTGAGGTCGGCAAGCGCCTCCGCGTGGAACACCGCCCCTCCCTTCAGGCGGACGAGCCGCCCCTGCCGCACCAGCAGGTGGAAGACGGACTCCGCGCGGGCCCCGTCCACCCCGGCTCCATGCAGCACCCCCTCCGTGGCAGGGGGATCGAGACCCACACCGCGGAACAGCTGCTCAAGCCGATCCGCTTCCGCCTGGTCCGCGGCGGAAAGACGAACCATGTCCTGTGCCCGGCGGACCCGGTCGGCCTCCTGGACCACCTCGCCATCTCTCTCCAGCGCCTCAAGAGTGTGGCGATACAGATCCACTGGCGCCGCGCGCATCAACTCGGTCCGCAGCGCCTCCCTGCCCATCCCCGGCTCGAGCGGGTGGGCAGCGTAGTGGCGCTCGAGCCGCTCCACCAGCGCCGCGCGCGCAGCCGCCAGCGTCGCCGCTCCGACGTAGATCGCTCGCTCGCCGCCGCCGACGAGCTCGAGCCGCCGGCTGCCGACCGCAGCCGCCAGGGCCGCCCCCAGATCGGCCAGCGATCCTCCACAGCGGACCCGGAGGTCCTCGAGCCGGGCGCCGGCCAGCCCCGCTCGCTCTACGGTCAGCACCAGTCGCTCCGCCAGGTCGGAGGAGGCCAGGCGACCGAGGCGGGCCGCCGCCGGGAGCACCGCACCACGGTGTTTCTCGGGAAGCGGGTCGAGTACCACCCCGCCACCGATCGTGGTGGCCGGCGAGTAGCGGCGCAGGATGAACCGATCGCCGGGCAGCGACACCTGCGGCGTCTCGAGCCGGAGCTGCGCCAGCGCCTCACCGCCGGCGGGAAGCGGGGAGGTGCGAAGCAGGCGCACGCGGGCGAGCACCTCGCCGGAGCCGAGGTGAAATCGGACCCGCGCCAGATCGCGCAACGGCGCCGGGCACGAGGGGAGCAGCTGCAGGCGCACGTCGATGAGCGCCGACGGGCGAAACGCACCCGGCGACCCGACGACGTCCCCGCGGGAGACCTCGCCCGTCTCGATCCCCTGCAGATTGAGCGCCACGCGCTCCCCCGCGCGGGCCTCCCCCGTCTCGCTCCCGTGCACCTCGACCCGGCGCGCGCGCGTGGGGCGGCAGGCGGGGTAGAGGACCAGATCGTCTCCGGTCACGATCGCACCGGACGAGAGGGTTCCGGTGACCACCGTGCCGAAGCCGCGAGCGCTGAAGACGCGATCGACGGGCAGGCGTATCGGGCCGGAGACGTCCCGAGTCGGGAGGTCGCGGACCGCCGCAGCCAGCGCGTCCCGCAGGCGGTCCAGCCCCTCCCCGGTCCGTGCGCTGACCCCCACCACCTCCGCCGCGGCAAGCGGCGACCGGTCGAGGTAGTCGCGCACCTCGAGCTCGGCGAGGTCGCGCAGGTCCTGCCCCACGAGGTCGATCTTGGTGAGGGCCACGATCCCCCGGCGCACCCCGAGGAGGTTGCAGATGTCGAAGTGCTCGCGGGTCTGCGGCATGATCGACTCGTCAGCGGCAACCACCAGCAGCATCAGGTCGATGCCGCCGACGCCGGCGAGCATGTTCTTCACGAAGCGCTCGTGACCGGGGACATCCACGAAGCCGAGATGGACTCCGGGGGCGAGGTCGTACCCGGCGAAGCCCAGATCGATCGTGATGCCGCGTTCCTTCTCCTCGGGAAGGCGATCGGTATCCACGCCGGTCAACGCACGGACAAGAGTCGTCTTGCCGTGGTCGATGTGCCCGGCGGTGCCGACGATATAGGCGCGCGGCGGAGTCACAGCCATTCGATCCCAGGGGGATGGCAGAGGCGCAGGGGACTGCGGACGCGAGGGCGCGGAAGCGGGGCGGTCAGCGGACGCGGCGGCGCTTGTCGCGCTCGTCGTCGTAGTACTTCTTGAACAGGATGTCCCACTCAGCGCTCCCCTCCGCAATCCCCCGACGCATCGAGGCGATGCGATCCCGCGCGCGCTGTTCCATCTCCTCCTCGCGCAGGACCTCCTGGCGGAGCACCCCGAGGGTCAGCAGGCGGACTTCGTTCTGCGGCCGCAGGAAGGTGACCTCCCCGTCCGCCTCGAGCGCCGTCGCCAGCACGTGGGAGAGATGCACCAGCTTCTCGTGACTCAGCTTCATCAGAGAATCAACTTGCGCTCGCGCACGAGCTTGGCCTTCACGAGCTTGAACATCTCGTGGTACTGGATGTTCTGGCCTTCCATTCGATCCGAGAGGCCGCGCAGGATCTCGCGCACCTCGTCGTTGAGGCGATCCTCCACCTGCAGGTCCTCGGTCAGCGCCCTCGCCAGCCGCTCGCGGCTCGCCTCGGGATGACTGAAGCGCGCGGCCCCGACCTCGCCCAGCCGCCGGACCACTGCGTGCGTCATCAACTCGACCTGCTCCGGCAGCAGTCGCATCGAATCCCCTCGGCGCGGCCGGGGTCTCCCGGCGTCCGCGAACCGCAGAGTATAGCACCGCCCCCACGCCGCGCGTCAGTCGGTGCCGCGGAGCGCCTCGTCCACCACGTCGAGCAGGTTGCTGAGGGTGAACGGCTTGGTCAGGTAGCGGCGGCCGCTGGCGCGCAGGAACTCCACCGTCTCGGGCGTCACGGTATCCCCGGTGGAGAACACCAGGCGCGGGGCCTGCGCGGGGTCGAGGCCCCGAAGAGCCGCGTCGAGCGCCCGGCCATCCATCTGGGGCATTCTCAGGTCGCTGATCACGAGGTCGAATCGCCGCGCGGCAATCGCGCTGCGGGCTTCCAGCCCGTCCGGCGCGACCTCGACGTGGTGCCCTTGCGCCGACAGCGCTTCCGCGATTACCGCCGCGACATCCGGCTCGTCATCCACGACCAGGATCCGCCGTGACGGGCCGCCCCCCGGTGGGACCGGGCGCGGTGGTTCCGCCGCACGCGGGCGGACGGTGGACGCGGGAAGCTCAATCGTGAACCGGGTCCATTCCCCGAAGGCGCTCTCAACTCGAATCTCCCCGCCATGCTCGGTGATGCAGCCGTACGCGAGGCTGAGCCCCAGCCCCGTCCCTTTCCCGATCGTCTTCGTCGTGAAGAAGGGGTCGAAGACCCTGCGCAGGTGCTCCGGTGCGATGCCGCCGCCATTGTCCTCGACCTCGAGCACCACGCGCTCGTCCCGGGCGCGCGTGCGCGCGCTCAGCCTGCCGCGTCGCGGTGTGGCCTGAATGGCGTGCTGCGCATTCGTCAGCAGGTTCAGCACCACCTGCTGCAGTTGGTGCGCATCACCGAGGACGGCCGGGATCTCGGAGTCCAGGTCCAGGATCAGCTCGACCCCGTCGCTGCGCAGCGGGTATTCGAGCAACTGCAGGACCTCGCGGACCACGCCGTTCAGATCGACCGGAGCCTTCTCCGACGGGTGGTGGCGGGCAAACGACAGCAGGCCCCGCACGATTCGCTGGCAGCGAACCGCCTGCTGGTTGATCGCATGTACCTTGCGCCGAGCCGGGGGTGGCAGCTCCGGCGACGACTCGAGCAGCTGCGCGTACCCCATCACGGCTGCGAGTGGGTTGTTGAGCTCGTGGGCGACGCCGGAGATCATCTCCCCGAGCGCCGAGAGCTTCTCCGTCTGCGCCAGGTTCTCGCGAAACGCAATCTGCTCCGTCTCGTCCGCCAGCAGCAGGATGATCCCTTCCGGCCGGTTGCTGCGGTCGGGTATCGGCGATCCCGTGATCGAGTAGACCCGGCCGCTCGCCTCCGAGCGCAGTTCCGCCTGGAAGCTGCGACGTCGCCCTGCCAGCAGGTCGGCTCGCAGCGCGTCGAGATCGATCTCGCCGAGCCGCAGTGGAACCGTGTCGACGTCGGGTCCCGAGAGATCCTCCAGGAACCTTCTCCCCGCCGGGTTCACCACCCGCAGGTGGCCGCCGGCGTCGATCCACGCGAGACCCTGCTCCATACCATCGACCACCGCCGCGAGGCGCAGGCGCTCGCGCTCCCGCGCCGTCTCGAGCCGATCGAGGGTGGCTGAGATCTGGTGCGCCAGGGTCATGAGCAGGCGACGCTCCGCCTCACCGAACGCCGCGCGGCGGAGTGCATAGGCGGACAGCAGCCCCACCACCTGTCCGTTCCGCTCCAGCGCCTGGTGCAGCTCGGACCGCAGGACAGGCACCACCCCTTCTGGCGCCGGCGCGACGGGGGCGGGGGGGAGCCCGACGGGCTCGCCACCAAGCTCGGCGTAGGCGCGCAGTGCCGCCGCGCGCGCGGCGGCGCGCATCTCGTCGGAGAGCGGCACCTGCTCCCGGGTGCGCAGGTCGAGCGCACCCCGGTCAACCAGCAGGATCTGCCCCAGATCGAGGTCGCCGATCCGCGGCAAGGCCGAGAAGGCGACCTCGGGAATCTCGCGGCGACGGGTGAGCCGGCCCAGCTTCCGGCTGGTCTCGAGCAGCAGAGCCAGCTCACGCGACCGCTCCTCGGCCTGGAGCTGGTTGTCGCGGCGCGCACGATGGAACTCGACCGCCAGCGCCAGGACGCGCGCTCCCAGCGCCGTCCCCTCGAGCGCCGGGCGGGCAAACCGCTCCGGGGTGGTGGCGAGGAGGTGCAGGCTGCCGACCGCGCCTCCGGCCGCGAGCAAGGGCTGACACAGGTAGGCGCGATATCCGGCCGCCACCAGGGCCTCGCCGTCGGAGAGCCGGCCGTCGGTCCGCAGGTCCGGTACCACGGTCGGGAGGCCGCCTGCCTCGGCGTGGCGCGCCAGATCGCGGGACCACAGGGCCGGCGCCGGAGTGCGCGTCCACCCGATGACCTCGACGGTCTGAGACCCACTCGGGATCACCAGGAGACCGTCGTCGGCACCCGTGAATCGCACCAGGAGGGAGACGGACGAGGCTGCAGCGGCCTCGAGGGATCGCGCGGCAACGGCCGCCGCGCTTAGCTGCGCGAGGAGCGCTGCTGCGGAGGACGAAGGGTCCGCGGCGGGAGCGCCAACGGCTTCCGCCAGAGGCGGCGATGGGAATTCCGGCAGCAACCCGTGCACACCGCCCGGCGGAAAGGAACCCAAGCCGGCCGCTGGGATTCTAGGCCGAGGGGGGGCGCCGTTTCAACCACCCGCCGGTCGAGGACGCGTCAGTCGGCGAGCAGGGCCCCACCCGCGCGCCCGACGGCCCGCCTGGGGAGCGGGGACTTCTCCGGCTGCAGTTCCTTGGGTGGGGAGGTGATCGCGCGGTGGACGGCGAACACCTTGCGTAGTTTTCGCTTCGCCTGCGACTCGATCTGGCGGATCCGCTCGCGGCTCAGGCTCATCCGCTCGCCGATCTCCTTGAGGGTCATCATCCTCCCACCCTCGAGGCCGAAGCGGTGCGCCACCACGGTCCGCTCCTGGTCGGTGAGCGTGCACATCGCCAGCCGGATCAGCCCCTCGCTCTCGGTCTTGATCAACTCGTCTTCCGGGTTGATCGAACCATCGTCGACGAGGTAGTCGGAGATCGGGGTGTCGCGGTCCTCTCCCACCTTGTCGTCGAGCGAGACCTCCCGCATCTTGATCTGCAGGATCGCGTCGACCTTGGACACCGACCGGTCCAGGTGCGCGGAGATCTCCTCGCGGCAGGGTTTGCGGCCAAGCTCCCGGGAGAGGTGGCGCTCGCTCTCGCGCACCTCGCGGACCTTCTTGAGCTGGTAGGTGGGGACACGGACCAGGGTGGACTGCTCCGAGAGGGCCTTCAGGATCGATTTTCGAATCCACCAGATCGCGTAGGTGATGAACTTGGTCCCCTTGCGGTGGTCGTAGCGCTGCGCCGCCTCGATCAACCCGATGTTCCCCTCGTTGAGCAAGTCCTCGAAGGGGATCCCGAGGTTTCGGTATTCGTTCGCGATCTTGACCACGAACGACAGATTGGACTCCACCAGGCCGTTTAGCGAGCGGTCCCCGGCTCGCACGGCACGAGCGAGGGTCACCTCCTCGTCCCGGCTCAGGATCGGATAACCCCCGATCTCGGAGAGGTAGCGCGAGACACTGGTTTCCTTCTCAAAACGACGGGTCATCCGCCACCTGCCACGAGGATCGACCCACCGGGGCGCAAATCCAGCTCACCTTGACGGGTGATATGTTGTAAGAGTATATTCTGCCGCGGTTTGGGGCTCGGCGGCGGGTAGTACCGTTTGAGCATGTCCCCCCCGGGCTGCTCCTGGTCGGTGGTAGGTGGTGCGTATTCCCTGGGAACCAAAGCAACGGTTTTGGGGTCCAAAACCCTACAGTTCGCAACCTCCAGCGGCGGTGAGAAGCAGGGGAGGTGACGAGCCTGGTGACGTTGCTTCAGGGATGATCTCGTTGTGAATAGTAAATCGCAGAAAGACGCTTGTCAAGATGACCCTTGTGATGTTAGCATGGAGTCACTTTTGCTGCCGCGCTCAGGTAAGCGGACGCGGCGGACCGGGCCTGATACCATGACCGTCCAGAAAGTGCGCAAGAAGAAGAACGGCCAGTTGGTCGGTCTGCGGATTCGCAAGCTCCGCAAGGAGCGGGCGCTGACGCAATCGGAGTTGGCGCTGCGGGTTGGCATCCAGCAGTCCGACCTGTGCCGGATGGAAACAGGTGAGTACAAGGTTGCGCTCGAGACCCTGTTCAAGATTCTCGCTGTCTTCCAGATGAACGTCGCCGAGTTCTTCGAGGAGGCGACTCCCCGCCACCCCAGCGTCGATGGTGAGATCGTCGAGTTGCTGCAGCGCTTGGGGGAGAGGGAAAAAGAGGAGGTTCGCGAGTTCCTGATGTTCAAGATCGCGCAGCGCGAGCAGAAACCGGCGCTGGCCGCACCGGAGTTGCGCGCGGCGTCAGCCGAGACCATGGGGCGAGATCCGGGCGCCAGATTCGGCCCGGAGTAGACTCCCGAGTCGTGCGAGCACCTGATCCGGGGGGTAAGGTGCAGATGATCGAATCGCGAGAGGCATACGACGAGCTCTACAGGCAGATCGAGGTAGAGGTTCGCCGGGGAGAGTATCGCCAAGCCTTGCGCCTCAGCCGCAGGGCACTCCACGCCTCCCACCGGGTGGGCGATCCCGACCTTGTCCACAAGGCCATCTCCAACCTAAGCGTCATCTACCTGGAGCTCGGTCATCCCAAGCGCGCCGAGCGCGGGCTGCGGGAGATCATCCTGCGCTCGACGAACGCGACCGTCATCTGTGGCGCCGCTTACAACCTCGCGATCTGCCTTCGCCGTCAATCGCGCCTGGAGCGGGCGACCTCGTTCGCGTTGAAGGCTCTGGAGCAGGCCCGCCTGGCGCGTCACAGCGTCTGGCTGAGCCGCTGCTACAACCTGATCGGCAACATTCGCCTGTGCGAAAGCAACTTCGACGCCGCGCTGCGCCACTACCATCTGGCGCTCCGCGTGCGGCGACGCATTCCGGAGGACACCCGGTTCTCGCGCGCCATCCTCCTGGACAACATCGGCTACTGCTGGATGCTGAAGAAGCGCTACCGCAAGGGGATTGCGCTGGTCAGGCAAGCCCTGGAGCTGGCGGAGGAGGTCGATGCCAAGCGGTGTGTGACCGAAGCGTGTCAGGATCTCGCGTTCGGTTACCTGAAGACGCGCGACCTCGACGCCGCGGCGGCCTTCGGATTGCGTGCGCTCGAGCTCGCGGAACAGCAGGCTTACACGGATATCTCGCGCAACTGCTTCTACCTCCTTGGCGAGATCTACAGCCTGGGAGGCGACGAGGCCCGCAGCACCGAGTTCTTCGACCGGTTGCAGGCGCTCTATCCTCATCTACCGTTCCTGCGCGAGTTCCTGCGCACGTTCGACGTGAGCGACATCATTGCGCTCAAGAGTCCCTGAGAGTAAGGGGGTTACCTTATGTGGCGCCGTCTGATACGTAGCGGAATCGTGAGCCTGGGGATGCTGGCCGCGGCGAGCCTGCCGGCGGCTGCCGGTCGGGCGCTCGTGGTCTCCGCCGATGAGATGCTGCGGGTGGAGGAGGTCTACGGCGAAGCCGGGACCGCGCCGATCGCTCTGCGCGTCACGTTCTACCATGGCGCCAGCACGCCGGTCTCCCATCTGGTTCCCGCGACGATCGACGCCGCGTTCGACGCCTACCCCACGCTTCTCCTGGACCCCGACAGCGGCAGACCGCTGCTGATCTGGAGCCGTCACAACGGGACCGACTACGACATCGTGTTCTCGCGCCTGGAGCGAACCGGCTGGACGGACCCGATCACGCTGGTCGCGACCGCGGCCGACGACCTGCGGCCGCAGGCCCAGGCTGCCTTCGGCCACGGGATCCATCTCCTCTGGACCCACCCCGGCGGAGGCTCCGGCTTCGGCTACGGCCTCTTCCGGACCGACACCGGCGAGGCCGTGCGGCCGCCCGAGCGTGGCGCGGTGGACCGGCGCAACCCCGGTTCGCCCGGCCAGACCGAAGGCACCGTGGACGACCCCGGCCTGAACCCGTACACGCCGCCGCCGCCCACGGATGGTTGTACCGGGATGTGCCGCGGAGGCGGCGGAAGCGGGGGCACAGGCGCACCGGAGTCGGTCGGTGCCGGCTGCGATTCACTGAGCGGGGTCTGCAAGGGTGACACGGAGCCACCGGTCGCCCGGACCATCTGCGACGTGCTCACGGTGCTGCGTCAGGAGGCGACCGGGCGCCTCTGCCTGTGGAGCCGTGACGACGGCGGCTGGAGTCGCGGCGCCTGCGTCCGCAGTCAGGACAAGGTGGCCGTCCGCGACCTGCGCGCCGCGTTCGCGGAGCGGTCCACCCGCTGCGCGCCGTGAGGCATCAGTGGAAGGGGTAGTTCGGATCGCGGGGTCGCAGCACTCGGAAACGACGGCGACGAAGCCTCCAGCGTAGCGACCTGAACGCCTCGCGCAGGTGCCAGGTGCGACCTAGCATCAGGTAGCCGACCAGCATTCCCCCTAGGTGCGCGCCGTAGGCAATGTTCACCTCATTGCCCGCGAAGATCAACGAGTAGAGCTGTATCGCCGACGCCACCCACACGAGCGTCTTCGCTCGCATCGGGATGATCCCCCAGATCATCAGCACCTGCTCAGGCCACATCATCCCGTACGCCAACATCAGCCCAAACAATGCGCCAGAGGCGCCAATCGTGCGCGAGGAAAACGCCAGGACGCAGGTGAGCGCCGCCGCTCCGACGCCGCACACGAAGTAGTAGCGTACGAACCGTCGCGTGCCCCAGGCGCGCTCGAGCGGGACGCCGAACATCCACAGCCAGAGCATGTTGAACAGCAGGTGGAAGAGATCGCCGTGCAGGAAGAGGTAGGTGATCGGCTGCCAGACCCTGCCGTGCAGAAGCGTGAGCTCAGGAACCAGCCCGAAGATCTCGACGAACTGGAACTCGCTCAGCGGCGCGCTGGGTCCCCACAACTTGAGAATGCTCTGCCCGAGGAAGACCGCCACGTTCGCGATGAGCAGCGCCCGGACCGCACCAGGCATGGCCCTGCCGCCCCCGCCGTAGCGGGGATCCCGTGAGGTGTCGTACACGCGGTGAGGGCCTCCGTGAGGTCGTGCGTGAACTCGCGAGCCTATCACACCCCTTGTCGGTGTTTGCCGCTCGCGACGGCGTGTGCTAGCCTGCCGCCATCGCGCCGCCCGGCGCGCGGATGGTCGCCCGCATGCGCACACCCCAGAAGGTCGTCATCCACAACCTCGACAAGAGTCTGCGCCGCGGACACGCGCATTTCTTCTTCCACATGCAGGACCGCATGGAGATGACCGACCTCGACGGGGCGCGTCAGGAGGTCGATCTACGCCAGGTGAAAGCGGTCTTCTTCGTGAAGCGCTTCGAGGGGGATCCCGACTATCCCGAGCGCCAGGAGTTCGGGAACGACTCCCCTGTCTTCGGACAGAAAATCCGGGTCGTGTTCACGGATGGGGAGACGCTGCTGGGGCGCGCCATGGGGTACCGTCCGGAGGAAAAGGGCTTCTTCCTGAAGCCGGCGGATCCGCGCAGCAACAACGAGATGATCTTCGTCCCCGTCACGGCGCTGCGCGAGGTGCGCGCCGGCGAGATGGAACCCGACGCATTCTGAACGAACACCCCGCCTCGGATTGCGGTCCTACCATACCCTACGGACCCAGCTCGGCATTCCAGTAGGCCAGATCGAGGAAGTTGCGCCAGGTCTCGTACGCGGGGGCGTTGAAGCTGATCCGCACCAGCGGATGCCAGCTCGGCTTCACCGGTGGCTTCAGCAGCGCAAGACCGGCCTCCGCCGGCAGGTGGCTCCCCTTGCGGGCGTTGCACTCCAGACAGCAGCAGACGACGTTGTCCCAGGTCGAACGACCACCCCGCGACAATGGCACGACGTGATCGAGGTTGAGATCGCGCGTCGTGAAGTGTCGGCCGCAGTACTGGCAGCGGCTCCGATCGCGCAGGTAGATGTTCTTGCGAGTAAAGCGCACCTCGTGCGGCGGCAGGCGATCGAAGTGCAATAGCAGCAGCACGCGCGGGATCTTGATGCGGAGCCCCGGCGTGGTCAGGCACTCCTCCGCCGGCTGGACCGGGATGTCCTTCCAGTCGTCCCAGCCGTAGGTGGAATAGTCCGGCTCGACCGCCTTCGCATACCCCTTGTAGAGGAGGCAGAACCCCTTCCGGACCGAGGTGATCTGGATCGCCTGGAACAGGCGGTTCAGCACCAGCACGCCGGAATCGAGGACCGCGTTCGTCTCCGTCATCCCCATCCCCTCTCCACGAAAAAGGTACGGCGGACGGGCCCGCCTGTCAACGCCCGCCGCCCGGCAGGACCCTCTCGTTCCGGCGGCGATCGGCGTGCGCCGCGAGCGCCAGATCGAGGAGGCGCTGCACCAGCCGCTCCGGCGGCCATCCTGCCGCGGCCCACAAGCGGGGGTACATGCTGATCGAGGTGAATCCGGGGAGCGTGTTGATCTCGTTCACGTAGAGCCTCCCCGTGCCGTTCTCCAGGAAGAAATCGACGCGCGCGAGCCCGCTACACCCAAGACACTGGAACGCCGCCACCGCCATCTCCCGCACCGCGGCGGCGCACTCTGCGGGCACGGGGGCCGGCAGGAGCAGCCGGCTGGTGTCCTCGAGGTACTTGGCGCGGTAGTCGTAGAACTCCCGTCCCGGGACGATCTCCCCAGGTGCCGTCGCGGCGGCATCCTCATTTCCGAGCACGGCGCTCTCGAGTTCCCGCACGGCGAGCGCCGGCTCGGCCAGCACCCAGGCGTCGTAGCGGCACGCCTCGGCAAGCGCCCCGGCCAGGTCCGCCTCGCTTTTCACCTTGACCACACCCACGCTGCTCCCGGACGCCGCCGGCTTCACGAAGCACGGCAGTCCGACCGCGCTCAGGATGCGACGCTCCACCCCCTTCCCATCCGCCTCACACTGCGAGCGCCGCACCTCGACGGTGGGAACGACAGGAAGCCCCGCGGCCCGGAACAGACATCGCTGCAGTCGCTTGTCCATTCCCAGGGCCGAGGCGCCGACGCCGGAACCGACGTAGGGAAGCTCCGCCAGCTCCAGCAGCCCCTGGAGCGTGCCGTCCTCCCCCCGCTGCCGTGGATCAGAGGAAAGACGACGTCCACCGGCAGGCGGGCCCACGCCCCTTGGGCACCAGGGGCGGCGAGGCCGGCCAACTGCGGGTCGGGGACCAGGAGAAAGTCCGCGGACCACCCACCATCCACCGCCTCATCC